>ERZ507062.314-NODE-314-length-21713-cov-4.87127_pt1 | contig 21713 bp, 12 predicted proteins | sample MGYA00513786_ERZ507062 | MGnify/ENA metagenome assembly ERZ507062 | reverse complement strand
GATCTATGAGAACAAAGTAATACATCCCATACAAAACATATGTCCAATACGGTCCATGCCAGAATCCATTACAAATCCACACACAAAATAAAGCAATCAATGGGCCAACATATCTAGCAACTATATTTCCAAGATGATTCTTACACCATTTTGTTAATTTCTGAATTGGTTTACTCAAAGAAACTGGATAAAATACATAGTCTCTCAAAAAAGCACCTAAAGTAATATGCCATCTTCTCCAGAAATCACCAGCATTCTTCGCAAAAAATGGCTGTCTAAAGTTTTCTGCAATCGTAATACCAAAAATTTTTCCTACACCTAATGCAATATCAATGGTACCTTTAAAATCCATATACAATTGAATCGTACATAATACTGCAGCCAGCAAACTCAATGCACCACTTGTCTTGTAGTTTGCAAACAATGTATTCACAACACCACTCAAATGATCTGCAATAATCATCTTTTGAAATAATCCCCATACAATTCTTTCAACACCAAATGTGAAATTCTCTGGCGTAATTGGATTGCCTGATTTCAATTGGTCAATCATGTCAGAAAATCTAGTAATTGGACCTTCCATAATTGTTAAAAAGAAACTGTTATATAAAGATAAATCAAAGAATGAATGTGCTGGTTCAATCTTTTTATTTGATACATCTACAAGATATGAAATATTCTGCAGTGTATAATAACTGATTCCAATTGGTGCAACAATACTCAGTGCTGTAAAAGAGGAACCAAAAATTGTAGAACCTATAAAGTTTGTGTATTTTAAAACAATTAATGCAAGCAAATTAATAAGTACACTGATTGTAAGAATTGTTTTCTTCTGTTTTTTGAATTTCTTACGATCTACATTTATTGGAGCTTTCTTCATTGAAGATAACTTTTTTCCAAACAAATACGTAATCAAAGTCGTAACTAAATTATAAACAATCAATTTCTTTGACCATACAAAGAAAAATGCGTAGTTAGCGAATAACAATGTCATCCATCTATATTTCCGGGGAAATAAAGAATACAGAATCATAATCATTGGAACAAATCCAAGATAGAACAATATTGAATTATAAGAAAATGTCATACTTAATCATATTCACTCGCATCTTGTGCTAATGCATTCCATTCCTGATACGAGCTATCCTTTCTATGATCTTCTAATGCATAGTTTTTTTGAATATAATCACCAAGATTCTCACAAATCTTTTTAGAGCCATGAATATTCACATGCTCCCCGTAATCTCTTAAATCTGCACTAAAATCAAATGCAATTTTCTTTAAAAGTTCTGGCTGATTGTAATCAACATACTTAACACCATTCTCTTCACACCATGCTTGTATAACGGAATGTCTTGCATTTGTCCATACAAGAGGAGAAATTGTATTTACTAACAACAACTGACTATTTTCGCTTTTACAAAACTGATAAATCTTATCTAAGTAAATTTGAGAATCAGCCGGCAATTTTTCAGATAGCTCTCTTTGCATATATGCATGATCCACCTGATATGGCGTAACCTGATCAGATTCATTAAAACCTTTTCGGTCAGCCCTATAATCAACCTTTTCCTCAAACAGCCATGCGTTATGATAATGAAACATTGGAAAAAGATTCAGTAATCCCAATTTCAAAACATTCAATGGCGTATAAATCATATTCACATCCATCACTACAAGTCTAGGTTTTTGTCTATGAAAAACATTTTTCAACATCACATAAGCATCATATGGAAATTGTCCTGGTGTACATGCATTATAGGAAGTAAAACCATGACTAGTATAGAATTGCAGAGGATCATACGTTGCCCATCCCTGACTATCTCCCAAAAAAGCAACATCAATTGAATTTTTTCTCTCTTCATTCAATATCGCAACTTTAGAAGCAATATCCTCATACTGATACCCCATATCCCTATATTTTCTATACGGCAAACTAAAAACACATAATAATACACAAAAAACAATTCCAACTTTAACTAACCCTTTCCAAGTATACTGATGTGTATTCATATTTCTCCTTTTGTACAAAACGAAGAAGCAGTGAACTTCTCCGTTTATTTTTTCGTAATAACTTCAATGATCTTATGATTATCTGCATGATTATCAGATACTAACTGTTGTAAGGTATTAATTTTTGTATTTACTTCATCCATTGTAATATCTTCAGGTTCCGCAACAAAAATTAAATTATTCGCAGTTTTTGTAGAATTCTTAGGATCTACCAGCAATTCTTCATAAAGTTTTTCCCCAGGTCTCAATCCAGTAAATTCAATCTTGATATCTTCATCAGGAATTAAGCCTGATAATTGGATCAGGTTTCTCGCAAGATCAACAATCTTCACTGGTTTTCCCATATCCAGAATAAAGATTTCACCAGTCTTTGCATAAGAACCTGCCTGTAAAACAAGCTGTGCAGCTTCTGGAATCGTCATAAAATAACGAATGATATTTGGATCTGTAACTGTAACAGGGCCACCCGTTTCAATCTGTTTTTCAAATAAAGGAATAACAGAACCATTAGATCCAAGTACATTACCAAATCGTACGGCACACAACTTCGTAACACCATTATTCTTATAGCCTTCCACAATGAGTTCACACATTCTCTTCGTTGCACCCATAACATTTGTTGTACGCACGGCCTTATCCGTAGAAATCATAACAAACTTATCCACATAGTTCGTAATACAACATTCCACAACATTCTTTGTTCCAAGAACATTGTTCTTAATGGCCTCTAGTGGACTGCTTTCAACAAGTGGTACATGTTTATGTGCTGCTGCATGGAATACAACATTCGGATGATATTTCTTCATAATTTCATCCACACGTTTTTTATCTCTCACAGAACCAATCAAACATACAACATCCGTTACATTCTGATCATGACCATGTCTTCTTTCAATGCTGATTTCCTGCTGCAAATCATACATGTTATTTTCATAAATATCTAACAACACAAGTCTTTCTGGTGTAAACTGCATAATCTGTCTAACAAGTTCAGAACCAATAGAGCCACCAGCACCAGTTACCATAATTGTCTTGCCTGTAAGATATCCACCAATTTCATCATTGTTTAAATACAATTCACCTCTACCAAGAAGGTCATTGATATTGACATTACGAACAGATGCTCTTTCACCAACATTATTCTGCAGTTCAAAGGAAACAATTTTCGTACGTAGATTCATTTGTCTACATCTTTCAATCATTTCTTTAAGATCCTGTTGTGAAATGTTCTTAATAGCAATATATGCTGTATCGATATTGTATTGTTTTACAATACGAGGCATATCATCATCTGTCCCTAATACAACAACACCACTTAATCTCTTCTTAACTTTCTGTTTATTTTTGTCAATAAAACCAATGATTCTTGTGTCATAAAGATCACTATACGTAATCTCTCTCATTGCGGTAACACCTGCAGAACCAGCACCAAGAATCACTGCACGATGACTTCTATGACGTTGTGCAGAGTCTCTTCTAACAACACGATACATCAAACGTAAGCCAAGCATTAAAAGAAGCTGGATCATTCCTGCAATGACAGGCACACTTCTAACATACCATGGAATCTTTACAAGAAGCATTCCAAGCCACCACGCAAAGTTTCCAACAAACACTGACATGGACACTCTTAAAGCTTCATCTATAGAGATAAACATCCATAACGATTTATTCAACTGGAACAACAAAATAGAAGCCAGATTCGTAATGATTGGCCAGTACATATATTTCCATAATGCTTGATATTCAAAAGGAATAACTTCTCTACCAAAATCTGTTCTAACAAAATATGCAAACCAATATGAGAAAATAACAATTGTAATATCAACAATTGCCATAATGATTTCTCTATGTTTACTAATCCATCTATAAAATTTCTGCATAATTAAAAAATAGACACAGTAAGTCCTTTACTTACTTGTGTCTATTTTATCACACACACTAATAAATACCAAATTTCACAAAATAAAGAATTATTAAGAATTAATGAACTTCTACTACTTTCCCACGGCTAAGCTCATTGGTGTATTCATAGATAATATTCCCCAATTTATATATTTCACTTATTTCCTCTTCGTTCAATGTACTATTCACACATATATATTTGTACGATCCACCAGTTATTCTGCTTTGAATCACACTTAAATTTTCACTTGTTTCGATTTCTGTTTGACTTGTAAATGTTTTAAACCAGTTCGCATGAATTTCATCACCCACATATAACATTTCTCCATCAGCTAAGCTTTCAGTAATATCATGGCATTCTTGATATAACGCTATTTCATCATTATCAATAAACGGCTGATTCAAAAAGAAATTTCCATTAAACCAGTAAATATTCAAAAAACAATTTGCTCCTGTTTTGATTTCTTGATTTCCACTGAATTTTTGGTCAACATCATCAAAAATTACAAATACACTCAATACAAAGATACATGCCGCAAATGCATTCATAAATTCTTTATTATATCTGGATAGCTCTACAATTTCTTCCATCATCATAACAAAGCACAGCAGCCAGATAATGTTATACATTTTACTCAAATAATATGTAGAAACAATTCCAAACCAGCTGCCAGCTAAAAATAAACCCGTGAAAGCAATTGTTGTGACAAACATCCAGAATACACCATCATATTGATGATGCTTAATTCTTTTAGTCATAGTAGAAATAACAAATGGTGCTAATAGAACAAAGTTACTATATAAATCAAAATATTTACCCCCATCATTGCCAATTCCACCACCAGAACTTATTTCTTTTAAATTGACATAGGCATGTGCCATTCCCAACATACAAGGAAAGATAAATACTTTAAATAGTTCAACAATACTTTCTTTGCTTATGATTTTATTTCCAAGTTTCTTCTGTACAGCAAGGACATCAATAAATACACCTAAAAATACACTAGGAACAAACATCGTATATGTTGTAAAAATACCAAACAGACCTAAATTCAACATTATCAGAATCCACTGATGTTTTAATTCTGCCGTTTCATACATTTTCAATGCCAAAAGAATAAAACAGATAATTGTTACCGCATCCCCAAAATATACAAAGCCAAACATCAATGCATATAAAGGATATCCAAAAATATAAAACGCAGTGACAACGATACCTGCAATTTTTTGATAACGCGTAACACACAATTCACGAATCAAACTGTAAAATAACAGTCCAGCCAGAAAAAAGTCAACAATACGCATGAATGCAAAGGAATGATAAAAACCATTGATACCTGTAACTGTTAACAATGCTTCCATAAACAATCCATCATTGACATATCCAAAGAACAGATTGGAATTCAATGTATGTTGTAATGCAATCTGCTTCGCCCATCTGCAATGTACAGATGCATCTACAGAAACATAGCGAATCGGCAATTTACATCTGAAATATCCAACCCAGAAGCATAAAGTCAAAACAATCAAAAAACAAAGTACAATCTTATCATTTCTTGAAAGCACATATTCCTGTACATGATTTTTGCTATATGCCAATAATATTCCGCCAAGAATCATCACTGGAAGTGAAATCGTATATACACAGATTGGAGCACCAATCAGCCCATATATACCCGCTAAAACCGTATTTACAAGCATATATGAAAGAATCGTAATTCCAAGAAAAGGAATACCTGGCAATTTCTGCTCACTCTTCTGCATTCTAAAGAAGCCAACACTAAATATCACTAAAGAAATAAAATATAACAGTAACTTTCCCATTTTTTTCTCCTTATAATACAAGCATTAAATTACAGATTGTTAAATACTCAGCAAAACACAACAAGCAACAAACTACTATTTGATAGTCATTTTTTAAATGTAAGAAGTTAAAATCTAAAGTCACTAATATCAATACAACACTTGCCAGCAAATATCTTCCCTGCATTCCCAAAACCATTTGATCTTGTAATGTTGAATTTGCCAACAGCATTCCTGCATAAGCAAAGCATGCTGTTATTACCGCAACAATAACAAATGAAATTTTTGTATGCCTTGGAAGAATATTAATTTCGTTTTCTTTTGGAATGGTAACCAAAAGCAACAAAAAGTAATAAATATAAATCAAATATGGATGAATTCCAATATCTAAACCTCCCAAATATCTTCCTATAAATGTATCTAAATCAAATGAACCAAAGGCAATGAACGTATTATATATCACAAGGATAATTTCTTTTGGATTCTGAAGTAAATACATCACTGTATATTTATCGGTTGGTTGCAGGTTAACTGCTGGTAAATATCTAGCCCCAATAAAAGCACCTAAAAAACATACACCTGCAAATAGAATTAATGTTATTGAAATCCATTTCTTCTTTTTAGAGAAACTAATCTTTTTAGCTAATAGACAAAGCAGTGGAAGTAACCCTACAAGGATATACGCATGACTTTTCACTTCACACAAAGCAACACAGCTAATGATAGCTAAAGCAATTTCAAGTTTATTCAAAGAATGTTCCGTATTAGAAAACAATCTAACAGAGATTGAAATTACATACAGCAACATTAAATTAATTGGAACATCATAAGAAATTGATATTCCTTGTTGAATATAAACAGGCAATAATCCCATCACAAAAAATAGATTCTTTTTTATTTTTGTTTGTCGAATAATGAAATACATCGCAACTAAATAAAATGCAAAATTGAAAATTCTTCCGAAAAAATACATCTGATTCATATTCAATGACAATATTCTAGCCACCGCAATTCCAATCGAAGGAAGAACATACAAATAATCTGTACCTGCAACATAAGGAAATTCATAACTTTCTAGTTGAGAATCAACAATTTGATTATTCAATGTTTCATAATATGCATTATAGTTCTCATTATAATAATGACCTGCTAAAGAAACTGGTGTATAGCCATCAGATCTTCTCATAGTAATTCGATTTTCTTCATTTTCAATTCCTAAAAATTGATTTGAGATACGATACGCTGTAAAAGCATGCATTCCTTCATCTGGAACAATCCCAGCTGGAATGACAACCATAAATGCCATTCCAATTGTAAAAGCCATTACCACAAATGATTTCTCTAATGATTTGTGCCAGACAGTTTCATACAAAAAAGTTAAATATAATCCAAACAACACTATAAATGACACATTTGAAAACAAGACAATCATCTGATGATATTGTCCAAATTTCACTTTTAATAAAGCAATCGATAAAACAAAAATAAAGAACAGAACCAAAACAAACAATTTTCTTTTAGAAGAACAAAGAGATTGTCTGATACTATCTTTCCATCCAGATTGCATCATATTCTTAACAAATATAAATAGTAAAAGAAGTTCACTCAAAGATACGATCTTCATTGTGAACTTAATAAAAGATGAAAATCTAATCAATAAAGCAAGAAACAAAAATGAAATACACAATCCTGTTTCTTTTTTCATTCCGCTATTCTTTAACATTCGCCTCTCATTAAACTTTCTTCATATAAATCACAAACCTTATTTGCTTCGCCAGTCATGACAACTTTTCCATGTCTTAACCAGACTGCCTTATTACAGATTTCTTTAATCTGTGCAACGTTGTGAGAAACAAATAAAACAGTAGAACCACCACTCATCAACTCAACCATACGATCTCTACTCTTCTTCTGGAAATTCTCATCACCAACACTCAAAACTTCATCAACAATCAGTATTTCAGGATTGATCATAGAGGCAATTGAGAAAGCAAGTCTAGCAACCATGCCAGAAGAATAGTTTCTTACAGGCATATTGATGAAATCACCAAGTTCAGAGAAAGCTAAAATTTCATCATATTTTTCATCCAGAAATTCTTTCGAATAGCCTAATACAGCACCATTCAGATAAATATTTTCTTTCCCAGATAATTCAATATCAAACCCCGCACCAAGTTCAAGCATAGGTACAACTCTTCCACCTAATACAACATTGCCACTTGCAGGTTTTTGAATTCCAGATACAACTTTTAACAATGTAGACTTACCAGCACCATTCGCACCGACAATTCCTACGACATCACCTTTTTCAACTGTAAAACTAACATCATCCAAAGCCAAGAATTCTTTTTCTGTAATTTTCTTTCCAATCTTTTTGATAATGTATTCTTTTAAGCTTGATACTCTATCATTCGCAATTTTATATCTTACAGTTACATTATTCACTTGAACCATTGTCTGTTTCATAACCACCTCTAAATATATAGAATAAATTTATCCTGATTCTTACGGAATACATGGATACCAATCATCAAGAAGAATACAGGAAATACAATCATCAGTACAACAAGATCTGTACCTGGATACATGTTATTCAGCACAATATTTCTAACAAAAATAATGATATCTGCAAGAGGATTGATTTTAAAGATCCAGTTATATTTATCTGGAATCATTGACATATCCCAGAACATTGGCGTTGCATATGTCAAAGCTGTCATAAATACGTTGTAAATAAACTGCACATCTCTAAAGAATGTCATTCCTGTTGCCAACAATAATGCCACGCCAGTATTCAGAATAAAGATACTAAGCATTGCAAATGGAATCAGTAAGAAATAAATGTTAGGCATTAATCCATTCACAAGTGCAACACCAAACATCAAGATTAAAGAAATACCAAAGTTAATTGATGCTGAAAATACCTGTGATAAAGGATAAATGTATTTTGGAACATATACTTTCTTGATCAAAGAAGCATTTGTGATGATAGATAAAGACCCGCCATTTGTTGCTTCTGAATAGAAATTAAAGAAAGTAATACCAATAATCAAATATACAATATAGTTCGGAATCGCTGATTTAAATACAAGTGTAAATACAAAGAACTGTACAATCATTGTAAGCAATGGATTCACAAAACTCCAAAGAATACCAAGTGCACTTCTCTTATAACGCACTTTAAATTCTCTACTCACTAATTGATGCATCAAAAAAGAATATTGATGATACGCATCCATGATTTCCATACCAACAGTATGCTTACCTTTTTTCTCCGCAACAAATAAATGAATACAATACACACCTAAAATAAGCAGAAATGCAATGACACCAATTGTTAAAATCATTCCTAATGGTTCATTTACTTTTCCATTCACTGTACAAAGAAGCTGTCTTTCTTTTAGTTCAATATTCTTTGCTTCAAGATAAGTGCACTCAGGATTAGAAACACCATAATATACAGTTACCGCATTTCCACTCTTTGCACCATGTGAAGTAATTCTTAATGTATATGGCTGGTTTACATCCACATTTACAGGTTCATCAAATGTAATTGTATTATCTCCATTGGTAAAATTTTTACAGTCAACTGTTTTAGACGCTAATACCTTATCATTTTCCAGTAAAGAAATATCTAAATCACAATCATTGACTCTATCATATGTACCAACTTTCAATTCTAATGATAATATTTCAGAAGCATTACTAACCAAAGTCTGTTCAACAACATCACCATCAACAATTTCACCGATATTATCAATTTCATTCACATCGCCAGTATGGACACGTTTTAAATAAATATCTCTACCACCAACGAGAAAACATACAAGACAATATCCTGCAATACATACATATATTAATAAAACTTTCAGCCATAATGGCAGCTTGTCTTTTTTATTCATTATCTACCTCTTTCAAGTTCGCGGTATATTATATCACAATCAATAATCTTAATCTTTTCGAATCGTATGATATACCTTTTTTAGAATTCTAATAGATTTGTTTTTTACTCTTCTTGTAAAAGATGGTGCTGGCGCAACTGGTAATTCAGGTTTAAGAATACGATTGCATTCACTAACAAATTCATCTGAAGGAATATTGCTTTCCTTTTTATACGTTCTTTCCAGTTTCTGTAAAGAAATCTCCTGACCATTCATCAATTTACCCACAGCTTCTACAAACTGGTCAAATCCTTTTTCCAAAGGATAGTCTTTCATATATGATGGTCCAAACGCTGACATCTTTTCTAACTGTGCTTCATCATCCAGAAGTTTCAAGATTGCATCTGCAATTCCCGCAGAGCTAGATTCCGCAAGCACAACACCTTCATCAGGAAGATCATATAAATTGTTCTCACGATACAATTCAACAACAGGCAAGCCTGCTGCCATCATTTCAAATGGAATTCTAGATGGATTAGATGCACTCAAACATAAGCCAAGTTTACAAGTATTGTATAATTCATTACATTTCTGAACATTAATAATATGTAATTCTTCCGCTTCAAATGGAATATTTACCTGAACATCTGATCCATACAGATAAATCTTTACGTCTGGTCTTTTTTCTTTTACAACTTTCAATGCTTCCAATGCGATAGTTGTACCTCTACGAGGTTTTTCTGGCTGCAGAACATAACAAATCGCATTTTCTTTTTTGATATTCTGTAATGGGTGATACACATTTAAGTCAGCACAGAAATCAAAGTGCTGTGCCTTTGTATGGAATTCATTCTGCATCTTAGAAGCAAGCCATTTACCAATTGTAATTGGCTGATAGCCAAGACGATATGAATTTTCAATCACAAGATATTCATCACCCATTGGGAAGAACCAAGGTTCATAATCCTGAATGAAATATCCCTTCACATCAGCATCCATGCACTTCACATAGTTCAAAGACTGCCATCCAGTCGCAAATAACAGATCATACTTTTCTCTATGGTCAAAATTCGAATACACCTTTGCTGCACAAGTTTCATAATATTCATCAATCAGCTTCGCAACAGTATCATCATCCACTTCTGCAGGTGCTTCCGCATAAATATCACATTCATATCCATGGCGGATCAACGCATTCACATTCTGAATGATTGTTCTATGTCCACCAGAACCCTTTCCAGGGAAAGGAATGATCCATGCAATTCTTTTCTTATGTGCCTGTTTTGATACATCATGATCCATATAGCTTCTACGCAATCTCTGCCATTTATAAATATCCATTCCAACATGGTACTGGTTCGCAACCATTTCCTGAATTTTGACAATTTCACCATATTCAATATCACATTTGATAGAACTTGTTACAGAGCCTTCATGCTTACGATAATAATTCAAACAATCTTTTGTAAATGCAAGCTTACCATTTTCAAGCAGCTTCACATAAATGTACCAGTCCCCAGCTACTTTATAATTCTTTGCTTCTTCAATGATATCAATGATATTTTTCTGTACTTTCCATACAACACCAGAAACATTCAAGATTGTATTCAAAACACTCAAATATTGAACTACTTCTTCTTTTCCATCAACCACAAAACTATGATTCCAATGATCTGTACCAAACATGTTATACAGATCCTGACAATTCTTACGAATCACATTGTTCTGATCATCAATTCTCATTGAATCAGAATAGGACAGCACAACCTCTTCATCATCAAAGCCCTTCATGACAGTTTCTAAAAAATGTGGATCAGCACTATCATCCGCTTCACAAATCCAGAAATAATCACCTGTAACTTCTTTGATGCCTTTCTGCCATTGTGAAAAAACCAGTCCACTATTCTTTTCATTTGGAATAAATTTCGTCTTGATTCCTTCAATTTCAGATAATTTCTTCTGAATCACTTCAGTACTGTTATCTGAAGAACAATCATCCAATACAATCAATTCATATACAGGATATGTTTGATGAATAATCGAATCAATTCTTTCGTTCAGAAAAGCAGCATAATTGTAGTTTGGTACAATTACACTTACTTTTTTTACATTCTCTGTTACTTTAGAATCAGAAAATTTCTCATAAATATTCACTTTACTCATATACATCACCTACATATCATTTTACACAATAATCATTACTCTTGCAGTTGATAATCACTGTTTTTAGAGTAATTGTCATTATAGAAAGGATCATGTTCAATATATGCATCCCAATGCTCTTTCATATAGTCACATTCTGCATAATATCTCTTCAACTGTTCTGCAGATTTATCCATTCCTCTAGATTTAGATTCATAATGATATAGTTTCACACTAGGCATCATTACATTTCTATAACCCGCTTTTAATAACTTCAATCCAAAATCAACATCATTAAATGCCACTTTTAAATCTTCATTTAAACCCTCTACTTCTAAGTATTTCTTCTTAGAAGTCATTAAACAAGCAGCTGTACAACAGCAGACATCATATGGAACCTTTAGCTCATACCCATAACCAGGAATATCTACAGATACGCCACTATACGCATGTCCAGCAACACCGCCTTTTCCCATAATGATTCCCACATGCTGAATCGTATGATCCGGGAACATCAAAAATGCACCAACACTGCCTACACCATCTTTCATTGCATACAGAAGCATTTTCTCAAGCCAGTCATTGGTTACAACTTCTGTATCATTATTCAGCATCAAAACATATTCACCACGACAAACATTTTTCACTGCGTAATTATTTAAATAAGAGAAATTAAACTCACAGTTTAAATCAATCACTCTAATATTCTGACTCTGAATCTTTTTAAAATAAGAAAATGTTTCTTCTTTTTCACTATTGTTATTTACCACAATAATTTCATAATTCTGATATGTAGACTTATCAATAATAGAAGAAATACAAGTATCCAGATCATCAATATGATCTTTTGTTGGAATAACAATGGATACAAGCGGCTGATCCTTTAATTCACATGCATCTATAGAATTCCATTCATTCTTTTCATTATCTGCATATAAAATCTTAGAAACATGACCAAAGCACATATTTTTTTCACTCAGCTTTAAAAGATATGCATACAAATCAATCTTTGTCTTGTCAAATTCTTTAAGTATTTCTTTCTTTGCCACAAAAACATGCCCAATATAATTCACGGACTGCAACGTATCAAAAGAAGCATCTGGTTTAAATTGCGGACAACTCCGAACACCATCATGCATTTCATCATGATCAAAATAAAGAACATCATATTTCAAACATTCACTCACATATGCATAAAATTCTTTATACAATTGACATTCTTTTCCAACAAAACATACATAATTTGTATGAATATGATCCAAATCCAGATACTCTGTATCTTTCAGATCAATCATTGTAATATCTTTAAATTTAGAACTTCTTTTATATTTTTGTAGTTTCAGCCATGCATGATATTGTTCAACATCACTTGGATCAAACACACGATCATGAGATTTTCCAAATACAGATTTAAAGAATCCTTTGATCAATCTGCCAACAGGCAATTTAAAATGATTTGTTTCCCATTCCGCCACTAAAGAGCGATGAATTGAATCCATTAGATTCTGCATGGATTCCTGGTGATGCTTTGTCTGCGAAAGTGCCAAGGAATAAAAACGCTGTTCTTTTCCACCAGCAATATAATAAAACTCAATCAATTCACAAGAAGAAGGAATATCAAACGATTCTTCAAATCCATAATCATCTTCTGTAATTTCAACATGATACGCAATGCAGATATCATACCGTTTTTGATTTCCGCTAAATTGATAGATTTCTTTTCCATTGCATCTCACAGAAACAACATATTCTTTTGAAAGAATCCATCCCTTCGCAAAAACACGAAAGCATGATGCAAGACTCTCAAATCGTATTTCATCCATTGCATAATTAATCATGCTTTTCTCCTTTAAAATCATTGACCAGCTTCTGCAGCTTTTCACTACTGCGAAGAATCCAGTCTGTATATTCTGTATTTTCAAATCCCCATATTGTGGATTTCAAATCTTCTTTATGTCCAACAAGAAATGGAACCGTCGTTACTACTTTCAAATCTTTTGATTCTAAAGCACGATCAATTGTATTTGTTAACTGATTTGCATCTGTTTCATCCCATGAAATGACACGATCAAACATATGACTCTGGTAATAGTTAAAAACCGTACTGACCATATGATTTAAATATACAATCGTTTCTTCATTACATTCTTCAACATTTTGAATTTCAACATTTCCAACATCCGCAATCACACCTTGGAATACATCCCAATCATTATGCGCATCTAAATATTGCATCACATTTGAAAACCTGACCTCAAAATCTTCAGGAAATAAAACATCATCTTCACAAATTAATATGTCAGAAAATTCTTGTTCCTTAGCCTTTTTCATAATGAACTTGTAGCTCAAACCACAACCAGTCCATCCTCTTGTATGACGCAATCCAGCAAACAATTCAAACCCATATTGATTATCTTTCAAGAATGCATTTCTTCTTTCAACATCTTCAGGCAATGACAAACAAATACGAGAACCACCAAAGGAAATATAATTTCCAACACACTCATAGAATTCATCAAACGAAATACAGTCAAAAGCTAACAAAAACCGATAAAAATAATATGCAAAATCATTTTTCTTAGCTTTTAACAATTCACAATTCTTATGAACCTGTTTCATTCTCACATCATCATTTTCCAGCCAATAAGTTATCTTAGAAATTGCATCTGTATAGTTAGATGGTTTTACCCACGTAACAATGTCTTTCAGACGATCTTCTTCATATGAATCAACACTGCTTTCAGAAATCAGAATTGCATTACCATAAGAAAGAATTTCATATAAACGAGATGTCTCTAATATCGATGCATCAAAAGCATGCAGATTCAAAACAATTTTAGACTGCTTCACTTTTTCAACAAATTCTGAATCACTAATCAAACCTGGATCCACAAAACAAACGTTCCAGTATTTTGATACTTCCTGGATCCATGCTTTGCATCTAGGACTATTCTCATTTCCAACACACAAAACATCAAACATCTCTTCATCTGTTTCTTCATGGTCCAGCAATTGATAATCAGCAGGAACATAATAGAAACGATTACCATAAGAAGAATGTGATTTAAAGTATTGAATATTCATTGTAGAACAATCAAAAACAGCAATTGCACCAAGCAGTTGATCCAGATACTTCTGAGAAAATGATGTATTCGTACATACATCTTCCACTTGTATTGCGATATATTTTTTTGGCAGCTGCTTCCATTGATCATTACACACAACAAAATACAACGCATCTAAATACTCTACAGGTTCTTCCCTCAAGATTTCACATTGCACACCAAAATGTTCCAATTGTTTCTGTATATTCGAACAATAGAACAATGCGGATTCCGTAGAAAGAATCAAAACATGATCACCATTTTCAATCAACTGTTTATCCACAGCTACATTTTCATTAACAGCCACTTCTTCATGACGAAAAGAGCGAATCTTATCCATCATGTTCTGTAATGGCAGTGTCATTTTCCAGAACTTTGATTCGCTCATTTCCATATAAGCATTTTTAGTCAGTTGATTTTCAATTGTTTTATCTTCAAGTTTTTTTGAAAGATCTTCTACTTGCTTCTTTAATGCAAGAATCTGTTCATCTTTACTTTCAATACTTTTTCTTTGTTGATCAATCAACCACTCATTTTGACTTATTTTCTCACGCATTAATATACCAAATTATTTTTTAAATAAATGTTTAATTGCACTAGGGAACTTCATTACCGCATGACCAAACTTAAATGAATTACTATTCTGAATTTCATAAATTTCTCTATTCAAGTCATTGATATACTGTTCTCTATTCTTGTATTCATTTAGAATTGTCTGAAGCTGATTCCAGCGATAGTCATCAAAATATGCTTTATCAAGACAATTTTCATACTCAGCCTTCAAGTAGTCTAAAGCCATCTGATCTTTAAATACTTGTTTAAATTCAGGTGCAATTCTATCCAAATTCCACATATAAGAATCTAGTTTTAATACCTGTAGAATCTTTGAATATCTATCCTTCTTATTCTTATCTTTATTCAAGAAAGACTGCATACTCTGGAATTCATCGCAGATACTAAAAATCTTACCTGTTGATTTCACAGAAGAATTGTCATTATCAATTCTATAATGATGGAATGCATCTTTGATAAAATAAACTCTTTCAGCAGATACCCATACCTTAAAAGCAAACGCTGTATCCTGATAAGAAGCACCAGGTGTTTCGTTGAATACAATTCCATTTTCCTTCAAGAATTCTCTGCGATAGATAGCAGTCCAGATACAAGGACGCATATATACGATTCTTTCATTTTCTTTTGCACAAGTCACTCTATCGTATTCTTGTTCAAATAATACTTCCTGGAATGTATTTGAATTCTGCTTTGTGGAATATTCATAATAATTTGATTTCACAACATCTGCATCATTCTTCTTCGCAACATCATAAAGAACTTCAAGCATGTTATTATCAACAAAATCATCTGGTTCAAGAATAGCAATATATTCCCCTGTCGCAATCTTAATTCCAGCATTCATGGAATGACCATATCCACCATTTGGCTTATCAATGATCTTGATACGCTTATCGTTATATGCATATCTCTGCATAATTTCAAGAGAATCATCCTTAGAACCATCATTTACACAAATGATTTCAATATTTTTTAAAGTTTGCTGTAAAATTCCGCCTAAACTTTCTTTCAAAAAATCTGATGCATTATAAATAGGCATCACAACAGATACTGCTGGTGTATTAGTCATTCTTTCCTCCATTCATTTTATCTTTAATTAATTTTGGCAAATACATAATCGCATTACCGATTTTCCATGTCGTACTCGCATAGATTTCATCAATCACCTGTTGAGAATCACTCACATGGACGATAGGATTTGCTGTTTGTTTTGATTTCTTCAACAGACTTTCATAAATCTGATATTCAATACGATTGTTTCCATCATAAAGAAGCTTATTGATTTCTTCTAAGATACTTCTCAATTCTCCTGCATTTTCATTTGGCAGGTAACGTACGATTTCTTCTGCAAAGTCATTATTCATTCTAAAGATTTCCAATGCCTTTAACTGATCATATCCCTTTTTCTCAGACAGTTCTATGATCTGATACATTCCCTTCAACAAATCACACACTTTCGCTAAAGAAAGCGTTGCAGACTTATAACCTGTACGATATGCATATGTATCACGATCCATACCATAGAAATATTCTGCCTTGTCCATAACATTCACAAAGAATACAGGATCTTCATAGAAAGAAGTATCAGGAATTGTCAGATTATTTTTCACAATAAACTCTCTATTATAAATAAATCTAACCCACCCATAATCAAACTGATAATCCTTATATGACATCAATCCATTCTTTTCAAAAGAATATTTACTCTGATGACCAAGCCATTTTCTATTCACAACACCATTTGCACAATGTTCAACCAATCTGCCACCACAGATCATAACATTCTGATCCTTGGCAGTACGATATAAATCTTCCAACACTCTTTCATCAGGAACCCAATCATCAGGATCCAGGAAATACAGATATTCACCTGTAGCTTTAGAAACAGCTGTATTTCTAGAATACGCAACACCATGATTGGATTGAGAGATCACCTTAATTCTCTGATCTTTCCAAGAATACTCTTCCAGAATCAATTGTGTATAGTCAGTAGAACCATCATTCACACAAATAATTTCAATATCTCTCAATGTCTGTTTGATAACACTATCCAATGCTTCTCTCAAATATGCTTCCATATTGTAAATTGGAATAATGACAGATACCTTAGGCATAGATCCATTTTTCATGAAACCAACAGTTTTAATCTGTGGATAATTGTAAACCTTAGATAACAATGTCTCTTTTTCTTTTCTTCTCAATGCACAATAATTAGCAAATTCTTCATAATTATCAATACAAGGTTTCGCAGCAAAATCATCAAGCACCTTCATATTTGCATCATCAATGTCAACTACATAATTCGAACGATACAACTTATGAATCGATTTCAATTTATTCTCATAATAATCATCATAAGAAACACTCAATACAGGAACTGCACTCGATAAAGAAAAGACAGCTTCATGGAATCTACTACCAATATTAAATTTAGCATTCGCACATAAATGCTTTGCATTTTCAACATTTCCGTCAATAAACAAAGGAATATATTCAATATGTTCTTGCAGTTCTTCAGGAATATTCACATCATTCCACAATTCAATATCCCCTTCACTAAAGCCAAGAACCTTCACACTCTTAAAATCATTTTTCTCAATGTGCTCCACACAAAATGGACAAATCACATTTTGCAGCAAATCAACAACTTTTTCTCTATTATTTCTCCAAGGATGAAATGCCAAAGAAATATAAGAAGACTTCTGATCATTAGGAAATGGATCTTCTAAATACAAAGCATCATCGATTGTAGTAACAAAATGATCAGTATTCTTAAAATTCGCACATTCATAAGAACGATCTCTAAAATCAACAAATTCAGCACCATCAAAAGCTTCTTGCAGTAAGTCTTTATATTTATCTGAATATGGAAAAATACTAATACCTGTAAAACAATACTTCACTCTATATTTCTTTGCCAGTTTTGTAGCTAAGCAAACTTCAAACAACATATCTGGCCATAAAGAGTTAATATATCCACCACCAATAAAATGAAATACTTCAATTTCAGAAAAAATATGATGCAAAGCAGAATAAGCCAAATGATAACCATTCTTCTGATCACTATATTCAACCAATTCATCCTGCTTCTGCTTCATCACTTCAATATCATATCCACAATCTTTTGTAAATTGATGCAGATAATCCACCGCAATAATCTGTTCACTTCCCTGTGAACAGAACATTGAAGTATATGAGGCATCTTTTGTAAAAACATAGATTTTACAATTATCACCATATTGCTTTTCAAGTTTTTTAATGTTCGCTAATAAAACAGCTTCATCACCAATATTTGGGTTCCCCAAAGAACCCATTAATGCAATTCTTTTAAATGTAGTCATACAATTTCCTTTTCATTAAAGCAATTATATTATATTCAATATTAACAAATATTCCAATTATTGAAAAAAGACCCGAAACAAAAAATCAGGATACATCTCTTCATCTTCTAAAGAAACGGATCTCCTGATTCTTTTTCATATATTATCCAACTAACTTTCTTAAGAACGCTGCCATATCACATGGCAATGATCAATAATATGTGTAGCTGGTTGAAAAGATATATCTGAAGGTTTATAGGAATGGAAGTAGAAAACTTACAATCTTATTTAAATTGGTTTATATATCTGCATCGATGTAAAAGAGATAATGAAAAATGACCGAAATCTAATAGAATTCTGTGCAATTTAGTTCTTGAAAGAGTTAGATTTAAGCGTAAATAAGCCCTTTGTCAACCACACGATTGTAGATTAGCCGATTTGCTTTTCAAATATCCCATGATTTCTGCTACTGAATATTTTGGTGGTATCTCTTGTAATATGTGAATATGATCAGGACACGCCTCACCTTCAATGATACGTACATCAGGTTTTCTTTGAATCAATACCTTCTATATTTCGATGATATCTCTTCTCAAACGATTATATATCACCATTCTTCTATATTTGGGTACTATCACTATATGATACTTGCACCAATAACTTGTATGCGATTAACTTTGTGTGTGCTATCTGTTTTCATAGGTATCTTCTCATTGTCTTTTGATAGTTGTGGTTGTCAGTCCACTTCTATCCTACGGCTTGGAGATTTTTTATACTATATCACCCAACGCTAAAGCTCATTTATCCATGCGCATAGCACGTGATATTATTAAACGCCCTAACAGGCATTTAATAAACAGACTGTGTTGGATGTTACGTCCAACACAGTCTATCTACACTTCTTAAATTATCATTTATTTCAAACTGTCTAACCGATGCAGGAATGCTGCCATATCACATCTAGCTACATCAGCGTATGGTCTGAATTCCTTCTGTCCGTTATCAACAGCAAATCCTTTTGATACTTCTGAATGTGCAAGCCACAGTACATCTTCTGCATGCGGACTGTTCTTGTCGATATCCTTGAATGTACTCCAGTCTGCTTCGCTTGGCTTCCATGTGGATGCATCTGATACTCTTGCCTTCGATGCAAGTCTATAAAGGAATGCTGCCATATCACATCTAGCTACATCAACTTTTGGTCTGAATTCCTTCTGTTCGTTATCGACAGCTCATCCCTGTGAGATCTCTGCATGTGCAAGCCACAGTACATCTTCTGCATGCGGACTGTTCTTGTCGATATCCTTGAATGTACTCCAGTCTGCTTCACTTGGTGTCCATGTTGCTGCATCCAGCCAGTGTTTGTTCTGTGCAAGTCTTCTGATGAATGCTGCCATATCACATCTAGTTACCGCAATGTATGGTCTGAATGTTCCATCTGGATATCCTGTACTGATACCTGAAGATGCCAGCCACTGTACATCATCATTATGTGGTGTTGAATCTGCTGGTGTATCAATAAATCCTGCATCTCCAACTCTTAATGCAACCTTTGTACCAGGATATACTTCTAGTGTGACAGTTCCAGACTTCACTGTTTTGAATGAAATGTAATTTTCATAAAAATCATTTCCTGTGTCACCTCCTCCATTAACACTTTCTAATACATCTGATTTTTTAATTTGTTCATACGCATTATTTTCCAATGGGAATTCTCCTGATTCACTTGTGACATGGATTGTATATTGTTGATTTACCTTCAAAGAATATGCTCCACTAGAAGTAAACTCATCTCCAGTAACATCATCAATCATCGAAACATTTGCTTTTGGATAACCATCTACAACATTTACTTTTACAGTTTTTGTTAAATTTGCATTACTTGCGGATGTAACTTTGACAACTGCAGTTCCAACTTTCATTCCTTCAATGCTGAATCCACCATAATAGCTATTAAATTTAACAACATCATCTCCACCTAGCAGCTGAGAATGTGTTGATTTTATTGCATGCTTGTTATATGTAGGATCAACAGACTTTTGGAATCCTTTATGAATTGTAATTTCAGAAGGAATATCCATTGAAGTTGCTGGTGTTGCTGTATATACGTCAATATCCATTGTTGTTGTAATACCTTTATACTTTGCTGTAAGCGTTGTAACTCCATCCTTATAACCGCGGAAAACAGGAACATTGCCATTCATATATACTTCGCCTACTTCTGGTTTTGAAGAGATAAATTCAATTTCATTGTATTTGATAATATTTTGAATATATGTTGGATCTGTAACAAAATCACCTGCCAACCATCTTTCACCAATTGCAGAGCTACCACTCCTACTTAATTCAAGCTCAATATTAGACTCTCTAAATTTAAATTCATTTATCTTATCTGCAACGGCAACCTCAATATTTTTTGTCATGTCACCAACAGCAGACACTTGAATTGTTGTAGAGCCGTTTTTTAAAGCTGTAATTGTCCCATCCTGTGAAACATCAACAATTCCTTGATTATTATATTTTGGAATTGAATATGTTAATTTTTCATCAGAAAGATCTTCATCTTTTGGCAACAATGTACTCTCTACATCATCTTTTACATTTATTGTTTCCCCTGCTTTTAGAAGATATTTCAGTTCTTTATCATATTCAAAACCTGTTGCATAATTTCCGACTCTTGCATCAATTACCATTGTATCAGAAAGGCCATTATCAGTTGTTCCTTTAATTGTAACCTTGCCGGCCTTTTTAATTCTGAAATTTACAGAGTAAGAACTATTAGTATCTAGTTCTATAACATCTGAATCTCCTTCAATAACTTCATATTTAACTTCAGTTGCCCGGCTAGCTCCAGAAGGTTCAAATGACGTTTGAATATAATTGTAGTTAGGTATTGAAGCATCTCTTGTTGTATATACCTTTTCTTTATTTACAAATTTGAATGAAGTTGCTTCTGGTCCTACATTAATAGT
>ERZ507062.306-NODE-306-length-22044-cov-9.40661_pt1 | contig 22044 bp, 16 predicted proteins | sample MGYA00513786_ERZ507062 | MGnify/ENA metagenome assembly ERZ507062 | reverse complement strand
CGGCAAGCTCTGGACTTTCCAAAAGCACCATCTGACCACAGACGAAAAGCGGATATCGGCATCCGCCAACTGATTCTGTATCACGGAGTATAGCTGCGTCTGCAATGTGGGATATGGAAGTTTTAGGATGTCACTATTTCGGAAACTTTTTGCATCAAAACCAAATCCATACTCTTTTGCAGCACATTTTAACAGCTCAACTTTTTCTTCTTTCTCGAGGTCTCTGATTTCGACGGTATGCGGGAAAAACGCCTTAAAATAATCAAATTCCTGCGCTTTTTCGTATTGAGCGCGATCCATCGTAGTAATATAGATGTTTTTTCTGCGGCTCAGTAGACGAAACGATTCTTCCTGTGGCATCCCCCATCGGAAACCATCATGATTGCCAAAATCCCAGGTTTCCACGATGAAATAAAACAAAGATGTATTCGAAGATGTACAAACGGCATCGTCCAAATCGCCGCGCACAATTCTTTGATCTTTAATAATGCCCTTACTGACTAACAGGCTGTAAAGCATATCAGAAAACACAAACTCATTGGCACCGCAGTCATTTACAAGAACCACGTTGTAGTTTCCTCTTTTGCCCAGTTCTATCATTCGGTCAGACAAGGAATTGATCCTGCGAAAAGCTTCTTTGAAGGAAGAAAAGCCTGTCATTTTTTTCGTGCGGCTAAGTTGTTCTTTTGAAGTTTCTAAAATAAGGCGGAACTCGGCGTTTCCTCGAATATAACCGCTGGAGTAGGCACTCATCAGATTTTTTGCGATGGGCAGTGCATCCAAAACTTCTTTAGGAGCAGTATGCTGCTTGATTGGCAAAAGTTCGATCTTACAACCGAATATGTCCTTCAGTTCCGAGATATCTTCCTGAAGCGGGGTGTCCTTCCGATCTGCCTTGACCAAATACAAAAATCTGAGCATGATCCGGTTTGGCTTTTCCAAATCATAGAAAGGTTTGTCCATATAAAGATACTTGCAACTGCCGTTCAAATCTGCAATGCAATTTGTAACCGAATCCCAGTCTCTCTGAATTTTGGGAGAACGTGGTATTGTAAAATAGTAATATTCCATCTTCTCCATAATGTCTTAGACGGAAACCTGCGGGTTCTTTACCTCCGGTTCCGTCTTTTTTTCCGGCTCCGGAGAAACGGAAACCTTCTCCGGCTCTTTTGGGGGAGCGGGAGGCGTTTCCTTGCCCGGCCCGCTATCCGTTACCGGCTGTTCCGGCGTTTTTGTGGTTTTATCATCTGCCATAAGCATTTACCTCCTGTTTTTTGGCATGAAAAAAGAGGCTCAACTTTTCAGTCAAGCCCCCGTGGGAAGTTCCTCCTTTCTCCGCCATGATACAAAAATACCGCCCGTAGTCTCGTTTGGGCGGTACTTTGTGTAAGATTGGCAGTCCATTATTAAGTTTTTTATTATGTTCCCTTTGTACACCGTTGCAAAAGGTGGCAAATATCCTCATTTTGATATTCACCGGCTTGCCTAAAATTTTCTTTTAACATTAGTAATTGCTCTGCAAATTGCGAGGACGTATCAGAACGCATAGTATTTGATATCGCTTTTATACAAACGTCAAAGTTTTGTATGCAGAATTTACCATTATTAACTGTGTTGGAAAAGGCGAGTTCTTTTGTTTCAATTAACGAAAGCTTAAACACACTAAAATTCAAGCTATCGTTTATGCAGAGTTTTCCGATGTTGCCGTCGATATTACTATAACCGAGAAATTTACAACGCTTGAATTCTAAAGTATCAATGCAAGCCTCTAAAACATCCAACGAGTCTATTTCAGCATTTGTAATTGTAACTTGCTTAACTGTAGCTTTAGTAAAGCATATCTCTTTAAATGCCACAGGCAGGGAATCTAATTCGATAATAGTATTGATAGTTTGGGCGCACAAAAAATCTATTGATAGTTTTTGTGACATCAACATGGTGTCTATTTTCGAATTATCTGCTGAAATATAACGAAAAGAAATTTCGGGAGAAAACAATTGGATTCCGCCGCACATAATCGTGCTTAGAGAAATGTAGGAGTTATAAAGATGCGCATGGTCAAAGATAACGTTTCCGTGCTCGATTGTTAAGTTGCAGAGGTTTAAATTGAGATTAAAAAATGCGGTATAGGAGAAATCGAGACAATCAGTTTTAATTATGGATTGCATTAAGTGTAAGTATGATTCCTTGCCCTGATTGTTAAAAAAGGAACATCGCGCCAAAAAACCTTCTCGCTCGGTATAGGAAAGTCCTTCTACTTCATATGGCTTTTTCTCCCCAAGCCATGAGAAGTCATCAATGTATGTATAGTCTAAATTAATTTTCTTTCCTGTCGAGTAGTATTCATGTAATTTTTCGTAATCTGGTAGCTCAAGTTGAGCAATTCTCGTGCGATTTTCATTTTCGTCAATCTGAAAAACGGCCACGCTAATTCCAGAACCGACATTTGAGGTTGTTGAAGGATATATTCTACCTTCTGATTTGTTTGTAATTTTTTCGTCCCAAATCCAAAACGATCGGGCAGGATTTTCTGTTCTCTCAACAATTATTTGCAAGCGAAGGCGCTCCTCTCCACATTCGAAATTATCTTTTGAATATTATAGCAGGACGGTATGCATAGTACAATTGCGATTTTCATCTTTCATGTATCAGCCCTAATAAAAGGGCGTTTGTAGACAAATGCATTACAAATTGAAAAGAAAATCTGCTCACGGATAATAGACGAAATCCTTATTTCGATAAGATGTTCGAAATAAGGACTTCGTTCATTTGGTGCGCCTGAAGGGACTCGAACCCACACGCTGAAAGCACGAGAACCTAAATCTCGCATGTCTACCAATTCCATCACAGGCGCATATTTAGTTTTGGGGGAGCGGGCGACGAATGGAACGGCAAAACCTTCACTGAGGTGACATCACCTAAATCTCGCATGTCTACCAATTCCATCACAGGCGCATATTTAGTTTTGGGGGAGCGGGCGACGAATGGAACGGCAAAACCTTCACTGAGGTGACATCACCTAAATCTCGCATGTCTACCAATTCCATCACAGGCGCATATTTAGTTTTGGGGGAGCGGGCGACGAATGGAACGGCAAACCCTACACTGAGGTGACATCACCTAAATCCATCGAGTCTACCAATTCCACCACGCCCGCAGATACAGCCGGTATTGTAGCACAATTTCTGCCGGTGCGCAAGGAATGTTTTGACGGCGGCGGGGCGGATATGCTACACTGGGCGTATCACGACACATCGAAAGGAGCATCTTCCATGAACGAGCATATTCTGCGTCTGGCGCGGGAAAACGCCCCCTGCTTTATCTACTCCCGCGATGTACTGGCGCGGCAGGCTGGGCTGCTGCGCGATACGTTCCCCGGCTTTGACTTCCTGTTTTCCGTGAAGGCCAACCCGTTCCCGCCGGTAATGCGGGCGCTGGCGGCGCTGGGCATCGGCGCGGACGCTGCCTCCGCCCGGGAGGTGCTGCTGGCGGAGGAGTGCGGCATGTCCGCCGCCGACATCTACTTTTCCGCCGCCGGCAAGTCCGACAGCGCCCTGCGGGAGGCGTGGGATCACGGCCACCTGATCGCCGATTCCATCGGCGAGGCGGTGCGCATCGGCCGCATCGCCGCGGAGAAGGGGGAGGCGCGGCCCGTCGGCGTGCGGATCGACCCCTGCTTCAACATGGATGGCGGCCCCGGCACCTCCGGCAAGTTCGGCATCTGTGAGGAGGATCTGCCCCAGCTGCGCACGGCGCTGGAGGGGCTGCCCGTTACGGTCTGCGGCATCCATGTCCATCTGCGCTCCCAGAATCTGGACGCCGCCGTGCTGACCCGGTACTATGAGAACTGCTTCGCGCTGGCGCTGCGGGTGCAGGAGGTGCTGGGCTGCACCGTGGAGTATATCAACTTCGGCGGCGGCGTGGGCATCGCCTACAACGAGGCGTCCCAGCAGCCGCTGGACTACGCCGCTCTGCGGCAGTGCGCCCAGCGTATCGCGGAGGAGAATCGCCGCACGCTGGGAGCCCGCCTGCTCATCGAGTCCGGCCGGTTCCTGGCCTGTCAGGCCGGTACATACTTTGTGCCGGTGGTGGACAAAAAGACCTCCCGGGGCGTGACCTACGTCATCGTGGAGAACTGTCTCAACGGCTTCCAGAAGCCCGCCATTGCCGCCATGCTGCGCCGTGCGGTGGGGCCGGATGCGGCGATCGCACCCCAGGAGCCGCTGTTCACCCGGGAGGACGCCTGCACCGTCACATCGCTGGGCGATCCCGCCCGCACGGAGACGGTGCATCTGGTGGGCAATCTCTGCTGCGCGCTGGATGTTTTGCAGGAGGGCTTCACCGGCCCGGCGCTGGAGATCGGCGATCTGGTGGCGGTGTCCAACGCCGGCGCCTACGCCTGCACCCTGTCTGTGCAGCGGTTTTCCAGCCATCGCCCGCCGGCGGAGCTGCTGGTGGACGGGGACGGAAATGTTCTGTGACAACGCAAAAGGGGAGCCGCGAGGCTCCTCTTTTTTCATCCTGCGCCGCCGCCCTCGTCGACCTGCCCAGCAGAGCGGAAAAATAATTGTATAAGTTGACGAAAAAACCGGCGACAGCCGGGAATTTTCATACAAATCAATAAAATAGAGGTTGTCAGACCCCGGAATATAAGCTATAATCGGTACGTTGAGCTACTGTCCGCAGCCATGTGGGCGGCGGACTTCAAGAAAACGAAGGGAGTACATCACCACTATGACTGCTAATGACATTCGCAATATTGCACTGCTGGGCCACGGCGGCTCCGGCAAGACCTCTCTTGCTGAGCAGATGCTGTTTATGACCAAGGGTGTGGACCGTCTGGGCAAGACCGTCGACGGCAACACCACCTGCGACTACGACGCCGAGGAGATCAAGCGCCAGATCTCTATCTCTCTGGCATTTGCTCCCGTCATGTATAAGGGCAAGAAGATCAACGTCATGGACGCTCCCGGCAACTTCGATTTCTCCGGCGAGGCCGTCTGCGCCATTCGCGCCGCCGAGTGCGCCGTCATCGTGGGCAATGCCAAGGACGGTCTGTCCGTGGGTATGGAGCGTACCTGGAAGATGCTGGGCAAGAAGCCCCGCATGATGTTCATCAACCGCGTGGAGGAGGCCAACGCCGACTACGCCGCCTGCATCGACGCCATCAAGAACAAGTTCGGCACCGCCATTGCCCCCATCGTCGCCACCAAGGCCGACGGCAACAAGGCCGTCACCGTTATCGTGGATCTGCTGCACAACAAGGCATACGATGCCAAGGGCGAGTGCGCCATCCCCGCCGACATGGCCGACGAGGTGGAGGCGCTCCGCGCCGAGCTGATGGAGGCCGCCGCCGGCGCCGACGAGGAGCTGATGGAGAAGTTCTTCGAGACCATGGAGCTGTCCGCCGAGGATATGGCCAAGGGTCTGAAGCTGGGCGTCCGTGAGGGCAGCGTCTGCCCCGTGCTGTGCGGCAGCGCCGCCACCGGCATGGGCGTGGAGATGCTGATGCAGACCATCGTGGATCTGGTGCCCGTCGCCACCGATATGCCCGCCGTGGCCGCTGAGGACGACGACGGCAACGCCATCGAGGTCGCCTATGATCCCAACGGCACCACCGCCGCCTTCGTGTTCAAGACCATCTCCGACCAGTACGGCAAGTTCTCCATGATCAAGGTCGTCCGCGGCAAGGTCACCAGCGATATGTCCCTGTACAACATGACCACCGGCAACACCGAGAAGCTGGGCCGTCTGTACGTCATGAAGGGCAAGAAGACCGAGGAGACCAAGGAGATCTGCTGCGGCGATATCGGTGCCATCGGTAAGATGGACAAGGTCAAGACCGGCGATACCCTGTGCGAGCCCAAGACCTATGTGAAGTTTGCGCCTCTGGCCTTCGCACCCGCCTGCTACGAGCGCGCCATCGCCCCCAAGACCAAGCAGGAGATCGAGAAGCTGGGTACCGGCCTGAACAAGCTGAACGAGGAGGACCCCACCTTCTCCGTCACCAACAACGCCGAGACCCACCAGACCGTGATCTCCGGCGCCGGCGATATCCAGATCGACGTGCTGTGCAGCAAGCTGAAGTCCCGCTTCGGCGTGGATGCCGAGCTGGATACCCCCCGTGTTGCCTACCGCGAGAAGATCCGCAGCACCGTCCGCAAGCAGGGCCGCTATAAGAAGCAGACCGGCGGCAGCGGTCAGTTCGGTGACGTTCACATCATCTTCGAGCCCCAGAGCGAGCAGGAGGATATGATCTTCGAGGAGAACGTGTTCGGCGGCTCCGTGCCGAAGAACTACTTCCCCGCCGTGGAAAAGGGCCTGCGCGAGAGCTGCCTGCACGGTGTGCTGGCCGGCTATCCCGTGGTGTTCCTGAAGGCCACGCTGGTGGATGGCTCCTACCACCCCGTTGACTCCTCCGAAATCGCGTTCAAGCTGGCCGCCAACCTGGCGTTCAAGGCCGCGCTGCCCGAGGCCAAGCCCGTGCTGATGGAGCCCATCGGCGAGCTGAAGGTCACCGTACCCGACAACTTCGTGGGCGACGTGATGGGCGACCTGAACAAGCGCCGCGGCCGTGTGATGGGCATGAACCCCACCGGCGACGGCGAGACGGTACTGGAGGCCGAGGTCCCCATGGCAGAGATGATGAGCTACGCCATCGACCTGCGCTCCATGACCCAGTCCCGCGGTACGTTCACCTTCAACTTCGTCCGCTACGAGGACTGCCCCGCTGCGGCACAGGAGAAGGCCATTGCCGCCGCCAAGGCGCTGGCCGAGGCCGAGTAAGAGTTTACGAAAGCAAAAAAACATCCGCCGAGAGGCGGATGTTTTTTGCTTTCAAAATGCGGGGCAAGGCAATTTCTCAGCCCCACAGGGTGGTCAGCATGGGGATGACCTGCTTCTTGCGGGACATGACGCCGGGGAGGAACACCATGTTGTCCTTGGGTTCCACGGCGAAGGCGTTGCGGATGGTGTCGTCGCTGCCGATATACAGGAGCTGGGAACCCTCCTGCAATACGTCGGTGAGCATCAGGATCACCATGTCGTAGCTGTTGGCCTTCTGCGCGGCGCGCATGGCGTCCAGCAGCTCGTCCTTGCGCTCCATCAGCTTCTGGGAGTCGATGCAGGTGACCTGCCCCACGCCCAGCACCTGCTCGGAGATATGGAACTCCTTGAAGTCGCTGCGCAGCAGCTCCTCAGCGGAACGGCTGTCGTTGCTGCCGCTGAACAGCTCCCGCCCCAGATCGCTGAGGGATACCTTGGCGATGCGGGCCAGCCGCTCCGCCATGGCGATGTCCCGCTTGGTGCAGGTGGGGGACTTGAACATAACGGTGTCGGACAGGATGGCCGCCGCCATCAGACCCGCCATGTGGGGCGACGGCGTGACGCCGTGCTCCTGATACATGGAGGTGATGATGGTGTTGGTGCTGCCCACCGGCTCGTTGCGGACGGTGATGGGCTGCCGGGTCTGGATGTCCGCCAGACGGTGGTGGTCGATGATGCCCAGGATCTCCGCCTGATCGATGCCGGGCACGGTCTGGGACAGCTCGTTGTGATCCACCAGCACCACTCGCTTGCGCCGGGGCTTCAGCAGGTGGTAGCGGGACAACGTGCCAACGACCTTCTCATTTTCGTCCAGCACGGGGTAGCAGCGGTAGCGGCTTTTCAGCACGACCTCCCGCACGTCGTCGATGTAGTCGTCCAGATGGAAGGAGATCAGCCCCTTCGTGGCGCAGGGCCGGGCGATGGGCGTGGCCTGATAGATCAGGCGGTGTACGCGGCTGGCGTCCAGCGGCGTGGAGATGACGCAGGTCTTGCCGGCGTTTTCCAGCCAAGCCGGCTCCACATCGGTCTGGCACAGGATCAGGCAGGCCACCTGCTTATCCAGTGCGCGCTGGATCATGTCCGGCTGGCTGCCGCACAGCACGATGCTGTCGGGGCCGTCGAACAGCAGGTTTTCGCAGTCCTGGGGCAGGGCGATGGACACGGAGCCGCTGACGCTGTCCACCAGGTCGCCGCCGTCGCCCATGATCCGCCCCTCAATGACACTCAGCAGGTTAAACAGGGGGATGGCCTCCACACGGGGCTCACCCACGGTGTTCAGGCTGAAGGTGGCGATGTCGCCGGCGGACAGCATACCGTACAGGGAGCCGTCCTCATTGACAACGGGGATGGCGGAGATTTTCTGCTCCCGCATGAGCTTCCACGCCCGGTCCATGGTGACGGAGGCGTCCAGACACGGCGGACGGTCGAAATCCAGATCCTTCACCTGTGTGCGGACATTCTGGATGAAGCGGGGGGGATTGAAATGGAACCGCTCCAGCATCCGGTTGGTCTCGTCGCTGACGGTACCCAGATGGACGGCCACATATTCCTTCTCACCCAGCGCGTTTTTCAGCGCAGCGTAGGACATGGCGGCCACGATGGAGTCGGTGTCCGGATTGCGGTGTCCGGTCACATAGATCTCGTTCATACGCGAAAGCTCCTTTGCGAAAATTTTCCTCTTTGACCACCTATTATATAGGAGGTTTTCGCCGCGGTCAATGGGGCGCGGCGCTTTTTGCGGATCGGCGTCCGCGTCCCGTTGTCAGAAAACGGCTTTGCGCCGTGTCCTGCGCCGAGGGGGGAGAGGGAGCGGCTCCGCAGAGCCGCTCCCTCTCCCCCTTGTGATGATCGTTTTTGCGGTAGAATATTGTATAAACAGGGCGAAAAATTGCCCATAAAAAGCAAAACGCCACGCACACAGGCGTGGTGGTCATCTTCTGTGGGTGGGACGCTTACCGCTCGCTGATCTGCTGCTTGCAGTCACCGAAGATCATATCGTCCAGATCGCCCAGGATCCAGTTGTTCATCATATCCTTATCACGCTCCTTTCTTCATTTGTTTACGCTTACAGTATATGCCGGTTTTGTCAACTTTGCAAGCGCAAATTTATACATAATGTACAATTTATTTTCGCTAATTTTTGATAGATTGCACAATGACACTTGCGGGTCATACCATATATAATGGCTTCGTATGAACGTGTAAACGGGGATATACTGACTATGAAAGAGTTTTTTGCGGGAGAATTTGATATCGCCGTTATCGGAGCCGGTCACGCGGGCATCGAGGCGGCGCTGGCAGCGGCGCGGCTGGGGATGCGCACCATCTGCTTCACCATTGATCTGGACGCGGTGGGCAATATGCCCTGCAACCCCGCCATCGGCGGCACCGGCAAGGGACACCTTGTCCGGGAGCTGGACGCGCTGGGCGGTGAAATGGCCCGCGCTGCGGATCGCGCCTGCATCCAGTACCGGATGCTCAACCGCGCCAAAGGCCCGGCGGTGTGGTCGCTGCGGGCGCAGGCGGACCGGCGGCTGTACCAGCAGGTGATGAAGCACACGCTGGAGCGGCAGGAGAACCTGACGCTGCGGCAGGCGGAGGTGACGGAACTTCGCTGCGAGAACGGACACGTCAGCGCCGTGGTGCTGCGCACCGGTGCGGTGTTCCGCGTCGGCGCCGCCATCCTCTGCACCGGCACATACCTGACGGGCCGCACCATCGTGGGGGAGTGCATCGAGTCGTCCGGCCCCGACGGGATGCACGCCGCCAATGCGCTGACGGACTGCCTGCTGGCGCTGGGGCTGCCCCTGCGCCGCTTCAAGACCGGCACGCCGCCCCGTGTGAACCGCCGGAGCATCGACTTTTCCCGGATGGAGGTGCAGGTGGGCGACGACGATCCGCTGCCCTTCAGCTTCGACACGGCGCAGACGCCGGAGAACCGGGCGGTGTGCTACCTGACGTACACCAACGCGGAGACACACCGGATCATCCGGGAGAATCTGGATCGCAGTCCCATCTACTCCGGCGTCATCGAGGGCGTCGGCCCCCGGTACTGCCCGTCCATCGAGACGAAGATCGTCCGGTTTGCGGACAAGCCCCGCCACCAGCTATTTATCGAGCCTATGGGTCTGGACACGGAGGAGATGTATATTCAGGGCTTCTCCTCCTCCATGCCGGAGGAGGTGCAGCTGCGGATGCTCCACAGCGTGGCGGGTCTGGAGCACGCGGAGATGATGCGTCCCGCCTACGCCATCGAGTACGACTGCATCGATCCGCTGGCGCTGAAGCCCACGCTGGAGGTCAAGACCGTGGGCGGGCTGTACGGCGCGGGACAGTTCAACGGCTCCTCCGGCTACGAGGAGGCGGCGGTGCAGGGCTTTGTGGCGGGCGTCAACGCGGCGCTGGTGCTGAAGGGGGAGCCGCCCCTGCTCCTCAAACGCAGTGAGAGCTATATCGGCACCCTCATCGACGATCTGGTGACCAAGGGCACCGAGGAGCCGTACCGCATGATGACCTCCCGCTCGGAGTACCGGCTGCTGCTGCGGCAGGACAACGCCGACCAGCGGCTGTGCGCCATCGGACACCGCATCGGGCTGGTGTCCGCGGAGCGGCTGCGGGCGGTGGAGGAGAAGTACGCCGCCGTGGAGCAGGAGGTCAAGCGTCTGACCCACACCGGCGTGGCCGGCAGCGACGCGCTCAACGCCCTGCTGGTGCAGCGGGGCACCGCCCCTGTGGCGGACGGGGCGCGGCTCATCGACCTGCTGCGCCGCCCGCAGGTGTCCTACGACGATCTGCGGCCCTTCGACCCCGGCGCACCGGCGCTGGACAAGGCGGTGCGGGAGCAGGTGGAGATCACCGTCAAGTACGAGGGCTACATCCGCCGCCAGCAGCGGCAGGTGGAGGAGTTTGAGCAGCTGGAAAAGCACACGCTGCCTGACGACATGGATTACAGCGATATTCAGGGCCTGCGTCTGGAGGCGCGGGAGAAGCTGAGCGCGGTGCGCCCCCTGAATCTGGGGCAGGCCAGCCGCATCTCCGGCGTATCCCCGGCGGATATCGGCGCGCTGATGATCTGGCTCCAGTCCCGCTGCGGATAGTTTTGCAAGGATAAGGCGGCACGCTGCCGCGCAACACGATAAGGAGGGTTTCCATGAGAAAATTTCTGGCCATTCTGGTCTGCAAGCTCATACGCTTTGTCGGTTCCTTTGTGGGGCGGGGCAGCAGCCTGCCCGGACAGATCGCGCTGAAGATCTGCCCCGACATTTTGCAGCGGGTGCAGCTTCCGCCGGAGATCATCGCCGTTACCGGCAGCAACGGCAAGACCTCCACGTCCGAGATGATCGCCCATGTGCTCACCGCCGCCGGAAAAAAGGTGGTGTTCAACCGGGAGGGCTCCAACCAGATCGAGGGCGTCACCACCATGCTGCTGTGCAGCAGCACCCTAACAGGACGGTGTAAGAGCGACGCGGTGGTCATCGAGTCCGATGAGCGCTACGCCCAGTACACCTTCCGCTATTTCCAGCCCACCCACTACGTCATCACCAACCTGTACCGCGACCAGCTCACCCGCAACGGCCACCCCCAGTGGGTGTTCAAGTCCATCGAGCCCAGCATCGGCCCGGACTGCACGCTGATCCTCAACGCCGACGACCCGCTGGTGGCGCTGTTCGCCCGGGGACGGCAGAACCGGGTGGTCTGGTTCGGCATGGATCGCCAGCGCTTTTCCACCGACCACTGCACCGGCATCTATAACGACGGGAAATACTGCCCGCTGTGCCACGCGCCCATGGCCTACGACTACTACCACTACAACCACATCGGCGCGTACCACTGCACGAAATGCGATTTTCACCGGCCGGAGACGGCCTATACCGTCACCGACGCGGATCTGGATACTGGCTTCCTCACCATCAACGGCAGGGACCGCATCGAGCTGGCGTTCAAGAGCATCTACAACGCCTATAACATTCTGGCCTGCTATACCGTGTGTGCGCTGGCGGGGGTGGACGGCGCGGATATCGCCCGCAGCATCAGCCGCTATGTGCTGAAGAACGGCCGCATCGTCAACTGGCAGTACCAGACCATGCACGGCACGCTGCTGGCCTCCAAGCACGAGAACTCCGTGTCCTACGACCAGTCCCTGCGATACACGGTGCAGCAGAAGGAGCCCCACGCCGTCATCATCATCGTGGACGCGGTGAGCCGCAAGTATTTCACCAGCGAGACCAGCTGGCTGTGGGACATCGACTTCGGTATGCTGAACACGGAGAACACCTCCCACATTTACCTGCTGGGCAAATATGCCGACGACCTGTACGTCCGGTTCTCCTACACCGACGTGCCGCCGGAGAAGCTCAGCGCCTACGAGAGCATCAGCGAGGGCGTGGACGCCGCCGTGCGGGATGGTGTGACCCAAGCCTATACCATCACCTGTTTCTCCGACAAGGGCAAGTTCCTGTCGCTGGTCAATACGCTTTAAGGAGGGTCTGCATATGCGCATCCAGCTTTTGCATCTCTATCCCGATCTGATGAATCTGTACGGCGAGTACGCCAACGTGGCGGCGCTGCGGCGCAGTCTGGAGCGGCAGGGGGCGGAGGTCGTCGTCCGCACCGGCACGCTGTATGAGGATGTCGACTTCTCCGACGCGGACTTTGTCTACATGGGCGCCGGCACCGAAAGCGCCCAGCTTGTGGCGCTGGAGGATCTGCGCCGCTATACAGACGCCGTAGGCGCGGCGCTGGCGCACGGCGTTGTGGTGCTGGCCACCGGCAACGCCATGGAGCTGTTCGGCAGCAGCATCACCTCGCCCGACGGCGCGGCGCACGCCGGACTGGGACTGTTCCCCTTCCGCACCACCGTGTCCGACACGGCGCGCATACAGGGCGACTGTCTGGCGGTGGGCGCTGCCACCGGGCAGACGGCGGTGGGCTTTGTGAACAAGGCCAGTCAGACCACGGAGGTCGCCCATCCGCTGTTCCACATGGAGCACGGCCCCGGCAACGCCGCTGATACGGCGGAGGACGGCGCGTGGGAGGGCAGCTTTTACGGCACCCATCTCATCGGCCCTCTGCTGATGAAGAACCCCCACGTCAACGCCTACTTCACGGAGCTGCTGTGCCGCCGGGCGGGACTGCCCTATCAGGCGCAGGATTGTCCCCACGAGCAGCGGGCCTACGAGGTGACGCTCCGCGCCTTACAGGAGCGGTTCCGTCAGCAGTAAACACATAAAGCGCATAAAAAAGAGACGCCCTGTAAGGCGTCTCTTTTTTATGCTTCTGTTCAGATGTACTGGCGCATACCCTCGGTGGCCACATCCTCGTCAGCGCTGACGGTGACGGTGAACTTCACGTCGTTCTTCTCGCTGAAGCGATCCAGCCACTGGAGGAAGTTCTCCACCGCCTGCCAGTCGGTGCTGCCGGCGATCTTGCACAGGTTGTCCACAAACACATGGGAAATATCGTAATTGCCCGCGTACAGACCGCAGAGGAAACCGCGCAGGCAGTCAAAAGAATCCACATTGTACTCGCTGGCATTGACCAGACGCACATTGTAGCTGATGTCATAGGTCATGTCGCGGCTGGGTTCGATGCAAACAACGCTGCCGGTCTCGGAATCCACGCTGGTGTGGATCAGCTCGATAAGCTGCTTCGTCTTACCTGCACCGTTCGCGCCCATGATCAGTCTAACCATAAGAAATCACTCCTTTGTCATAGATGGAGTTGGTTCTACTCCTGTCTGTAGAATACCACACCATGTAGAAAATAGCAACGAAAAAAAGTGGCTCTTTTTTTGGGCAAAACGCCTTACCGTCCCAGCTTGGCCAGCAGCGTTTCGCGCAGCTCCTCGTAGCCGGGCTTGCCCAGCAGCGCGAACATATTCTTCTTATAGGCCTCCACGCCCGGCTGGTCGAAGGGATTCACATCCAGCAGGTAGCCGCTGAGCCCGCAGGCGTACTCGAAGAAGTAGATGAGCTGTCCCATAACGCCCTCGTCCAGCCCACCGGTGTACAGGGTGATGTTGGGGACGCCGCCCTCCACATGGGCCAGCAGCGTGCCGTCCATGGCCTGCTCGCGGATGAAGTCCATGCTCTTGCCCGCCAGGAAGTTCAGGCCGTCGCCGTCCGTCTCGTCGTAGGGGACAGGGTTCTCGTGCTGCGACGGGCCGAAGCGTACCACCGTCTCAAAGAGATGGCGCTCGCCCTGCTGGATATACTGTCCCATGGAGTGCAGGTCGGCGGTGAACTCCACGCTGGCGGGGAACAGGCCCTTGCCCTCCTTGCCCTCGGACTCGCCGTACAGCTGCTTCCACCACTCGGCCATAAACCGGAAGCAGGGCTCATAGGCCGCCAGGATCTCGATCTTCTTGCCGCAGCGGTACAGCTCGTACCGGGCGGCGGCGTACTGCCATGCGGGATTGGCGCTCATGTCCGCCGCCGTGCAGGTGTCCATCATCTCGCGGGCGCCGTTCATCAGGGCGTCGATGTCGATACCCGCCACGGCGATGGGCAGCAGACCCACGGCGGTCAGCACGCTGTACCGGCCGCCCACGTCGTCGGGTACCACAAACGTCTCATAGCCCTTGGCGTCCGCCAGAGACTTCAGCGCGCCTCTGTGCCGGTCGGTGGTGGCATAGATGCGCTTGGCGGCCTCCTCCGGGCCGTACTTCTTCTCCAGCAGCTCGCGGAAGAAGCGGAACGCCACCGCCGGCTCTGTGGTGGTGCCGGACTTGGAGATGACATTGACGGAGAAGTCCACGCCGTCCAGCAGCTCCATGATCTCGCTCATGTAGTCGGAGGACAGGCCGTTGCCCACGAAGTAGATGTTGGGGGTTTCCTTCTTTTTCAGATTGTAGTTGGGGGAGCGCAGGCACTCGATCACGCCCCGGGCGCCCAGATAAGAGCCGCCGATGCCGATGACCACCAGTGCCTGAGAGTCCGCCTTGATGCGCGCTGCCGCGGCCTTGATGCGGGCAAACTCCTCCTTGTCGTAGTTCTCCGGCAGGCGCACCCAGCCGGTAAAGTCGCTGCCGGCGCCGTCGCCCTTTTGCAGATGGTCATGGGCGATGCGCAGGCGGGGCGCCAGCGCCGCCTCGTAGGGCAGCGGGATAAAGCTGTTGCAGCTATTGAGGTCCACACGGATCATAGGATGATTCCTCCTTGGTAAAAGACGTCTTTTTCGGTGTTTCCCATCTTACAACGATTGTACCCAAATTACAAGGGGAAAAAGGCCGCCTACGCCGCGAAAACCGCCATGCGCAGAAGCTGGGTGAATACCTGCCCCCAGCTGCGCCGCGCCACGGCCTCCTCCGCCACCAGCGGCACGGTCAGCAGCACCGTGCCGCCGTCCAGCACGGACAACTCGCCCAGCCGCTGCCCGGCCTCCACCGGAGCGGCGACCTGCGGCTCCAGCGTAACGGTGCGGGTCAGGCCGCCGGCCTTGGCCTTTTCCACCAGCACGGAGGTGTTCTCTGCCTCCGGCACAGGCTGTACGGCGTCCGACGCGCCCATGGCTACCGCCACCGGCGTCAGCGGCTCCGGCGGCAGGGCATCCACCAGCGCGTAGGTGGAAAAGCCGTAGTTCAGCAGCGCCTTGGCGTCCTTGGTGCGGGTGTCCTTGTCCGGCGCCTTCATGATGACGGCGATCAGCTCCATGCCGTCCCGCTCCGCCGTGGCGCTGATGCAGTACCCCGCCGAGGCGGTGTAGCCGGTCTTCAGGCCGGTGGCGCCGTCATAGAAGCGGATGAGCTTGTTGGTGTTGGCCAACTGAAAAGCGCCGTCCCGGATGGTGTCCATCCAGATGGTGGTGAAGCGCCGTATGTCCGGATGGTGCAGCAGCAGCTCCCGGCTCATAAGGGCGATATCGTGGGCGCTGGTGACGTGTCCCTCCGCCGTCAGGCCGGTACAGTTGACAAAATGGGTGTCCGCCATGCCCAGCTCAGAGGCCCGACGGTTCATCTGCTCCACGAACAGCTCGTGCACGCCGGCGACCTTCTCTGCCAGCGCCACCGCCGCGTCGTTGCCGGAGGCCACGCACACCGATTTCAACAGCTCCTCCACCGTGATCTGTTCGCCCTCGGCCAGATAGACCTGGCTGCCGCCCATCCCGGCGGCCGCAGCACTGACCGTCACCACATCGTCGTAGCCGATAGTGCCGCTGTCGATGGCCTCCATGGTCAGCAGCAGCGTCATGATCTTGGTGACGCTGGCGGGCTCCAACTGCTCATGCTCGTTCTGCGCGAACAGCACCTGCCCCGTGGAACGCTCCATCAGCAGCGCCGCCCGGCTGGTGATGGGCAGTTCCACCGCCTCTGCCCGCACCGGGTACAGACCCAGCGCGCACAGCATCGCCGTCAGCAGACAGATCGTGCGCCTTACCTTTCTCATCATAAGACCCCTCCCTGCGTTTTTCCTATTCCTATGCCCGCAGGAGAGAAATCATGCGCTTCGACAGAAATTGCGGTTGCAAAACCCGTGCCGACCTGCTATAATAGCAACGTTCGCAGGGTTGGTATATCGGTATTACAGCGGCTTCCCAAGCCGTTAAGGCGGGTTCGACTCCCGTACCCTGCTCCAAAAAGAAAACACCATCCGTCAGGATGGTGTTTTCTTTTTGGAGCGACCATTTTTGCTACGCAAAAGTGGTCGCCTGCGGGCGGGTGATTGAACGCGAGTGGGGGAACCCGTCAAAGGTTCCCCCCTCACACTCTCCCTTCCTTGCGATGTGCGGGAGTGCAGACAACAAAACCTGTGGGCAATTGCAAAAAAGCGAGGGACACACTTCTGTGTGTCCCTCACTTTTTTTGTGAGCGGCGCTTTTGCCGCGTGCTTATGATATCCGCGCCACGTTCTTGGAGGCGACCACGTCCACGCCGGTGCCGCAGACGTTTTGCAGCACCACGTCGCCGATGGCGGCGGGGGCGTGTACCATCACGGTGCGCAGGGCGCGGGCCACCTCGTGAACCAGCGCCTTGGGGACCTCTCCGGCGGTGCGTACCGGCAGCACCGGCAGCGCCGCGCCCTCGATGGCCACTGTGCCGGTGACCGTCCGTGCCGGGGCTACGCACTCTTTTTTGGCATAGGCCTCGCCGCGAGGACAGGTGTTGCCGCTGACGGAGGTCACGACGCCGTTTTCCACCTCGGCGGTGAGCTGGCAGCCCATGGGACAGCCGATGCAGATCAATTCACGTTTCATTGTGCCTGCGCCTCCTCTACTACGAAAGTCACCGTGTCCGCACCGGCGGGGATGGCGGCGGGGTCGAGGGAGAAGCTCTCCATCTCGCCGGGGGTCAGGATGCGCTTGGGGATACGCTTGAGCAGCGTGCTGCCCGCGTAGGCGCACAGCGCCGCGTTCCGGTAGGGTTGCCCCACCCGGAAGCGCACTGTTACCGGCGCGCCGCCCCGATGCAGGGTCTGGGGTACCGTATAGCGCACGCCGTTTTTGCCCTCCAGGCGGATGCTCTCGCTGTCCTTGACGCCCTCCAGTACATACCGGGCGGCGCTGCGTCCCGCTGCCGCCGCCTCCTGCGAGACGAAGTCCACCAGATCGTGGACGTGCAGCACGTTGCCGCAGGCGAACACACCGGGCAGGGAGGTGGCCAGCGTTTCGTCCACCGCCGGGCCGCCGGTGACGGCGTCCAGCGCCGCGCCCGCCTGACGGGTCAGCTCGTTCTCCGGCAGCAGGCCCACACTCAAAAGCAGCGTGTCACAGGGGATGTACCGCTCCGTCCCGGCGACGGGCAGGCGGCGGTCGTCCACCTGCGCCAGCGTTACGCCGGTGAGGTGCTCCTGCCCGTGGATCTCCACCACCGTGGTGGACAGGTACAGGGGGATATCGAAATCGTCCAGACACTGGACGATGTTGCGCTTCAGACCGCCGGAATAGGGCATGACCTCCGCCACGGCCTTGACCTCAGCGCCCTCCAGCGTCATGCGGCGGGCCATGATGAGGCCGATGTCGCCGGAGCCGAGAATCACCACCTGCCGTCCGGGCAGATAGCCCTCCATGTTCACCATGCGCTGGGCGGTGCCGGCCGACCAGATGCCGGCGGGCCGCGTACCGGCGATGTTCAGCGCGCCACGGGGCCGCTCACGGCAGCCCATGGCCAGCACCACCGCCTGCGCCTTGATCTGCTGCAAGCCCAGGCTGCGTCCCGTGACGGTCAGCACCTTCTCCGGCGAGACGTCCAGCACCATGCAGTCCGTCCACGCGGGGATGCCCCGCTCCTGCACGGCATCGATGTAGCGCTGGGCGTACTCCGGGCCGGTCAGCTCCTGATGGAAGGTGTGCAGGCCAAAGCCCGCGTGGATGCACTGGTTCAGGATGCCGCCCAGCTCGCCGCTGCGCTCCAGAATGAGGATATCACGCAGACCCGCGTCGTAGGCGGCTGCGGCTGCGGCCAGTCCGGCGGGGCCTCCGCCGATGATGGCCAGTTGTACGGTTTTCATGAAAGCACCTCCTTGGTGCGGCCTGCCAGCAGGCGGCTGTCGCCGCCGCTCTTGGTCAGTTCGGTCATGGGAATGCCCAGCTCCTCGTGGAGCAGCTCCAGCGTGCGGGGCGAGCAGAAGCCGCCCTGACACCGGCCCATACCGGCTCTGACCCGCCGCTTTACGCCATCCAGCGACCGGGCGCCCCGGCGGATGGCCTCCCGGATCTCGCCCTCCGTGATCTGCTCGCACCGGCAGACCACCGTGGCGTAGGTCGGATCCTTTTCGATCAGCGCCTGCCGGGCTGCGAAGTCCATCTCGCGGGGGCGGGGGATGTCCTGCCGCTCCGGGATGAAATCGTCCTTCTCCGCCGCGCCCAGCTTTTCGGCGGCCAGCTCCGCCAGATACTGTCCGATGGCGGGGGCGGAGGACAGACCCGGCGACTCGATGCCCACGGCCTCGAAAAAGCCGTCGGCGCTCTCGCCCACGATGAAGTCGTCGTCGCCGTCCACCAGATGGGCGCGAAGCCCGGCGAAGCTGGTGATGACATCCCGCATGGGGAGGTTCGGCACGCTGCGCGCCGCCGTCTCCGTTACGCGGCGCAGACCCGCCGCCGTGGTGGCGGTGCAGCCCTTGTTGTCCTGATCCTCCGCCGTGGGGCCAACCAGCAGGTTGCCGTGGACGGTGGGGGATACCAGCACGCCCTTACCCATGGCGGAGGGAAGCTGGAAAATGGTGTGCTGCACCAGCTCGCCGTCCCGCCGGTCCAACAGGCAGTATTCACCCCGGCGGGGAACGATGGTCAGCTTCGTCTCACACAGCTGGTTATGGAGCGTATCGCCGTATACGCCGGCGGCGGAGATGACCACCCGGCTCTCCAGTACGCCCTGCACCGTCTCCAGCAGGAAATGATCGCCCTGCCGACGGATGTGCTGCACCTCTGTGTTGAAGCGGAACTCGCAGCCATTGGCGGCGGCGTTCTCCGCCAGCGCGATGGTCATGCCAAAGGGGCAGATAATGGCGCTGGTAGGCGCATACAGCGCGGCCACAGCCTCCGGCGCGACCCGGGGCTCCTGACGGCGCAGCGCCTCACGATCCAGCACCGCCAGACCCTCCACGCCGTTGCGCTCTCCGCGGGCCTTCAGCTCCTCCAGACGGGGGACGTCGGCCTCGTCAAAGCACAGCACCAGCGCGCCGCACCGGCGGTAGGGGAAATCCAGCTGGCGGGACAGCGCCTCCATCATCTGAGAACCGGCCACGTTGAACCGGGCCTTGGCAGAGCCGATGGGCGCGTCGAACCCGGCGTGACAGATGGCGGAGTTGGCCTTGCTGGTGCCTGTACACACATCCTCGCTACGCTCCACCAGACAGATACGCAGCCGATAGCGGCTGAGCCAGCGGGCCACGGCGCAGCCAACGGCGCCGCCGCCCACGATCACAGCATCATACATCGTTCAAACCTCTTTCCTGAAGGGGGAGGGAAGTCTCTCCCCGCAATGTTTTCTTATACAACTTTATAAAATAACAAATCTGCGTGCTGCTTGTCAAGGTGAGGAGCAGAAAAGGCGTTCTTAACGGGACTTTAACGCTTTCTTAACATAAAAGTGTGTTACAATAGCGGCATACTTATAAAGAAGGGGGGTGTGGATATGGACGCCTATTGGGCGAAGCTCCGCAGCCATAAAAAGCGGGAGCGAGCCTCCATCAGCCAGAGCCTGTCCTACTCTGCGAAGGATCTGGCTATTGCGTTCAGCCTGTATCTGGCGGCGGTGCTGCTGTGCCTGTTCCTGCGGAATATCGACCAGCATCGGGATACCACCTATGTGGCGGTGATCTTCTTTCTGGATGTATTCCTGACGGCCTACTGGACCAACGGGTATCTGCTGGGCATCATCACCGCCGTGGCGGGTGTGTTCAGCGTGGACTATATCTTCACCTACCCCTACTGGCACATCAGCTTTACCCTCACCGGCTTCCCGCTGACATTTTTGGTGATGATGACGATCTCCGTGCTGACGGCGGCAGTCACCAGCCGCGCCAAGCAGACGGAGGCGGCTCGCCGGGAGGCGGAGCGGGAGAAGATGTACGCCGATCTGCTGCGAGCCGTGTCCCACGACATCCGCACGCCGCTGACTGGCATCGTGGGCGCCACCAACGTCCTGCTGGAGCAGGACAAGGAGCTGACGCAGGAGCAGCGGCTCCAGCTGCTGCGCTCCACCAACGAGGACGCCCAGTGGCTCATCCGCATCGTGGAGAACCTGCTATCCATCACCCGCATCAACTCCGAGGAGGCGCGGGTGAAAAAGGCGCCGGAGGCGGCGGAGGAGGTCATCGGCAGCGCCGTGGCCAAGACCCATAAGCACTATCCCGACGTGGAGGTGTGTGTCTCCGTGCCGGAGGAGCTGATGATGGTACCCATGGATCCGCTGCTCATCGAGCAGGTGCTGGTGAACCTGATGGAAAACGCCGTGATCCACGGCGGCACCAGCCGCATCGACATCACCCTGACGCGGGAGGGGGAGAACGCGGTATTCACCGTGTCCGACAACGGCAGCGGCATCCCGGTCTACCTGCTGGGCAAGCTGTTTGACGGTGCGGCCCGCAGCGACCGCACCGCCGATGGCCGCCGCAGCATGGGCATCGGTCTGTCCGTCTGCCGCACGGTGGTACAGGCCCACGGCGGGACCATCCGGGGAGAGAATAAAAAAGAGGGCGGCGCGTGCTTTACGGTGACGCTGCCCATGAAAGGAGACGACTATGAAGATTAAAGACAAGGTACTGATCGTGGAGGATGAACAGTCCATCAGCAACTTTATCTCCATGATCCTCACAGCCAACGGGTACGATACCATCATCGTCCGCAGCGGGGAGGAGGCGCTGACCATGATCGCCTCCCACTGCCCGGATCTGATCGTGCTGGATCTGGGCTTGCCGGATATGGACGGCATGGAGGTGCTGAAGGCGGTCCGCAAGTGGTCCAACCTGCCCGTCGTGGTGGTCTCCGCCCGCAATCACGAGCACGACAAGGTGGAGGCGCTGGATTACGGCGCCGACGACTATCTGGTCAAGCCCTTCGGTACCTCTGAGCTGCTGGCCCGTATCCGCACCGCCATCCGCCACACCCGCACCACACTGTCCAACGCCCAGATCGCCCAGTCCGGCAAGTTCGTCACCGGCGACCTGACCATCGACTACGACAAGCATCAGGTGCTGATGAACGGCGAGAACGCCGGCCTCACCGTCAACGAGTATAAGATCGTGGCGCTGCTGGGCAAGTACGCCGGCAAGGTGCTGACCTACGATTTCATCATTCGGGAGCTGTGGGGGCCCAAGGCCAAGACGGACAACCAAATCCTGCGGGTGAATATGGCCAACATCCGCCGCAAGATCGAGCCGACCCCCGGCAATCCTCAGTACATCTTTACGGAGGTAGGCGTGGGCTACCGTATGCGGGAGGGCGACTGACCTCTTTACACGCCTGACATACCGAAAATGTATCGTATACCGAAACGCCCCTCTGCTGAGGGGCGTTTTTGCGGCACGCGGGTTTCACTATACGAAAAAATCAAGCGGCGAGAATCGACACTTCACGGGTTCTTTATATGCGATAGATAAAGGAAAAAGAGTCCGTCGGAAAGCGCGCGTTAAGAACCGCGCCGGCTTATTTACATTGCTTTTATCGCACGGTAAGATACAGATACGCCCGCCGGATACGGCGGGGGAAAATGTAAGGAGAGAAAGCAATGGAAGAAAGAAAAGGCTTTGGAACCAATTTTGGTTTCCTGATGGCCGCGGT
>ERZ507062.305-NODE-305-length-22175-cov-6.30443_pt1 | contig 22175 bp, 22 predicted proteins | sample MGYA00513786_ERZ507062 | MGnify/ENA metagenome assembly ERZ507062 | reverse complement strand
TACAGCGGCTACAAATGCGTCAAATTTGCAGAAACATCATCAACTCGTCTTGTTATTTAACTCACTTAAAAAACAGTCAACAATTGGCATACAAGGTGATATTAAACAATAAAATGCTATTATTTATAATTTTGCATAAAAGAGCATAATCATATCATAAAATCAGAAACTATGTTTAATAATATTGACATTATCATATTTTTCGTTTATAATATTAAACATAAGGAGCGTTGGCTATGGGAAAGAAATCTATCGAATTATTACCTCAAACTATGGAAATATTAGAAACGATGGGCGAACAAATTAAAATGGCTCGCTTGAGAAGAGATATATCGGCTGAGTTAGTTGCCGAAAGAGCGAATATCAGCAGAGCAACTCTTTGGAATATTGAAAAAGGCAGTCCGTCTGTTGCAATAGGAAATTACGCTGCCGTTCTTCACGCACTTAATAATATGGACAGAGATTTGCTAAAAGTTGCAAAAGATGATGAGTTTGGCAGAAAGCTTCAAGATTTGAATATTTCAACCAAAAAAAGAGCTTCAAACAAGGAGAAATAAATTATGGAAATTTATGTTTATGAATGTTTCAGTTCTTCCGAGTCAAGATTTATGGGTACTTTGTTTCAATAGAATATATGAGACCGGCATTCAGTTTGAATCCGATTGAATAATGACCTTTTATATTCTTCGTCACCAAACGGTGCAGTACCCTACTGTAAAAGATAATGCGGATTTAGAGTTTCTTTCGACACCTCTATGTAAGGTTCGCAATTCCTCATACGAATTTGCTGTGCTGAGCAAAAATAAAATTCTGAGAGATTTTTGAGAGACGCAAAGTCTGAAAAATGGCTTAAATAAGCGGTTTTGAAAAAAGATTGCGAGGCTCTGACTCCGTCATTTAAGGTTCGAATCCTTATACCTCTGCCACAAAGGTACGGTAGCAATGATACAAATTGCTACCGTACTTTTTAATTATCCCCTGTGATAATCCCTTGATATAAAGCCAAAAGCGAGGTTAGTGGGTTCAAATGTGAACCTGCCGACCTCGTTTTTCTCGTTTATGGAGTTTCTGGCAAACATTACCTCAGGAAAAAGTGAACCCACTCTGCCGAACCTTTTAATTTTTCATAGAATAATTAAAAGGTTATAGAGATAGTATCCTACACACAATCCACGTCGAGACAGTAGCGTTGATGACGAAAACCGATGCCGGAAAAGGCTGAAATCTACTGAAATAAAAGGATTCCGGGGTCTGCCCTCAAAACCGGAGGCAGCTCGGAATCCCTTTCAAACTTTTTCATCATCTAACCTGCACACCGAAAAAGTCGAATTACGAGACTACGGGCTTGATAATTGCGTGGCGAGGCTACAGGTTAGATATTTCATCATTATCTCATAAGATCAAAGAGTGATAGCTGCGTTGGATCACCATCCATAGCAGTTTTTGTTTTTCCACTTGGGGATAAGCATTTTTCGGTGGAAGGCTCTTCTAAAGCGGTCTGTGGATTTCTAACTGGGTTGTCACTAAATCGACCACGGTGTTGAATACGAGATCGCTTTTCTATCTCCTCTGCAGACATTTGAGAAGAAATCGATAAAAGCACTTCTTCCAATCGTGGATTAATACTTGTGTTCCTCTCTATTTTTCTCCTTACAATTCCATAACATCCAACAGGAGAAATATAAATGTCTTCTGGTGCGGCAGGAGTAACAATATCTTTCATATCTCCATAAACACACTTTTCTGGAACAGGAGAACCATTGATTATTTGTCCATTGAGTAATCGTACTACATCCTTGCCAAAAGAGCAAAGCACAGCAGTTTCTTCAACTATCTTCGCTATCATAAAGGAACGAAGGCACTCCACATCATAGTGGGGTTCATTTACAGCAAGGTTTAGAAGGCGATTACCCAACCATTTGACAACCGGAACTGCCCATGAGTTTCCCGTGGCTTGATAACGATTGGTTTTCTTCGCGCCTGGTAAATCTGTATAGTTATCAGGGAAACCCATTAACCTTTCCGTTTCAAGCGGTGAAACCCTCCGAATACGGCCATCTTGAACAACGAACAGTGATCCGTTAGTTGCTGCTGCGTTTCCATTCCATTTAGTTCCATATGCAGCATATAAGCAATCGGTATACTCTCGGAACACTTCAAATCGATGCCCGTCTTTTTCAAAAACCAAATCGCGTTTTGGATATGCTTCTTCCCCTGGGGCGTTATCTTCTAATAAAACGTTTTCCGGGAAAAAGTCAGTACCTCCTGCAATAAGATAAAGCCTTTTTCTTTGTTGCGGCAATCCAAAGTATTTAGCATCCAAAACCCTCCAAGCGACATTTCGAGTTTTTCCTCGAATAAAGCCAGAATTAGGCCATCGCTTGTTTTCTATGGGATTATTAAGTCCTGCCAAGGAAGAAACTAAGCACCCAAAAGCATTAGTTTTATCTGTGAGAACACCTTCTACATTTTCCCAAAATACTATTGTTCTCGGAAATCCTTTTCTTAAACGAACCTCATCATTGGCTTTGATAATATCAACGAATTTGAGGGTTAGGTTTCCTCTATCGTCATTTAACCCATTTTGCCAACCAGCGAACGAAAACGCTTGACAAGGCGTTCCGCCGCAAATGAAATCTGGGGCATCAATAGTACCCGCGAGAATTTTGTCTGGTATATCATTCATATCTCCAAGATTTGGAGTGTTAGGATACTTAGCTTTCAAAACCCGTGAAGGAAACTCTGCTATTTCCGAAAACCATTGAAAATGCATACCCAAGGGTTCCCATGCTACAGAGGCTGCTTCTATTCCAGAGCATACACTTCCAACTGTCTTAATATTCAAAGGCCTACGACTCCTTTCATGCCGGTATCAGTATCGTATGTTACTCAAAGCGTTCTCAAATATCAAGTGGTATTTGCGTCAAAACTGATACTTTTTTGAGAACTGTTTTGATTAGAAGCAAATCACTTTGTTAGCTCCTCAAGCAAATGTTTTCTCCATTCTTCAATGTCATACCACGGACATCCAATACAACCGCGTTCGGCATCTTTCCCTTTGGCGGGGATACTTGGATCCCAGTCACTTCCACCCGCATAATAATACGGAATGCCGTATATAGTACCGCGCTTTCCAGTTTGGAAACAAGTTCTGCATACTTCTCTTTTTTGCTGGTTCCTTTGATTGGTAAGCAACTGGAATTTTTGCTTGATTTCATCATCGGTCATATCGTCGGGGTTTTCTGCTTTTGTCTCATCATCCCATCGAATTTCAGAAAACTTATGATCCGGGAGACAGTGCGGACTAAATGTGTTTTCATAGACATCGATACTGCCCAACACACTAATAATTCTTTTGCGAAGGTCTTGTGTCCAGGTCTCATATCCGTTGCCATCTGACACACCACGAGGAATGGGTAAGAGTATCCTTTGGCTTGTATTTCGCTGACAATGCGGACAGTATCTCGATAAATTCGTAGCTATGGTGTATCCATACTCTTTGAGGTCTTGAATTCTTCGCTGAGGGTTCGGATTGCGTGGCATCTCGCAGGCTCCACATTTCCATCCACCTTCTGCCAATTTATCAAAGAATGCTTTTGTGGTATCGGCGCGTGGTTTAGTAACCCAGAATTCTTCTTGCTTCTCTTTCCAAGAGGAGAGCTTTTCAGGTTTCATCGCATCATATACAAAATTCAGATGACTATACAAGGTCTCTTTATCATCAAAATCTATGGCAGTTCCAGTTCGTCTGTACTCAATCGGCACATAGCCTTCCCAGACTATATCACCATATCGGAAAGTCACAGATACGTATGTTTCTGACGCTTTGGAATTGACAATTGGGCTATTGCCCAAGATGGTGATGTTTTCATTTAGAGTAGTCATTTTGTTACCTCCTCATCTATAGTTTCGAGTATGTCCTCGATGTGGCAGTTCAGTGTTTCGCATATTTTCAAAAGGACACGGGTTGTGATGTTTTCACCCTTCCCGAGTTTTGCGATGGACGCGGCGCTGACGCCAGCGGCTTCTTTTAAATCCATCTTCGTCATGTTCTTATCGATCAGCAGTTTCCACAACTTGTTGTAACTGATTCGCATTTTGGTACCTCCGTGTATGCTCATTTCACATCGTTCAAAAAACCATATCTGCCGTCTTCAAGTCCCTTGGTAAAAGTGATTACATTTGTGCCAGAGCCTTCATAGTCAAGAGCAGGAATATGCATCATATTTTCCAAGATGATTATTTGTCCGTCATTCTGATGATTGATAAAGAATTTGAATAGCGCGGTTCTCATGCTTTCCGGTGCGGCGTCCGTTACACCTTGGTCGAGTCCAAGCAGCGGTGTATCAATCACCACAAATCCGGGATTGTATTTAGCGTAAGCCTCCATGTACCGACGGAATGTGAGCGCAACAATCGTATTGAGATAAGAGCAGTACCCTTGCCCGTGAATATCTGCCTTTTTGTGGCTGTTTACTTCAACATCAAAATCCTTCATGTTGAACCGCGCCGTAGTCAGGTTGTCATAGGCGCATTCGATCAAGGTGTCTTTCAGCATCTGATCAATCCGCTCCTGGAACTCATCACCAAAGTATTCTTTAGGATGATACTCGATCTGTGTTTCGTCCTCGCTGGGAAGCTCTCTCAAATCCGTTTCCCAACTGGAGGCAAAATCATCGATAACGCTGAGTTCCTGCTTTATCTGAATGAACGCGCGGTAACCGTTCAAGGATTCCCGCAAAGCATCTGCCTTCGGCTGCAGCTCGTTTTCAATCATGGCCTCAATGCTGTCGCGCTTTGCCTGTAGTTCCTTCAGAGCCGCCTCGATTTCAGCCTTTTCCGCTTCGAGGTCTTTTTCCGTTTCAGCCAGACCGTCCATTTGGAGCGTTATTCTGTCAAGTTCAGCCTGTGCAGAATCGATGTATGATTTCTTGTCCCGAACAGGCAGTTTGCCATCGCAGAATGGGCATACCTGATTCTTCGGAACGTGCCCCATCTCGACCTCGCCGTTAACGATAAAAGAGAGCCTCTTCACATCAGATACATACTGCGTTCTAAGGGCAGCGTAGCGAGACTTCAAAAGATCGCATTCGGCGGCTCGGCTTTGCAACCGCAGAATCTGGCCGAGCAGTTCACGGCTCTGGTCAACGGCCGTGGAGATCTGGGTTTCCGTGCTTTGAAGACTGTTAATGATGTCCTGCATTGTTTGTTCGACATCGACACCATCGAAGGCACTCAAACTTTCAAGCAGTCCTTTGCGCTTGTCCGTAATAGCCTGTATTTTCCTGTTGACATATTCTTCGACTGCTTTTTTCCGTGCGACTCGAATTTCCTTCTTGGTTTGAGCATCCGCCTCACCAAAATCCTGTCCCGACAACAGGTATAGCAACGCCGAGAGCAATGCAGTTCTGTCAGTAGCTTGCTCCGGTTCGATGATGGATTTCTCTTTGGCAATATCGGCTACATGGAAAAGCAAAACATGAAGGAATGTGCGCCAGGTCAGCCGTTTCTTTTCAAAATTCTTGTTCTTTATAACGAAGTGTTCACCCTCTATCCCGATTGAGTCCAGAAGCAGATCGCTCAATATGGGGAGAGGGTCTTTTTTCTTTGTGTGTTTCAAATCGTATTTGCCGCTTTCAAAACCGGGAACGTCGGTGACAACATCGACCTGGTTTTTCCCAAAAGCACGTGTGATTGTAATATCGCCCTTGCCCGTGTGCAGGGAGATTTCAATGGTATCATATCCAAGGCTTTCATCAAAAGGGTTCGCCTTACTGCCAAAGCAGAAATCGATACACTTGATGATGCAGGTCTTGCCGGTATTTGATCTCCCTCGGATGATATTCAACCCAGGGCGGAGATCGATTACGGAATCGGTTTTGCCGTTGCCTTTAGCGACCACCTTGGTAATATAGAATTCTCCCATCGCTACCTCCTTAACGATTGCACGGCTTTGCCGCTGATTTCTTTCAAGATTGCCGAGTCACTTTTTCGTACATATTTTTTATGTACGGTTTCTGCGATAGCTAAATACTGATCTTTGTAATCGGACTCAAGGGTTCCGATATACTTGCGTCCGGCGACGGTCAGCTTATACAGAAAACCGCCTTCAGTTCGATTGACGGCGATAAGCCCATCCAGTACAAACATCTTGATGCCTTCCGAACATACAGACCGCTTGGAGGATAGTTCGCTGAAGCTGTAACTGTTATCTCCGTGCAAGTTCCGATCAGACACTTCAAAATCTTTTCCGTATATGGTCATAAAGTCGTATGCTGAAAGGCGGTCAATTGTCATACCGCAGGAACGGATGACGGAGAGAATGAGCATCGCACGCAACCCGGTTTCAAACGGAGTGTTGAAAAGATCATTCATCGATATTCACCCACGATTTAATCGTCCCGTCATTCACCAGGATATGGCAGATGCCTTTCTTTTCAAGATTTGCTATCAGACCGATTATGTTCATAAACGAGGATTTTGAAAGCATAATGTTCGTAACCTTATCAAGTACTGCGAGGAGACGATCGTATCCGCTTGTGTGGCGATCGTCAAAGAGTGTGTCGGAAATCCCGTCATAAGCATCTGTTTTGAGCGCCTGAAACTGTTTATCGCCGTCGGAAAAGACCTCGCGCACCGAACGATGGACGCTTTCTGCACTATAGTAGGCTTTGCGCTGTTCGGCAAAGTTTCTGCGAAGGGCGTTGGACAAGGTTCCTATTGTGTCTGGCGTCACAATACCGTTGATTTTTTCAGCGTATACTTCGCACAGCGCGTTTACATACGGAAGCTCCTGCGAGGAAATACTGCTCTGCGGTGTAAGCTGAACCGGAAGTTTCACCTCTTCGGTTCCGAGGTAAATAATCCGGGTTGTGCTGTCATATCTCGTTGGCGTCAGAGGAACGAAGGGGAAGCCGTTTTCGTCCTCGGTAGGCGAGCCTTGATTCTCAATAACTGTAACGTTCAGATTCTCTACATGATCCGCATGAACCGAACGGTCGCCATACTGATTTACTTGAGTAATTGGCGCACCGGCAGACGGGATTGCCGGAACAGATCCCTTTTGCATTTCATTTGCCATACGCATTACCTCCGTTACAGTTTCAAATTCTCGACATGATCAATGTGAACAGGATGATCTCCATATTGATTTACTATAGTTTGATGCACAACGGTTTTATCTCCCGTAGCGGCACCTGATGGCTCTTCGCCATCCACGACCTCCGCTTCGGTATTATCGGACTCATCTTCGGATGAATCCGCTTTTTTATTATTCCACCGTATTTGTTCGGCAAGCTGATGCTTTTGAGCTTCCAGTGCGCCGGCAAAAGCCAGCAACGGCTTACTTAATGCGTCCACGATAACCTGATCATCGTCAGAAGCTGTCGTTACAACATCAGTTTTCTTTTTCACCTTGGTTGCAGCACCGCGTTTTGTTGCCGCCGCGGTTCTTATGATTTCAGCGAACAAATCTGCAAGAGCCTGTGAGATGTTGTATGAATCACAATCGGAGAGCGACGCCTTAAAAACTTCACACAAAGAGTCCCTCGTTGCATCCGGGAATTCATCAATATACGAGACGAAGTTCTCCGGCTCCATATATGCACAGACCTTTTTTGCAATTCTCGATATTCCCGTACTGCCGTTGTAATACGCCTTGTATGTTTTTTCGGAATACTCGTCTAAAATGCTCTGTCCGCTCTCGTCAAGAATCGTATCAAACATCGATCGTGTAAAAGCGTGAGTGCTGCTCCCCGCGCCGATAATGGGGAAAAGCTTATTTACAAACTCTGAAAATGTCACTTTACATTTTCCTTTCTGTTAACCTACCGAATCCTACCGTAGCCTACCGACGCCCACCAATGGGTACCGGGGGCTTTTTTTATAATGGAATTGACCCTGAAAGAAGGGTGCTGCTCACCACTAAAGAGAGCAACAGAAGCCGTAAGGACGACTTCTACGCACGGATCGAGTGAGATGATATTTCATTATAACACAGAACTGTGAATTTTTCTACCCCTTCTGTAGAATCCGTTTCTGCGAATGTGAAATTCTCCTCATCAAATACGAAATTATCATTCGGAGGCATCAACATGACCAGACAGGATTGGCAGACAAACATCGAAAACACCGCCGAAATCGTTGCGGCGAAGTACGGCAATGAGGTGGCAGCGTCAGTGTTCAGACGGTACGACGCGACCTGCTTCGAGGATCTCAGCCCCGTTTATTACAGCGAGGTCTTCGGCAACCTCATGCTCATCGACGAGGACGGGTGACCGCTGACGCAGACTCTCTTCCGCCTAACCTTATATATGATTGAACGTCGAGGTGACAGCACGGAAGCCGCACTGTCACCTGGGCGCTTAAGCCCAAACAACCGCCGTCAGCTGGACGGAGTCATGAACCGTTGCTCAACGGCTCACGGCGGACAAGTTAATAATGACGGCTGCCTTTTGAGCGGGTTGCCGCAGACCGAAACGGAGAATCTCTCTGTCGGGCTGTGGTTAGTTTTCTGCACCCTTTTTGCAGCCGAACCCGGAGTCCTCCGTTTCGAGAAATCGAAAATCGGAGGACTTTTTTATGACAAACAACGAAATCCAGTACACCATCTACATCCGCTCCACGAAGGAGAGCATCCCCGTCAGCAAGGAAGAATTTGATGCCTACTACCACGGCATCAATATCTACCGAATCCGTCAGCAGAGGCATGGCCGTTGTGTGTGTCCCGCAAGCAAGCGTCTCTCCTGCGATATGGACTGTCTAACCTGTCCCTCCCATCGCATGGGCGATATGCGTTCCCTTGATTACACCGAAACCGATGATGAAGGAAACGAAACTGCGTGGGTAGAGGAAATCCCGGACGATTCTCCGTTACTTGAAGACATCATCATCGAGGCTTCCGAAATGAAAGCTCCGTACGCTCGGATTACGGAACTGATGCCGGAGGCGGTCAAAATCGGCGAGATGCGGCTTGAGGGTTTATCAGAGGATGCCATCGGCGAACGCATTGGGATTGGCAGAAAGACCTATGCCTACAGATTAAAAAAGATTAAAGCCGTCCTCGAAAAAGAATTCCCGGATATTTTTTGAAAAAAGTTTCCCGGATTTTTTCCGAAATGCACTTCTCATGTTCATGGGAGAGTGTAAGGAGCAAAACGATACCGCTCCTTCGGGAGGTGAAAACGAATGAACGAAGTAAAGCGAGATGCTCTGAAGCCGGAGGAAGAACTCGTTGATGTTCTGCTCGCCTTCATCATCGTGTCGGCAACACTGGCAAAGAAAGTCACCCTCGCGGTGAGAGAAAAGCAAATCAAGGAAGGAGCGTACAAAGATGTCAAAAATGAGCGAACTGGATGCCGTGATCAGAGACCTGCGAACTGCGGCTGCCGCCATTAACGATGCGGCTGACACCCTCACGGAGATGTTCAGCGGTGAGACCGCCGAAGCTCCGGCAACACCGACCGAGCCAGTTCCCACCAAAGAAGACGTCCGTGCGATTCTCGCAGAGATGTCAAGCCGTGGCTTCACCGCTCAGGTAAAGGAACTGCTCCGTCAGCACGGCGCGGCAACGCTCTCCGGCATCGACTCTTTGGAGTACGCCGCTCTCATCAAGGATGCGGAGGGCTTGGCAAATGGGTAATCACGCTCTGCTTTCCGCTTCCTCTTCCCACAGGTGGCTAAACTGCCCTCCGTCCGCAAGGCTCGGTGAGAACTACGAGGACAAGGGCAGCGACTTCGCCGCCGAGGGAACGGATGCCCACAGCCTGTGCGAACACAAGCTCAAAACGGCTCTGGGCATCCCGTCCGAAGACCCCACCGAAAACCTCACCTGGTACAACGAGGAGATGGGGGAATGTGCAAGCGGCTATGCCGCCTACGTGCTGGAACTCCTCGCCGAAGCGAAGAAGGTCACGACCGACCCCATCGTGCTGATCGAACAGCGACTCGACTATTCCAAATATGTCGAGAGCGGCTTCGGCACCGGGGACTGCGTCCTCATCGCTGACGGCACCCTCAACATCGTGGATTACAAGCACGGCAAGGGTGTGGAGGTCTCGGCAGAACACAATCCGCAGATGATGCTGTATGCGCTCGGCGCTCTGGAGATCTTCGATGCCCTCTACGACATCGACACGATCACGATGACTATCTACCAGCCCCGCCGCTCCAACGTCAGCACCTACACCGTTTCGACCGCCGAGCTTGCCTTCAAAGGTGAGGGCGAGTTCCATTGCGGCGAATGGTGTCAGTTCTGCAAGGCGAAAGCGGACTGCCGGGAACGCGCCAGAGCAAACCTCGCCCTGGCCGCCTACGACTTCGCCGAACCTCCGCTTCTCACCGATGAGGAGATTGAAGAGGTTCTCGCCAAGGTCGATGACCTCGTCTCCTGGGCAAACGACATCAAGGAATATGCCCTGCGAGCCGCCATCAGCGGTAAGGTGTGGAACGGATGGAAGGTTGTCGAGGGACGCTCCAACCGCAAGTACACCGATGAAAGGCTCGTAGCCGCAGCGGTAATCGCCGCCGGTCACGATCCCTACGAACAGAAACTGCTCAGCATTACCGAGATGCAGAAAACACTCGGCAAAGCCAAGTTTGACGAAATCCTCGGCCGCTTCATCACGAAGCCCCAGGGAAAGCCCACGCTCGTTCCGATGTCTGACAAGCGTCCGGCAATGAACACAGCGGCATCAGATTTTGAAAATTAAAGGAGTAAACGATTGTGTCTAATAACAACACCAAAGTCAACAACCCCATGAAGGTCATCACCGGCAAGGACACTCGCTGGTCTTACGCAAACGTCTGGGAAGCCAAGAGTATCAACGGTGGTGCGCCCAAGTTCAGCGTTTCCCTCATCATCCCCAAGAGCGATACCGTCACCGTCCAGAAGATCAAGGCTGCCATCGAAGCCGCCTATCATGAGGGCGAGGCGAAGCTCAAGGGCAACGGCAAGTCCGTCCCGGCTCTCTCCGTTATCAAGACTCCTCTGCGTGACGGCGATACCGAACGCCCCGATGATCCCGCCTACGCAGGATGCTACTTCGTGAATGCCAACTCCACCACCGCTCCCGGCATCGTGGACGCTGACCGCAATCCCATTCTCGTCCGCAGCGAGGTCTACTCCGGCGTGTACGGCAGAGCCTCCATCAACTTCTACGCTTTCAACAGCAACGGCAACCGCGGCATCGCCTGCGGTCTGAACAACCTTCAGAAGATTCGTGATGGTGAACCCCTCGGTGGTAAGGCTTCGGCTGAATCCGACTTCGACACCGATGACGATGACGATTTTCTGGCGTAAGGAGGGCTGAACAATGAACGCAACGACCGTAAGTTTCGCAACCGAACTTCTTCTCGACATCCTGTTCGGTTCCTTCGCTCTGATGAGCATTACCGGGTTGGTATGCACCATCCAGTCTGCCATCTACGACCACAGACGCGAAAAGCGTGATCTCGAATACCATGAGAAACGCATGAAGGACTTTAAGTAATCAACCGCCGTGGGCGGTGGGCAACTGGGTCCCCGAAAGGTCGATTTGACCTTTCGGGGAGAGGAGGAGCAACGAAGTGAGTGAGCTTTTCGCACTTGTGCGTAAACGAATGATACGGAGTTTGCGACGACGACCTGCCGCCCTTTACGGCTATGTGAGGTGACAACTCTTGAAAACCATAAGTATAGATATTGAAACATATAGCGGCACCGACCTCGGCAAGTGCGGTGTCTACAAATACACGGAAGACCCGGACTTTGAGGTTCTGCTCTTCGGTTATGCCGTTGACGGCGGCGAAGTCCATGTGGTCGATCTGGCGCTCGGTGAAAAAATACCGGCAGACATTGCCGCCTCGTTTACCGATGAGAATGTGCTGAAGTTTGCCTTCAATGCCAACTTTGAAAGGGTCTGCCTTTCCCGGCATCTCGGAATGCCTACGGGCGAATACCTCGACCCCTCCTCCTGGCGATGCACAATGGTGTGGTCGGCATATATGGGACTGCCGCTTTCACTACAGGGTGTCGGTGCGGTGCTGAACCTCGACAAACAGAAGCTTACCGAGGGAAAGGAACTCATCAAATATTTCTGCTCACCGTGCGCTCCGACCAAGAGCAACGGCGGCAGAACACGCAACCGCCCGGAGGATGCCCCGGAGAAATGGTCACTCTTCAAATCCTATTACCGCCGAGATGTTGAAACTGAAATGGGCATACAGCAGAAGCTCACGAAGTTCCCCGTGCCGGAGTTCGTGTGGGATGAATATCGCCTCGATCCAGAAATCAATGATCGCGGGGTTCGGCTGGACATCCTCCTTGTAGATACAGCCATCCGCATGGATGCCGCCTCAAGGCAGGAGCTGATGGGCGATATGCGCCGTATCACCGAACTGAAAAACCCCAACTCGGTATCACAGATGCGGTCGTGGCTTGCCGACAACGGTCTGGAAACAGACACCCTCGGCAAAAAGGCGGTCAACGAAATGCTGAAGACCGCGCCGCCGGAACTCGCCAATGCCCTTGTTCTCCGTCAGCAGCTTGCCAAGTCCTCGGTGAAAAAGTATCAGGCGATGCAGAACGCTGTGTGTTCGGACGGCAGAGCCAGAGGGATGTTTCAGTTTTACGGTGCCAACCGCACCGGTCGATGGGCAGGCAGACTCATTCAAATGCAGAATCTGCCCCAGAACCATCTGTCCGACCTCGCCGAAGCGAGAGGGCTTGTCCGCAACGGCAATTATGAAGCCGTGAAAATGCTGTATGAGGATGTGCCGGACACGCTGTCGCAGCTCATCCGCACCGCCTTCATTCCCCGTGAGGGCGCAATGTTCTATGTGGCTGACTTCTCGGCAATCGAAGCGAGGGTCATCGCATGGTATGCCGGGGAGACCTGGCGGCAGGCGGTATTCGCTGAAGGCAAAGATGTCTACTGCGCTTCAGCATCGCAGATGTTTCGAGTGCCGGTCGAAAAGCACGGTGTCAACGGACACCTCCGTCAGAAAGGCAAAATCGCTGAACTGGCTCTCGGCTACGGCGGCTCCGTGGGTGCTTTGAAGGCAATGGGAGCATTAGAGATGGGCTTGACCGAAGAGGAGCTTCAGCCGCTCGTTCAGGCATGGAGAGCGGCAAACCCCAACATCGTCAAGTTCTGGTGGGATGTTGACCGTGCCGTGCTGACCGCCGTCCGGGATAAGACTACCACAGAGACACACGGTATCCGTTTTCTCTGCCGCAGCGGAATGCTCTCCATACTTCTTCCGTCCGGCAGGATGCTCAATTACGTCAAACCGAAAATCGGCGAAAACAGATTCGGCGGCTCCTGTATTACCTACGAAGGTGTCGGCGGTACGAAGAAATGGGAACGGCTCGAAAGCTACGGTCCCAAGTTCGTGGAGAATATCGTTCAGGCAACAGCGAGGGACATTCTATGCTATGCCATGAAGACCCTTCGCCGCTGCTCGATCACAATGCACATCCACGATGAACTCGTAATTGAAGCCAACCCTCGTGTATCCCTCGATGCCATCTGTGAGCAGATGGGCAGAACGCCGCCGTGGGCAAATGGACTGCTCCTCCGGGCAGACGGGTATATCACGGAATTCTATAAGAAAGATTGAGGTAAATCCTATGGGAATAAACAAGTTCAATGCGGAGGGCTATTACGACCCCACCGCATACGAGGCAATGACAAACATTATAAAAGAGGAAAAAGCGTTCTTCGCATTCAGACCTGTTGTGTATATCTGCTCACCCTATGCCGGAGATGTGGAGACAAACGTCAAGGCGGCACAGAGATACAGCAGATTCGCCGTGGACAGCAGCTATCTCCCCATCGCTCCGCATCTGCTGTTTCCGCAGTTCATGGATGACAGCAATTCGAAAGAGCGTGAGCTTGCCATGTTCTTCGGAAATGTGCTGATGAGCAAGTGCGCCGAATTATGGGCCTTCGGAGATCTGATTTCAAGCGGCATGGCTGCCGAAATTGACCGAGCCAAGCGTAAGAACTATGCCATCCGATATTTTAATTCCGACCTTAAGGAGGTAACCGAAAATGCGTGACCTGCCAATCGCTTACGGCAATAGCTGCTATGCCAAGACCTGGGCGAACAAAACCACCGCATGGGAAGACCTGTGCGAAAGATTGAAAAACACTATCCGCACGACCGAAACCGTAGAGGAATATCCGAAGCTCAAAAAAGGATGACCGGGACCGTGCCAAGGACAAAGGCGGCTTTGTGGGCGGTTATCTGAAAGGCAACCGCCGCAAGCGTGAGACCGTGGTATGCCGCTCCATGCTCACGATAGACGCAGACCATGCCGAGATTGGTTTTATCGACCGTTTCGCCTCGGAGTGCCGGTACTCATCCTGTCTCTATACCACCCACGGACATACACCCGAACAGCCTCGCTGCCGCATCATCGTGCCGCTGACGAGGGACATAACCCCGGACGAGTATGTGGCTCTCGCCAGATACTTCGCTTCCGATTGGGGCATCGACCAGTTTGACGAATGTTCCTACAAGCCGAGCCAGCTCATGTATTGGCCGACAACTCCGGCAAACGGTGAATTCATCAGCAAGACCACCGAGGGCGAATGGCTCGATCCCGATGTATATCTCACGGCGCATCCGAACTGGAAGGACTGCTCCCTGCTTCCGACCTCCTCCCGTGAAAGCGCCGTCCGTGAGGCAAGCGGCAAAAAGCAGGAAGACCCTCTCGCCAAGCCCGGTGTGGTGGGCGCGTTCTGCCGTGCCTACGGTATTGCCGCCGTGATTGAAACCTACCTCGCCGATGTATATGAGCCTTCCGTAATGGAGGGGCGTTACGACTATATCTCCGCCGACTCATCTGCCGGTGTCGTGGTCTATGATGACAAGTTCGCATACAGCCACCACGCCACGGGCCCCGCCTGCGGCAAACTGCTGAACGCTTTTGACCTCGTCCGCATCCACCGCTTCGGCGATGATGACGAGAAGAAGTCCTTCAAGCAGATGACCGAACTTGCTCTCTCGGACGATACGGTCAAAGAGAATCTTGCTGCCGAGCGTATCGCTCAAGCCGGAGAGGATTTCTCCGATGATGCCGACTGGCATAAGCGGCTTCACTTCGTACCCCGCTCCGGGGCATTGGAAAACAGCGTGTGGAACTTGAACCTCATCCTTGAAAACGATCCCGACTTGCAAGGCTTCGCTTTCAACGATATGGCGAATCGCATCCAAGTCACAGGTGAAATGCCGTGGGACCGTCCCGAAGGGAACTCTTTCTGGAGGGATGCCGAAGCAAGGCAGATGAGGAATGATTGTGAGAGTTTCTTCCGTTCCTCATGGTACAGCGCATTGACTTCGGTTGACGGAGAGCTTCTGATGCGAAAACTGCAAACGGAGGTGGCGGCATGACAGCAAAGGAATATTTGAGTCAGGCTTACCGCCTCGATCAGCGTATCAACTCCAATATCGAAGAAGTCACCATGCTTCGTGAAATGGCAAGCAGCATATCCTCTCCGTCCTGGGGCGAAAAGGTGCAGACTTCCCGCAGTACGAAAGCCCCCTTTGTACGGAGCCTTGAAAAGATCATGGATTTGGAGGACACCATCAACAAGGAAATCGACACCCTTGTCTGTCTGAAAAAGCAGATACGGACGGTCATTGAAGCCGTACAGAATACGGATGAGCGGCTCGTTCTCCGTTACCGCTACATTCACAACTGTACATGGGAGCAGATCGGAAACGAACTGAATGCCGATGCGAGAACCATTCGCCGCTGGCACGGCGAGGCTCTCCTCAAGGTAAAAGTCCCCGAAAATCCCATCGTAATATAAATGCGCCCGAAATGTCCTGCTTTGTCCGTAGATGTCCACCTTGCCATTGTGATATGATATAATTAGAGCAACAAAATCAAGGACAGCCTCATGGGAGCAATCCCGTGGGGCTTTTCTTATGCCCGAAGGAGGTGAGCAAATGCCCAAGCGACCACTCAGACCCTGCTCTCATCCCGGCTGCCCCAACCTCTGTGAAGGACAGTATTGTGAACAGCACCGTGTGGAGGAACGCCGCAAATACGACAAATACGAGCGCAGCTCCGATGTCAACCGCAAGTACGGCAGAGCGTGGAAACGCATCCGTGACCGCTATGCGGCAGAACACCCTCTCTGTGAGATGTGCCTCAAGGAAGGTCGGTTAACTCCGGTACAGGAAGTTCACCACATCCTGCCCGTTTCCAAAGGCGGTACTCACGCAGGGGACAACCTTATGAGCCTTTGCCAGTCCTGCCACACCAAGATCCACCACGACCTCGGCGACAGATAAAAAGAGGCCACCCCGAAGGATGACCTCATATGGCGGAGCGGGCAGGATTCGAACCTGCTATCGGCACTTGTTAAAGCTCCTTACATTTTCCCTGCGTTCACCACAGCTACAACTAGGCCACTCCGTGCGCGCCGCATACCACCGTGTCATGTCTGTTTACCATCTCAAGTTCCTCCTTTAGACTTCTGACTGCAATTAGTGTTTGAACTAAGGTCAGGAAGAGCGAAACTGTGTCGACTGGGATTCCGTTTAACAGAAAAATGCTCGTAGCCAAAACCAACTAGTTTTGATAAATACATTATATCACAAGACAGAAAAAATGCAATCATCTCTCGGTAGGGGGATGAAAATCTCTGGTACCTTTTCGGGCGGGCAACGGCCCGGGGTCACGTGCGCAAAAAAGGCGAAATCAAAAGGGTAATTAAAGGTAGCCTAAAGAGGCTACCTTTAATTACGGGTGGTAATACAATACCAACTTATTTGAATTTTGAACAACTCCACTGTTTTCCGTGGCTTCATGGTATATATGATTGGCAACAATATCCGCTGCTCTAACTAAGGTTTTTGTGGACGAGTTGCAGTACTCAACCTTCACGATTTGCAAGTTGGGGAAAATAGGGGGATGAAATGTCATCCAATCATAGTTGTATGTACCATATTTAAACTCTTGTTCAAGAGACTCCTGAAGTTCATATATTCCGTTTGTTGCAGTTGTGTGTTCATCAACAAAGAAGTAGATTCCGGTAATATTATCAGCAACTATCTGCCCATTACGGATTAGTTCTAAGAACTTTGTTTTAACCGACATCTTATACGCCCAATCCAAATACCGCTGCTTTCCTTTTTTGTTATCAAACAATGAATCGAGCAACTTCTTTTGTTTAACGACTACTCCAAACTTTTCAGCTTGGTTGAGTGAACGATAGAGTTTTGACTTGGATTTATTGGATATTGTTGTGGCTTTGACCTCAATGTCAGTGCACATCTTTTCACTGCTACGAACCGATTTTTCGGCGGCTATATACTTTCTACTCCAAACGTCCCTATCATCTTTTGACAGGAACATCAGACCACCGAAAACGAAAAAATCATTATGGAACTTATCGAAGACGCCAGATTCATCTGAGTAAACAAAAATATTCATAAATCCCTCTTGAGTAAAAAAAAGACGCCCGAAGGCGTCCTCACGGCCGACGATATTGCATATCGCTTAAACTTTCATTCGGTGACGTGAGTATACAGCGTATCTCTACCTGCACCATTAGTATACGCAAATTCGATTGAATTGTCAATAGGCCATGGCAAAATAGCAAAAGCAATTTTTTCCGTTTTAGGAGGATGACATATGCCCACAAAATCGAATAACACAGGCGGCAGAGGCGGCACAAGACCCGGTGCGGGAAGGAAGAAATCCGCAGTCAAGGACAAGGCCAAAAACGGGAATCCCGGCGGCAGAAAACTTGAAGTGCTGGACATTCCCGAAGTCGAGGGTGTTGCCATGCCGAAGCCCCATGATTTTCTTTCCGCCGAGCAGCGGGACGGCAGCGTCCTGCAGGCGCAGGAAATTTACACGGAAACCTGGCAGTGGCTCAAAGGCATCGGCTGTGCCGCAAAGGTGTCGCCGCAGCTCTTGGAGCGCTATGCCATGTGTTCCGCCCGCTGGGTGCAGTGCGAGGAGATGACCAACCGTATGGGCTTCCTCTCCAAGCACCCCACCACGGGAAAGCCGATCCCGTCTCCGTTTATTAACATCGGCATCAACTACATGAACCAGGCGGTTCGGCTCTGGAATGAGATCTTCCAGATCGTGAAAGAAAACTGCAGCACGGAATGCGGCGTAAACACAGTATCCACCTATGTTTTTTGGAATTATCACGAGGAAATCAAGGGGCAGTTTGATTTTAGTGGGAACAAGGACATTGCAGGTTTTTTGCAACTGTGCAAGGAGATTGATATGCCTTGTATTTTGCGTATCGGCCCTTGGTGTCACGCCGAGGTTGTGTACGGTGACTTCCCAAAACGCATAAACAAAATAAAAAAGAAAAGAACGGACGCACCCGAATACCTTGCAGAAGTTAAGGAATACTGGCAAGGCTTATACAAAGAGGTTGCACCGTATCTTGACGGAAAAACCGTTATCGGTATTCAAATTGAAAATGAATATACAGGACCGATTCAGCACCTTTTGACCTTAAGAAAATTGGCGGAAGAAATCGGATACAAAGCGCCGTTTTTCACAATGACTGCTTGGCCGTTAAGCAAGCCTGACAATCGCCTTTTGCCGTTGGCAGGAGGTTATCCCGACGGCCCTTGGAACGGTGGTAAAAAAGAATTAAAGCCAAACAATCGTTTTGCCATCACTCCTGCAAGAACAGAGGACGAAATTGGCGGAGATTTATTCAAAAGCCAAAAAGCCGAAAGCGGTGTGTTTGACTACATCCCTTACGGCACTTGCGAAACAGGACCGGGCAATCAGGTGACACAGCACCGCAGACCGTTCATCAGCGAAAAAGACGGCTACGGTGTCAGTTTTGCAAAGTTTGCAAGCGGTATGAACTGGATTGGCTACTATATGTTCTGTGGCGGTGCGAATCCAAATGACCGTCTGTTGCAGGAAAGCAAGTTGACAGGCTATCCAAACGACTATCCGATTATTGATTACGACTTCCAAGCACCTATCAGCAGATACGGCGCTTGCCGTGCGCATGGCGACAGACTTCGTCTTATGCACCTTTTCATCAGCGATTTTGACACAGAAATATCCACAAAACAGGCATATTTTCCAAAATGGAACAGCACAGACCCAATGGACACTTCGTTCTTGAAATGTTCCGTGAGAGCAGATAATGACGGAAGCGGCTACTTCTTTGCAGGTGCGTATGAAAAAGGCTTGAAGTATAACAATTTTAAGGATGTTCAGGTTGCATTTTCGATACAGGGCAAAACGATAAACTTGCCGAGCATTGATGTAAAAGCCGGTGCAATGTTCTTTTATCCGTTTAATATTCAATTAGGATCGATGCAGTTTGATTACATTCTTGCACAGCCTGTTGCAAAAACGCAAAAAGACGGCAAAACTGTTTGCTATTTTGCTCAGTGTGAGGGCATTGAACCAAAATGCTCAATCAACGGCACAGTACAGGCTTTGGCTCTTGATGAAAAAAGCACAATAGATGATGTGATGATTTATGTTATTTCTTATGAAGAAGCAAAGCGTTTTCACTTCATTGACGGCAAGCCTTATTTCCTTGACGGCACAGTCTATTGCGATAACGGAAAAATCCTCTGCGAGCAAGTGTCGGATATTGATTTGAAAAACGAAATTACATTGACCCAAACAAGCAAGAGAAAACTGCCGTATAATCACTATCTGCTTTCAACAGGCAAGCGTTGCTATTATGAATTAAAACTGCCTGAAAATATATTGAAAAAGCATAAGGATGTTGTGCTTGAATTTGATTTTGACGGCTTGAATTTGCAGGTGTTCAGCGGCAATCAGATAATAAATGATTATTTCAACATAGACAGAAAATTCATTATGAATCTCCGTGATTACAAGGAATACATCGAAAAGGATTTTACGCTAATTATTCGCACAGCGCCAAAGACAAAATTCGGCGTGTCAAATGTGTATAACGAAATTGAAATTCCGCTTCATTCAAACGCACTCTCCCTTGCAAGCGCAAAAGTGATAAAAACAGAGGAAGTATAAACAGCGTAAAATTGAAGTTTCTCTATTTTGCTTTCTTACCATACAGAATAGTTTGGCATAGTATAAGTTGCCGACCAATGCAGTTAAAGTTAACAAAAGGTCACTTATCTGACAAGTTTATATGGCGGAAAATACGCCCCCTAAATGCTATAATAATTTATAGTTAAGGGGGCGTATTTATGTTTTCGGACAATTTTAAGAAACATTAAAGGCTTATCGCAACGATGAAGCTCGATGTCCAATAGCTTTTTCAACAGTCTGTTGTGTGTTGCTGTTTTTTAGCAAGTCGTTCAACCTTCAGATCGTCGAAAATATTGGTCAATCCCTCCCAGGTGAGCTGTCGTCTTTCAAACCAAAGATTTTGGAAAAATGCCAAAAGTTTGTTCGGATTTGCCGTATTCGGTTTGGAATAACCGATTCCGTTTTTGTCGAGAAATGAATAGTAGTAATCCAAATTTTCGGCAAATTGTTCGTAGGTGTTGTCGCCGTGCCAAACGGTTTGAGCCATTGCGCCGAGTCGAGGATAAGTCACCTTGTCCGCCCTCGTCATATTCGGCACATACTCTGTCCATAATGTGGCCTCACTGCCAAGGCAGTTGCCCGAATAAAGTCGGTGGTCGGCAGTGTCCTTTAGGCTGATGTACCCGTAAGGCAAATCAATGTAATAAGCAGAGGTGCTTGTGTCTATGAACGGTCGGTTGCCCGTGTCCATATCTCCGCATTTTGTAAAGCCCAAATCCTCTGAAAGCAGTTTGTCATTCTTCAAATCCCAGCTCCACATAAACGCCTGCTTGCCTTTACTTTTGCAGTAATCGTTCACCCTGTTCATAAAGTAGCATTGAAGTTCGTCCTCGTTCTTCAACCCCAATTCTTTCATCTTTGCCTGACAGTGCGGACACAAATGCCATCTGTGTTTCGGCACTTCGTCACCGCCGATATGAAAATATTTGTCGGGGAACATTTCGCAAAGTTCGTCAATAATATCCTCAACAAATTCGTAGGTTGAGTCCTTGCCTGCGCACAAAACATCGTGCTTAACACCCCAATGGTCGGCAACGGGCAACTTTCTGTCAAAGCAACCGAGATAGCTGTATCCCGCCATTGCACTCCTGCTGTGCCCCGGAATGTCAAATTCGGGCATAACGCTGATTGCAAAATTGTGGGCATAGTCAACAATCTCTTTGATTTGAGCCTTCGTGTAAAAACCGCCGTGCTCTTTATGATTGAAATTGGTCTTTTTTCTCACCGAACCAATTTGAGTGAGCAGTGGATATTTGTCGATTTCAACTCGCCATCCCTGGTCTTCCGTGAGATGCAGGTGCAAAAAATTCAACTTGTGGAGCGACATTTTTCTGATGAACAGTTTTACATCATCAACAGAGAAAAAATATCTGCCGACATCAAGCATAAATCCCCTGATTTCGTGTGCCGGCTTGTCCTTGATTATGAGACAAGGCACATTTTCACCATATTGAAAAAGGATTTGTTTCAGCGTTTGCAATGCAAAAATTTTTCCGCCGAGGCTGTTTGAATAAATACGGATTTTGTTGCTGATTTCAAGCCTGTATTCTTCATTGTTAAGTGAGTTATCATCAACAAATTCAATCTGTGAGCCGTTGCCGTTTTGAATATTGATTTTGCTCAAAAACGCATAAAAATCATCAATCACATCTCGGTTGATGTCTGCTTCGTTTATCAAGATTGATTGTACATTCAGCGTTTTAGTTTCGCTTATTTCTGCAAATTGCGGTGTCGGAATAAGGTTTAGCATAATATGTATCCTCTATTATTTATTGGACTTTATTATACATTTATTTTTGATTTTTAGCAACTGCCAAACGCCCATTTATCCCTCACTTTAAGTTTGCCCTTTTATATTGTTTATCCATCAAAAATGCAAAGGTAGCGCTTTACTGTGTTAAATTTATGATGTTACTTCTTTTAGAATTCTGTGATATATTGTTCATGTTAATTATCGAGAAATCAGCGAACATGCTTTTTCGATAATTACGCTCCCTCGTTCCAAGAACTCGGTCAATTTCTGTTTAAAGATTTCTTTTTCCGGTATTTTCTGTCCCTCGGATTTCCTCATGATAGAAATAATCCACGATTACCGGATGTCCCTGCGGGACTCTGCCATAAGGCATTTCATTATCCACAAAGGCACAATCATACT
>ERZ507062.300-NODE-300-length-22380-cov-8.94195_pt1 | contig 22380 bp, 20 predicted proteins | sample MGYA00513786_ERZ507062 | MGnify/ENA metagenome assembly ERZ507062 | reverse complement strand
TATTAAGATTTAAAAAAGATGGACTTCTTTAACGGATTATGTGGACTTCTGTAGCGTATTGCATGGACTTCAGATAGCGGAATACTCACTTGTTTGCCTATTCACCAATTGGAAGTGATAGATTTATGCCATGTGAAGCTGTAAGAGATGTTATTGAAGAATATCATTCGGATGAACTTAGAAATGCATATGAAATTAGCGAATTAAACAAAAGAGGTTTATATAGTTCAAGTTCTGGTAAACAAGAAAGAGAATTTGTTGAGCAATACGAACAAAACGCACTTGCTTTACAAGAGGAGTATCCACATACTGCACAAATCTATTTTAATATCAGTAATTCGTATAAAAAGGAATCAAAAATAGAACGAAAGTTAGCTGAAGATGTTTTTTAATACAATTACTTATACTTATTAATAATGTTTTTGTACAAATTGGTTATTAAATAGTAATACCTTCTTTTCTTTGATATAGTGGAATTAGAGATTCGCCTATAGAAAGGAAAAGAGGGTATGAAAAGATTAATAGGTGTTTTATTTGCGTTAATTGTTGCGTGTGTACCCATGCGTATACAGGCACAGGAGGTATCATTGTCTTTTGAATATACGGGTCAAAAGATAGAGGTTGAAGATGCGACGAAGTACTATTCAACGGATTTTAAATTATTGGATGAAGCTCCAAGTGATTGTGGTATTTATATTGCGATAACTTCGAGTGGTCCAATGTATTATGAGATCAAGCCAAAGGATGTTGAAGTGACTGTATCTTATAATAAGGATTGGAGATTTGGTGATCCAGAGATAGAGAAGTATCTTTGCGATTATGATGGGGATTATGAATTCAAACTTATGATTAATACGAATGATGAGTTTGAAGCGGAGAATGAATATAATGGAAACTATCGTTTTGTATTTAGTCCATCTAAAGCTGCGAATGTAAAGGTAGAAAAGACTCGTGTTGAACATCCAGATGTTGAATATGTTTATAATGAAGAAGGTACATATATTTATAGTACGATTCATGGTGTGAAGCCAATTAAACTTATGGATGTAGGAGAATATAATGTATCATTTGATTTGGATGAAGGATATTATGAGTCTATACCATTTAAAGTAACTATTCTTCCAAGAACGGTTCAATTGAAACTTGTTAAACAAACGAAGTTTGTTGGTGAAAAAGATCCAGTGCTTGAAAATGATGATTACATTCTAACAAGAGAGCCTGGAGAAGAGGCAGGGGATTATAAGCTTACTGTACAGAGTAAGTCAAAGAATTATAGGTATGAACTATTAAGTGGTGATGTGTTCACAATTCTTGATAGAAGAGAGAATGAAACGCTTAAGAAGCCATATATTAAAGAGGAGCCTAAGGAAGAACCTAAGAAACCTGTTGAATCAAGAAAAGAAAAAACTAAGAGCAAAATTCAAACAGGTGTATCAGTAAATACAGGTGTTAACTTTATCTTATTATCTTTAAGTGTTACTGGGATTGGATATGTTTTATTAAAGAATAAGAGACAGTAAATCAAGTAATGATGAACCTCCTTGTGTATTACGAGGGGGTTCATTATATTGTGTGCCGGGCATGGCATGAGTTCAGTTGGAGATAAACCAACCACAGGTAGTTACCGCCAAGTGTAGTGAACCACAAGCCGTTGACAGTGATGTCATGGGTGAAGGAAGTGGTGTAGCGATTCTTTTGAGCGCACGTACAGAAACTTGATTAGGCTAAATGGTGGATGAGATTGCAAATCAAATCGAAGTCCAAAAGGTAAACGTAAAACCAAGACAGTAAATCAAGACGTTGTGAAAGAAATAGGGCTTATGTCTTACCCCGGGAGGTCTCATGGACAAGGAATTCTAGTATACTTTAAAATCAGTGATAGTACCCTTGTAGCGAAAAAGGTTAATCATGAGAATTCAGATGGAGTCATAGTAGGTAGCAATACTGAAGGACTGAAACGTTTATAGAGTGCAAATCTCTATTAGCAATGTTTGGATAGTCCGAATATGAGAATAGCCTAGAACTATGGAACGTAACCATAGATGGTAAAGGTAATTGGGATGTTTCCAAATAAATTTACAAATAGAAGGAGGAGCAGCAAATGGAATTGATTGAAAAGATTTTAAGTGAAGAGAATCTACAGAAAGCAATTCGAAAGGTCAAGAAGAACAAAGGTGCACCAGGAGTGGATAAAATGACCGTGCAAGAGGTTGAGGAGTGGTTTAATCAATATAAGGAAGATCTAATTTCCAAAATTTTGAATAAACAATACAAGCCCATGCCCGTCAAAAGAGTCTATATTCCTAAGCCAAATGGCAAACAAAGACCATTGGGTATACCAACTGTTGTAGACCGAGTAATCCAACAGGCTATGTTACAAGTGCTAAATGAAATCTATGAACCAGTATTTAGTGAGCACAGTTATGGCTTTAGACCAAATCGTAGTGCACACATGGCGATGGAAGAAGTGCTTAGCTATCTAAACGATGGATATGAATGGATTATTGACCTGGATATTGAGAAATTCTTCGACACAGTAAATCATGATAAATTAATTTCAATCTTAAGAGAGCGTGTCAATGATAGTAAAACATTACATTTGATACGAGCTTATCTGCAAGCAGGAGTCTTGGATAAAGGACTTGTAAGAAGTTCAACCATTGGAACCCCACAAGGAGGTCCGATTAGTGTAATCCTTTCAAACATCTATTTAGACAAGTTTGATAAAGAATTAGAATCTAGAAATCTTCGCTTCGCTAGGTACGCCGATGATTGTATCATTTTCGTTAAAAGCGAAATGAGTGCAAACCGTGTAATGAAATCAGTGACATCGTGGCTAGAAAGAAAACTATTCTTGAAGGTTAGTGCAAAAAAGACTAAAGTAGTTAGACCAACTAAAGGTCAATTCTTAGGTTTTACATTTTACAAAGCTAAAACAGTATGGAAATGTACTCCTACTAAAGATAGGAAGAAGCGTCTTTACTCAAATATCCAAAAATATTTGGAAAGAAAACACGCAGTTTCAAGACCACTTTCAGTTACATTTAAGAAATTGAATCAAATGATTAGAGGTTGGATACAATACTTTAAAATTTCAAGTATCAAAGTGTTCTTGGAAGAATTTGGTCAATGGTTACGCCATAAAATGAGATGTATTATCATTAAACAATGGAAAAGACCAAGGACTATATACAAGAATCTTATGAAAATAAATATAGCATGTAGATGTAAATTCACGCTTGATGATATATTTAAATGTGCTAACTCTAGACTTGGATGGTATAGGAGAAGTACTGGGAATGTTGTGAATTTTCTTCTTTCTCCCACTGTTCTAAGCATAAAGAAAGGAGATAGGCCAGGTTTGGTCAATCCCCTTATTTACTATCTTGAGATTTTGTGATTCTTTATAGTTTCGATATAAATGTAGAGCCGTATACGAGACCCGTACGTACGGTTCAATGGGAGGGGCGATAATTTTATTCCTCTACCCTATTATGAAATCGTTTACATTAATATAGTTATAAAACTATGATTATCTTTTGCTAATGAATGCTTTATGTAAAGGAAATTATAATGGTTTAATGGAAAATAATTTAAATGTTTTATATAAGGTAAATATGATTTGTTGTATAACATTTAATAATATTTTGAACTTGTTGATAACATTGACATATAAGCTGTAAAAGTATAGAATAGATGGGCAATAGTTATATTGTGAACTTTTTTGGTATAAATAAGTTAATAGGAATTTAAAAATGATACATCTAGAGGATATTAAAAATAGCTGGATTGCCGCATTTTTGATTGAATCGTTCATCTTCTAACTTGGAATGGGTAGGGGGAATTGTATCTAAAATTTTTATTTTATTGTTTATTTGGAGTTTTTTTTAAGTCTGAATAAGCTTTTTTTATGTCTTGGGAGTAAGGGTTATGTATAGAAAAAATAGTAAGGGTTGGTTAAAGCATATCGACTTTATCTTATTGGATATGGTTTGTTTGCAGCTAGCATATTTATTGGCATATTTCATTAAAAATGGAAATGTTCATTTGTATAATGATTTCTTATATAGAAATATGGCAATTATTATAGAATTAGCTGATTTAATGGTATTGCTTGTTTTTGGTACATTAAAGAATGTATTGAAAATAGGTTATTATCTTGAGTTTGTTAAAACTGTAAAGCATGTATTTATTGTTGGGTTATTAGCCACTCTATATTTATTTACAGTTCAAAAGGGGATTTTATTCTCTAGATTTATACTATTTCTTACTTTAATTATTTATCTAGTATTGACTTATATACTTAGAGAAGTATGGAAGGGCTATATAAAGAAGGGTGTCAATGCTGGTAAAAGAAGAAAGCTATTAATAGTTACTTCTAGTCGTGTTGCGGATAGTGTAATAGACAATGTAGAGAAGAGTAATTTTTCTCGTTATGACATTGTAGGTGTTGCATTATTAGATGATGATTGTGTTGGTAAACAAGTACATGGTGTTTCAGTTGTAACGAATAATGAAACAGTTGGAATGTATGCATGTAAAGAATGGGTAGACGAAGTGTTAATTGTTTTACCAAATGAAATTGAATATCCTAATCAATTGATTGAACAATTAACTTTGGCGGGTATTACCGTACATATGAATTTAGCAAAAGTTGTGAATACACCTGGCAAAAAACAATTTGTTGAAAGGATTGGAGATTATACGGTTTTAACAACAAGTATTAATTATGCTTCTTTAAATGAATTATTCTTAAAAAGAGTGTTTGATATTATTTGTGGAATACTTGGTTGTATTTTAACGCTAATTATCTGTATCTTTATTGGACCTGCAATCTATATTGCTAGTCCAGGACCCATCTTCTTTTCACAAGAGCGTGTTGGTAAGAATGGTAAGAAGTTTAAGATGTATAAATTTCGTAGTATGTATTTAGATGCGGAAGAAAGAAAAAAGGAATTAATGAAAGATAACAAGCTTGGGGATGGTAAGATGTTTAAGATTGATTTTGATCCTCGAGTTATTGGAAATAAAGTAATGCCAGATGGATCTCATAAAACAGGTATTGGTGAATTTATTCGTAAAACGAGTTTGGATGAATTTCCACAATTTTTTAATGTATTAAAAGGAGATATGTCTATAGCTGGAACTAGACCTCCTTTAATATCAGAAACAAATCTTTATGAATATCAACACTTTGCACGATTAGCTATTAAACCAGGAATTACTGGTATGTGGCAAGTCAGTGGTAGAAGTGAAATTATAGATTTTGATGAAGTAGTTAAACTAGATAAATATTATATTGAGAATTGGAATCTTGGTTTGGATATTAAGATTTTATTAAAAACAGTGCTAGTAGTTGTATGTAAAAAAGGTGCGTTTTAAAGGAAAGGGGAATGGATTTGAATATAGTCATGTTTGGGCAAAAAAGACTAAGTCTAGAAGGCGGAGTTGAAATTGTCGTAAAAGAATTATGTACTAGAATGGTTAAGTTAGGTAATAACGTTACTTGTTTAAATCGTTCTGGGCATCATGTGAGTGGAAATGAATTTGATGCTCATAATGAATATGATGGTATTATACAAAAATCAGTTTTGACAATTGATAAAAAAGGTGCTAGAGATATAATAGAGTCAACCAAGAAAATTACAATAACTAAAGGGTTTTGATGGCTTGAGTTGTCCTTCAAATGTTTTATTTGTTGAAAACTGCAAGAAGCGGATAATCCTGGGGGTTATATGTAGGAGGCTTTTGGAAGCTCTGTTTTGACCCACAAAAAGTAGCAACAAATAAAAATAGGAGGATAACACAAGCCTACGGTAGATTGCGATAAGTGGTCTGCCGTGGGCTTGTTGCTATTTTTAAAGAGAAAAGTGAGGAGAATGAAACTATGAAAAATTATAAAATCGCTGTGGCTGGAACTGGATATGTCGGCCTCTCCCTTAGCGTGCTGTTAGCGCAGCATAACCAAGTGACGGCTGTTGATATTGTGCAAGCGAAAGTGGATATGATTAACAATCATAAATCCCCGATTCAGGATGACTATATCGAGAAGTATCTTGCAGAGAAGGAGTTGAACCTGACCGCAACGCTGGATGCAAAGTCAGCATACTCGGATGCGGATTTTGTTGTAATAGCTGCTCCCACGAACTATGACAGTAAAACGCAGCACTTTGACACATCTGCGGTCGAAGCTGTAATTGAGCTGGTCATGGAATATAATCCGAACGCAGTCATGGTTATCAAGTCTACAATTCCTGTGGGCTACACCGCTTCCGTGCGTGAGAAGTTTAACAACAAGAACATCATTTTCAGCCCGGAGTTTCTGCGTGAGTCCAAGGCCCTGTATGACAACCTCTATCCGAGCCGTATTATTGTTGGCACTGATCCGAACGATGCACGTTTGGTCGAGGCAGCACACGAGTTTGCTGGTCTGCTGCAGGAAGACGCAATCAAAGAGAACATCGACACTCTGTTTATGGGCTTCACCGAGGCAGAGGCCGTTAAGTTGTTTGCCAATACATATCTGGCTCTGCGTGTTGCTTACTTCAATGAATTGGACACCTATGCAGAGAGCAAGGGGCTGAATACCCAGCAGATCATCAACGGTGTCTGCCTTGATCCGCGTATCGGCAGCCACTACAATAACCCGTCCTTCGGTTACGGCGGCTACTGTCTGCCGAAAGACACCAAGCAGTTGCTAGCGAACTACGCTGATGTGCCGGAAAACCTGATCGAAGCTATCGTCGAGAGCAATAGAACTCGTAAAGACTTCATTGCTGACCGTGTCTTGAAGCTGGCTGGCTACTACGGCTATGACGCGGAGAATGAGTTTGATGAAGATAAGGAAAAAAATGTCACCATCGGTGTGTACCGACTGACTATGAAAAGTAACAGTGACAACTTCAGGCAGAGCTCCATTCAGGGGGTTATGAAGCGTGTTAAGGCCAAGGGCGCAACCGTGATTATTTATGAGCCGACTTTAAAAAATGGCGAGACGTTCTTCGGATCGGTAGTGGTCAACGATTTGGCAAAGTTCAAGGAAATGAGCAACGCGATTATTGCAAACCGTTACAGTAAAGATCTTGATGATGTGAAAGATAAGGTTTACACGAGAGATATTTTCCAGCGTGACTAAGAAAATGCACAGAAGATGAGGAAATTATTATGGATATTAAAAAGGAATACGAGCGTTGGCTGGCAAATGCAACTGCTGATGCGGATGTTGCCGCTGAATTGAAAACGTTAGATGATACAAAAATTGAAGATGCTTTTTATCGTGATCTTGCCTTTGGAACGGGCGGCCTGCGCGGCGTTATTGGCGCAGGAACCAACCGTATGAACATCTACACGGTTGCAAAGGCATCCCAGGGTCTGGCGGACTATTTAAAGAAGAATTTTGAAACTCCGTCTGTAGTCATCGGCTATGACAGTCGCATCAAGAGCGATGTATTTGCAAAGGTGGCTGCCGGTGTGTTTGCTGCGAATGGTGTCAAGGTCAATATCTGGCCTGTTTTGATGCCGGTCCCGACTGTGTCTTTTGCGACCCGTTATCTGCATACCTCTGCTGGTGTCATGGTGACCGCATCTCACAATCCTAGCAAGTACAATGGTTATAAGGTCTACGGTGCTGATGGCTGCCAGATTACGACCGAGGCTGCTGAGGAGATTCTGGCCGCAATTGAAAAGCTGGATATTTTTGCAGATGTTAAGACTAGCGATTTTGAAGCAGGTGTGGCAGACGGCAGTATCCAGTACATTCCGGATGAAGTCTACACCGCCTTTGTGGAGCAGGTCAAGAGCCAGTCCGTTCTGTTTGGCGAAGAAGTTAATAAGAACGTAGCTATCGTGTACAGCCCACTGAACGGTACCGGCTTAAAGCCTGTAACTCGTACTCTAAAAGAAATGGGCTATACAAACATCACCGTGGTCAAGGAGCAGGAGCAGCCAGATGGCTACTTCCCGACCTGTCCATATCCTAATCCAGAGATTAAGGAAGCAATGGCACTGGGTATGGAATATGCCAAGAAGAGCAATGCTGATCTGCTGCTTGCAACTGACCCGGACTGTGATCGCGTGGGCATTGCTGTCAAGAACAAAGCAGGTAAGTATGAACTGCTGTCCGGTAACCAGACCGGTATGCTGTTGCTGGACTACATTTGCAACCAGCGCGTAAAACACGGCAAGATGCCTGCTGATCCGGTTATGGTCAAGACAATTGTTACCATGGATATGGGCGAGCAGATTGCCACCCATTATGGTCTGCGTACCATCAATGTATTGACCGGTTTTAAGTTTATCGGTGAGCAGATCGGCAAGCTGGAAAAGCAGGGTAAGGCGGACAGCTATGTGTTTGGCTTTGAGGAAAGTTATGGTTACCTGACCGGTTCCTACGTCCGCGATAAGGATGGTGTGGACGGTGCCTATATGATCTGCGAGATGTTCTGCTACTATGCTACTCTGGGTATTAGCCTGTTGGACAAATTGGACGAACTGTACAAAACCTATGGCTACTGCCTGAACACCCTGCACAGCTACGAATTTGATGGTAGTGCTGGTTTTGCCAAGATGCAAAGCATCATGCAGGCATTTCGCGGTGATATCAAGGATTTTGGTGGCAAGAAGGTCATCAAGCTACTGGATTATGCACCGGGTCTGGATGGCCTGCCGAAGTCTGATGTGCTGAAGTTCCTGCTGGAAGATAACTGCTCCATCGTGGTGCGTCCTTCTGGCACTGAGCCGAAGCTCAAAACTTATATCTCTGTCAGCGCAGAGAATAAGGAAGCTGCCGAAAAGATTGAAGCGGAAATTTGCGAGAGTGCTGAAGAGTACTTGAAGTAATAGATGGGAGAAAAAACAATGAATATTATTTTACTTTCTGGTGGTTCTGGTAAGCGTCTCTGGCCTCTTTCCAATGATGTGCGCAGCAAGCAGTTTATCAAGCTGTTTAAGAATAATGATGAGTATGAGTCTATGGTTCAGCGTGTGTATCGCCAGGTCACCACGGTAGATGCTGATGCAAAGATTACTATTGCAACGAGCAAATCGCAGGCAAGTGCCATCAGAAATCAGTTAGGTGAAAAGGCTTCTATTTGTGTAGAACCGTGCCGCCGCGATACTTTTCCTGCCATTGCACTGGCCGCAGCTTATCTCCATGATGAACTGGGCGTTGCAGAGGATGAGGCTGTTGTTGTCTGCCCGGTTGATCCGTATGTGGACAATACATACTACGAAGCAGTTAAAACTTTGCAGGAACTGGCTGAACAGGGCAACGCAAACTTGACGCTGATGGGTATTGAGCCGACTTATCCGAGTGAGAAGTATGGTTATATTATCCCTGAAAGTGGTGATAATGTCAGCAAAGTTAAAGAGTTCAAGGAAAAACCCGATGTAGAGACGGCGAGGAAGTATCTGGATCAGAGTGCACTTTGGAATGCAGGTATCTTTGCATTTAAGCTGAGATACCTGCTGGATAAGGCCCACAGCATGATTGACTTCGAGGATTATCGTGATCTTTTCAATAAATACGACACACTGACCAAAATCAGCTTTGACTATGCAGTGGTTGAAAAAGAATCCAGCATTCAGGTCCTGCGTTACAACGGAGAATGGAAGGATGTCGGCACCTGGAACATGATGGCCGAGGTCATGGCAGATAAGACCAAGGGTAAGGCCATTTTGGATGAAATCTGCGAGAACACCAATGTGGTAAACGAGTTGAATATCCCGATTCTTTGCATGGGCTGTAAGAATATGATCATTGCGGCCAGTGGTGACGGTATCCTGATCTCTGATAAAGAACGTAGCGGTTACATGAAACCCTATGTCGAGAAAATCGAGACAGATGCAATGTATGCTGAGAAGTCTTGGGGTACTTATACAGTTATCGATGTGCAGCCGAGTTCTATGACAGTTAAGATTTCCATGAGAGCTGGTGAACATATGACTTACCACATGCATAACTACCGTGAGGAAGTCTGGACTGTTGTTTCTGGTAAGGGTAAGGCCATTGTGGACGGTATGGAACGGGTTCTCCGTACTGGTGACGTAATCACTATTGCAGCAGGCTGCAAGCATACGGTAGAAGCTATTACAGCACTGGATATGATAGAAGTTCAGCTTGGCGAAGAAATCAGCGTCACAGATAAGATTAAATTTCCGATGGAATAAAAATAGTGAGAGACAAAGTAATGGAAATCATGAAATTGATTTCGACGGATAAAGATTATTTGTGGGGTGGTATTCGACTTCGTGAAGAATACGGTAAAAATAATTGATTTAACACCATTAGCAGAAACTTGGGAGTTTTCGGTTCATCCGGATGGGCCTTGTTTCGTGGCAAATGGTACATATAAAGGAAAAACACTGGCTGAAGTGCTGAAAGCACATCCGAAATACCTCGGAACAAAAGTGGAAAATGGTGAGTTGCCTGTACTGGTCAAATTTATTGATGCTAAGAAAGACTTGTCTTTGCAGGTTCATCTCAATGATGAATTTGTAAGAGAATACGAAGGCGACAATGGCAAGACCGAGATGTGGTATGTCATTGATGCCGATGATGGCGCACATCTGATTTACGGTTTTCAGTATGAGGTGATGGAAGAAATTCTGCGGAAACCGGTTGAAACAGGAACACTGGAAAAGCATTTGTAAAAGGTTCCCGTCCATAAGGGCGATACTTATTTTGTTCCGTTAGATACTGTACATGGTTTCAGTAAAGGTATCCTTATGGCAGAGATTCAGGAAAGTTCCAATGTAACTTATCGTGTTTATGATTACGACCGTGTGGATAAGAACGGCAAAAAGCGAGAGCTGCACTTTGACAAAGCTGTGCAGGTTATGAACATGAAGGTTGCGCCGGATGTGAGTCAAAAACCGAGAATGGTGAAATACTATTCTGGCTGTTCCTTTGAGTTGCTTTGCCGGTATAAATATTTTGAAACAGAAAGAATACAAGTAACGAAGGGCTTTGCATTTTCTGTTATGGATGCATCTTTTTAGGTGTTAATGTGCCTAGATGGATATGGTAAAGTGCAGATGATGGATGCAGAGCAGAAACAGATGCGCTTTAACAAAGGTGAAACACTGTTTTTGCCGGCTGGATTAGGCAGGTGTTTAGTTGTTGGCGATGCAGAGCTGATTAAGGTTCGGTGTTAAAAAGCTTATTGTGAGGGTGGATAAATGTCAAGAATGAAGTTTATGAATACAGAGATTGATAACTTGACAATGCAGGAAACGCTGCAGGCTATTGATCGGCTGATTCAAGAGGATAGAAGTGCATATGTGGTAACACCGAATGTGGATCATATTGTACAGCTTGAAACAAGTAAAGAATTACAGGCGGTTTATGAAAATGCGTCATTGATTCTGACGGATGGTAAACCACTGCTGTGGATTGCAAAATGGTATGGAACACCGATTAAAGAGAAAATTTCAGGATCGGATTTGTTCCCACTCTTGTGTGAAATGGCTGCGAAAAAAGGATATAAGATGTTCTTTTTAGGTGCGGCTGAAGGTATAGCTGCAAAAGCAGCAGAAAACCTTGCAAATAAATTTAAAGGATTACAGGTTGTAGGTGCATACTCTCCGCCATTCGGTTTCGAAAAAAATCAGGATGAGTTGGATAAAATTAAATCCATGATAAAAGAGGCGACTCCTCATATATTGATTGTAGGATTAGGTTGCCCGAAACAGGAAAAGTTTATGTACCACCACTGTAAAGAGATTGGAGTGCCGATTTCTTTTGGATTGGGTGCTAGCTTTGACTTTGAAGCAGGAAAAATTAAGAGAGCTCCCCGGTGGATGTCTAATCATGGCTTGGAGTGGCTTTTTAGAATTACACAAGATCCAAAGCGTATGGCAAAGCGTTACTTAGTGGATGATAGAAAAATTCTTGGTTTGGCTATCAAATATAGAAAAATAGGTGGATAAATGGACTTAGTAACGATAATTACACCCATTTATAATGGTGAAAAGTATTTGAAGCGCTATTTTGCACAGATAAATGCAATTGGGTACAAAGATTTGCAGATACTCGTTGTTAACGATGGAAGTAAAGATAAAACATCTGAAATCGTACAAAAATATGCAGAAGAAGATAGCCGAATAGAATTCATCGATAAAAAGGTGAATGAGGGCGTCAGCAGCGCAAGAAATGATGCATTGAAAAGGGCAAAAGGAGTGTTTTGTTTCTTTTTCGATTGCGACGATACGTTTGATGCACAAATTATTGAAAAATGCGTAGCAAAAGTAAAATCAGACACAGATACTGTTTGTTATAATTATGCATCAGTGCGCAGAAATGGAAGCATAGCTGAACATGAGTTTTCCTATCTGAAGCGTCAATATAATAAAACAGAAATTCTGAAGCAGGTACTGCCAAACTCATTTGGAACATCGATAGCAGATTTAAAGGAATATCTTTCGGGTAAGCGAGGAATGCGTCAAGGAAAGGAACTAAATGGTCCGTGGCGTATGATGTATTCACTTAAGATAATTCGAGAGAAAAATATCTTTTTTCGAAAAGATCTGCGTGTTGGTGAAGATACAATTTTCACTAACAAATATCTGGCGGTGGCGAATGTTATCTACACGATCGATGAGCCACTGTATTATCTTCACAACAATGACGGCTCGGCGATAGAAACATATAATCTTGATGTCAATCGAATGATTTCAGGAAAGTTGCAGCTTATTCAGGCGAAAGATGTTTTAAGCGATGAACTGAAAAGGAATGGCATGGATACGTATGAGCTGTGGGGGGGGGAATACATACTTTCTTCCGTTCAAATTGGCTATGCTCTAGCAAGGGATAACGAATTATCAATTGCAAAAAAATGTAAGGCTTTGAAAAGTTACCATTTGAATTCCTTGGTTAAAAATCAATGGAATCGCCTAAAAGTAAAAGATATTATTGAAACAAAAAGCATTAAGGCAATTCCGGTTTTTCTATTGAAAATAAATTGGATTGTTATTACGGAGTTGATGCTCATCCTGTTTTGTAAAATGGGACTTAAAATCAGCTGAGAAAGGGTAGAGATGAAAGTATTAATAGATTTGACTTCTCTTGCAGATAACTTTTCTGGAATAGAACGTTTTGCACTTTGTATTACGAAAGAACTGATTTCGGATCAGAGCAGAAGTGATATTGAATATATACTCGTTTTTAAAAATGAGGTGCATAAAGAATTTGCTGAAGAGCAGCATAATATAAAAAAAATTATTGTAAGAGGAAAGAACAAGCTAATTTTTAATCAGTTGCAGTTACCATTAAAACTAGCAACTATAAAAGCGGATTACTACTTTTTCCCGGCTTTTCCGGCGCCATTTTTCTTTTTTGACAGAAATGCAATCAGCGCAATACACGATGTTGGATGTTGGGATTGTCCAAGTAAGAATAAAAAGTACATGACTCTCTATTTTAAGCTCATGTACAGAAAAGCTGCGTTTGGGCACAAGAAAGTCGTTACGGTGTCACAGTTCTCTAAAAATCGGATTTCAAAGATTTTGAAAAAAGAGTCTGATGAGATTGCCGTTATTTATGATGGTTTATCGGATTGCTTTGCAAACTTTTACTATGATAGAGGACAAGATATGAAGGCTAAGGAAGTCTATGGACTTCCAGAAAGATATATTCTCTGCCTCTCAACGTTAGAGCCGAGAAAGAATATGAGGCTCTTAGTAGATGCTTTTAGTGAACTGATTAAAGAAAAGAGAATTGATACCAACTTGGTTCTAGCTGGAAGAAAGGGTTGGTTAATGGATGATTTACTTTCCAATCTGGATAAGGAAATTGTTGATCGAATTCATTTCACCGGATTTGTGGATGATGATTTATTGCCGTATGTATATAAAAACGCTAGGGTGTTTGCGTTCCCTTCTTTGTATGAAGGATTTGGAGTTCCACCGATTGAGGCTATGTCTATGGGAATTATCGTTGTATCTTCCAATGCGGCATCATTACCAGAAGTTTTAGGAGATGCAGCTATTTTTTTTGAGAATAACGATGTAAATTCACTAAAAAAGGCAATCATAAAGGCAATTAATTTAGATGATAATGAACGTTTGCGTGTTTGTGAGAAAGGAAAACTTCAAGCAAATAATTTTTTGTGGAGAGATGAAGCTTTAAAAATAAGAGATTATTTGTTTGTGTGAGGACACTATATGAGAATTGGAATTGATGCAAGACCATTAAGTTCAAAATCTCCTTCAGGAATAGGAATATACTTATTGGAGATTTTGAAAAATATAAAATATGATGAATCTATTCAATATGTGTTATATAGCAATGCTTCATTTGAAAATGATGATAGTATATTGGACAAATTTGAGAAGCATGTGGTTAAGGGGAAAATAGGAACAATAACAATTTGTTTTGGCCTAAGAAAACAGTTAAAAAAGGATAAAATAGATGTTTTTTGGGGCACAGAACATATGCTGCCTCTTAATTGTCGTTCAATAAAGAAAGTCCTTACAGTTCATGATTTGGCGTTATTAATTAACCCTAAATGGGGAAGTAAAAAAAATGCGATTATGCAAAATGTTTTTTGCAGGTTTTCATGTATAGTTGCGGATAGGATAATTTCCGTTTCTGAAGCCACTAAGAATGATTTGGTGAGAATTTTAAGTATCAGTCCAGATAAGATTGTTTCAATTTATAACGGCGGTGGTTACGATGATATTTATATTGATACCAATCAGTGTCAGCAAGTAGAAGCTAAAATGGAGGTAAAAGATTGTCCTTTCTTTTCATATATAGGAAATATCGAGCCAAGGAAAAATATTGTAAATATTGTGAAGGCCTTTGATTTGTTAAATGATGAATACAATGGAAAATACAAACTGGTTTTAGCGGGAAAAATGGGGTGGAGGACAGAACCTATAAGACAAGCTATTAATGAGTCTAGATACAAAGGACAAATTGTTTTGCCTGGCTATATTTCCGAATTTGAAAAGAAATATCTAATGAAATTTGCGCAGGCTTTTGTGTTTCCTTCTAACTATGAAGGTTTTGGAATTCCGGTGGTGGAGGCATTTTCGTGTGAGGGTGTTGTAATAACGAGTAATAATTCTTCACTAAAAGAGGTAGGTGGAGATGCCGCATTTTACATATCTGATCCTGAGAATTATGTTCATATATATAATGAAATGAAAAGAATTGTTGAAATGTCTCCGGCAGATAGAAGAGAACGCATAAATAAAGGTAAGAAGTGGGCTGAAAAATTTAACTGGAATGAGTGCGCTTTTAGAACGCAAAAAGTTGTAGAACTAAAGTAAGTGAGAAGGGTAAATGAGTATTCCGGGACATGATGGAGTACAGTCTGGTCATTGAGTACTGCAATAAAACGCTTGATTGGGATTCACTATTATCTCAGAATTACCAGCAAAGCAATCAAGCCAATCAACGATAGTATCCACGTCCGGAACGTCGGTACTCAGCATTTCGAAATTCCGGTATAGTTGTACAAGAATATTCAGGCAAGATTTAAGAATCAATGGACTAAAACGAGAGGAAGACAATATGGATTTATTATTTTCTGTGATTATGCCAGTATACAAAACAGAGAAATCAGTAATTGAACGTGCTATTGCAAGTGTAAAAAAGCAGAGTTATTCAAATTGGGAATTGTTAATTGTTGATGACAATCCTGTAGATAGTGAATTTAAGGATGTAGTAAAATCCTTAAAAACAGAAAATCTTACTGAGAATCTTATTTTTGTTATACAGGATGATAACCACGGTGCAAATGTAGCAAGAAATATAGGCGTAAATATGTCTAAGGGAAAATGGTGTGCATTCATTGATGCAGATGATGAATGGGCTCCGGATTATTTAGAAAAATGTAAGTATATTATAGACTCAAATAATGATGTTGGTTTGATATCTTCAAGTTACATTATTGTAACTCGTGGCCGAAAGGTGATTGTAGATAGTAAATTGTCTAAAGGAAATTACTATTTACAAGAGCTTAAAGATGATGTTGTCAGTCCGACATCCGCAGTGATGGTAAGAAGAGAAGATTTACTATCAATAAAAGGATTTGATGAATCCCTTCCAGCACGACAGGATTACGATACTTGGCTTAGACTTTCTAGAACTGTCAATTTTGTTTCTAATTCATCTCCTTCAGTGTACATTTACAGGAATGGTCATGAATCAATAAGCACTAATTATATGAAACATGTAAATGGAACATTGATGGTTCTTAAAAAAATCGAGAAGCTGGTTTCAAAAGAAGATTATATAAGAATTAGAGAGTATCAGTATTTACATATTGCTGAGTATTGTATTCAATACAATGCTTTTGATGTTGCAAAGGACTATGCTCAAAAATGCACTTGTTCAAAGCGAAAAATAAAAATTATGCTTATATGTAACTGTAGATGGATTTATGTAGCATATAAATTAGTGGGACGTAAGGTGATAAATTTTTTAGCAACAAAATGAAGGAGGTAATCTATAAATGAATTTAAAAATAAAAATCAATAAAGATAGTCTCCCTCAAGTAACTGCTCTAGCGTGCGCGTCGGTTATATTTTTTGTTAAATATACATATTTATTTGGTGGAATCTCAGGAGTCTTTTTAAAAGTCGTTGCAGTAATAGGTATTCTTTTTGCTGTATTAATGGAGACGAAGTTTAATAGAAAAATTACAATGAATTCAATGGGGGTATTTTTTGTATTTCTTGCGATATCAGCGATCTCATTGTTTTCGGACAATATAGAAGTGCTGGAAATATTGAGTTTAGTTTATGTTTTTCGTAATACTACACAAACGAAAATTGATAGTGCATTAAAAATGGATATAGTTATCAAAATGATGCTGACAGTTATGGCTATTTTGGGTAGCATATCTGGTCTGGTTTATAATCGAGCCGTTAAAGGTGATGTTCTCTCATATGGATTTAGTCATGTGAATCGACTGGGTGCCATATTGCTTATCATTGCAGTTGAGTATTGGCTTATAAACAGAGCAAAGAATAGTGCATTATTAGTTTCTTTTTTTATGCTAGCTTTTGAAATATTTTTAAGGTGTAGAACTGGCATTATTCTATTACTATTACTTTTGATTTTTCAATTTATTTATTTTCTATTTGAAAAATCTAAGAATTTTAAAAGAAAAAACAAGATTAAAAAATACTATATTTCATTGTTATTTTTTGTATCTATATTCACAGTAACAGTTTCGTATTACTTTATGGTCTGTTACGATAATAGCAGTGTGTTTCAGTACAGATTGAATCAATTGTTCAATATGAGGTTGTTGTTATCATTTAGAGCGTTTCAAGATTATGATATAACATTATTTGGTCAATTACTTGAATTTGTCTCGTCAGATCAGATGAGTGATACTGTAAGATATTTTGCTATAGATAATATGTTCGTATATATTCTGTTTCAATGGGGACTATTGCTGACGTCCTTTTACCTATTTATTCATCTTGTAATGGGACTCCATCTATGGAAAAGAGACAATGTTCTTTTGATGTCTATTTTAACGATAACGGTATTGTTCTCATTTATGGAAAACCAAATGATTGATGTTGGAGTGAATATCTTTCTTATATATTTAGGATCCATTTGGCGGAAAACGAAAAATAAAGAGGTTATAAACACATGGAGATAGCATTTGAACCTATTGAGAATAAAGAGAACAAATATATTGGAATAATGCAATCGTACTTGAAAGAGTTGGGGTACGATATAGTTGCATTGAAAAAAATAAGGGACAAGAATTGTAAAGTACTAATATTAAACTGGTATGAAGATTCACCGTATCCAATTAAAAGTTATAAGAACTTATTGATGCTAATAAAAAGAAGTCTGAGAATTGTGTATTTACATGCAATTGGAAAAAAAATAGTTTATGTAATGCATAATCGACAAAGTCATGATAAGAGAGTGGTCTCGAGACTCTTGCAAAAGTTTTTGATTAATACTGCTGATATTATTCAAATTCATTCAAGAGCAACCGAGAAGTATGTAGGAGAAAAAAACAAAAAAAAGTTGTTTTATATTCCGCATCCGAATTATATAGGATGTTATCCAACTCATTTAAGTCTCTATACAAGAGATGCTTTAGGGTTAAGAGATGATAGACCTGTACTCTTGTTTGTTGGAGCTATAAAGCCGTATAAAAATATAGAGTTACTTATAAATGTAGCTAAACAGTATCCAGAAATTCAGTTTTTAATAGCCGGAAAACCTAGCAATAGTGAGTACAAAGATAAATTGATAAAGACAGTTAATGGAATAGAAAATATTACTATGCTTTTTAAATTTGTTCCAGATGAAGAACTGACAGATTTGTTAAAAGTGTCGGATGCAATTGTTTTACCGTACGATATTTCGAGTAGTTTGAATTCTGGATCGGTTTATTTAGCGTTTTCAAATAAAAAAACGGTAATAGCCCCATTTATAGCTACTTTAGAGGATATTTCAGAATTCAAATTTTTCTTCGGATATAATTATGATTCTCAGGATGATCATGAGGCAAAATTAAAAGAAGTGATAGAAAAACTTCTAAGTGAGTATGATGATGATAAACAGTTATTGAATAAAATGGGCGAAGAGGCTTATCAATACGTAAAGAAGTGGCATAGTAAGGAAGAGATAATGAAGAGCTATACTGAAATGTTTACGAGATTGGGGATATAGCACATGAAAAGAACAGAGAATACAATAAGAAATATAGTAACAGGTGTTGGCGGACAGGTATTTGCTATTTTGGCTCAATTTTTATGCAGAACAGTTTTTATTAAAGTGTTAAGTGCTGAGTATTTAGGCTTGAATGGATTGTTTTCTAACATTTTAAATATTCTTTCGCTGTCTGAGATGGGCTTTGGAACTGCAATCCTTTATAGCTTATATAAACCTATAGAGCAAAAAGATGAGAGTAAAATAGTCGCATTGCTACAACTGTATAAAAGAATATATAGAGTCGTAGCAATTGTTGTCTTTGTTTCTGGCGGTATACTCACACCGTTTATTGAATACTTTATAAAAGAGGTGCCTGATATATCATATCTGAAGCTGATATATCTGCTCTACTTAATAAATACGGTTTTATCATACGTTTGCATTTACAAGAGATCAATTCTCGAAGCAGATCAAAAAAGTTATATTATAAACATTTACCAAAAAGGAATATCAATCACTCAAAATATTGTTCAGTTAATAGTATTGTTAATCACACGTAATTTTTTGGCTTACATGTTGATTTGGCTTACAGCAACGTTAGTTACAAACCTGTTGATTTCAAAGAAAGCTGATGAAAGATATCCATTTATTAAAACAAGAAAGACATATAATCTTGGAAAAAGTGAAATATCAGAGATTAAGAAAAATACTTATGCGTTATTCTTGCATAGAATTGGTGGTGTGGTTGTAAACAGTACCGATAATATTATAATATCAACATTTGTAGGTCTTAAACAGGTTGGTATCTATTCGAATTATACGCTCATAACAACTAATTTAAGTAATTTAGTCGGTGTAATCTTTAATTCAGCTACGGCCAGTGTAGGTAATCTAGGGGTTACAAGTTCCAAGGATCACCTTAAAGAGGTTTTTGACAGATTGTTTTTTGGAGCATATTTGATATATGGTTTCTGTTCTGTTTGCCTTTTTACCTTATTTAATCCATTTATTAAACTGTGGGTTGGGAATAATTACTGTCTGCACGAAATTACTGTATTTTTCATAGTACTTAATTTTTATTTGAATGGTACAAGAATTTTAATGAGGATATTCAGAGATGCCTTTGGTTTATTTTGGTACTTTCGGTATAAATCTGTGTTTGAAGCATTGGTAAATCTAGTTGCATCATTTATTATGGTTCAATTTTGGGGAATTAATGGTGTTTTGCTTGGAACTATCATGAGTACATTGTCCGTGGCATTTTGGATAGAGCCTTATGTCTTGTATAAACATGTTTTTGGACAAATGCCTTTCGAATACTTTATTATGTATTTCATATATGTGGCACAGGTTATTGTTATAGGAAGTGCGTCCTATTTTGTGATTAATTTTATTTCAAATTCCTTTATTGGTTTTATTATTAAAGTGATTGTTGTCGTATTGATTTGTGTGGTCGGTTTTGGCCTTTTTAATATAAAGAATAAAAATTTAAAATATTTATTAAACCTAATTAAGAGCAAAGTATCTTGGGGGAGATAATTGAAATGGATGTATTGAGAATAAGAAAAGATATAAAGTACATTCTTTTGAACTGTGTAATTAATAGAATCCCATCGTGGATGGTTAGAAGAATGCTGTATAGAAAACTAGGATTGAAGATAGGCGATGGCTCTAGAATTGGAATAAAAACAATTATTGATGAGCCAAAGAACATTTGTATAGGGGAGCACACTATTATCAACGAGTTTTGTCACCTAGATGGACGTGGCGGATTATCAATAGGTAATAATACGTCTATTTCAGTTTACACAAAAATACTGTCGGCATCGCATTATTCTACTTCCGAAACATTTGAATATTATGTAGATAGTGTATCAATTGGAGATAATGTATGGATTGGCATGGCAGCTATTGTGTTAGATGGTTCAGATATTAAGGATGAGTCAATAATTGGTGCGGGGTGCGTGTTTAAAGGAACAACAGAATCTGGAAGAGTTTATGTTGGCAATCCAGCTAGAATGCTGAAGGAAAGAAATCTTAGAGGTAAATATATAATCGAGTATAATCCATATTTTAGATAATTCGTAACTATTCAGAACCTCCTATTGTCAGACGGCATATTGTGGGAGACGTAATCGGCACTTTATTTTCGGTGCTTTTGCCTCCCCCAACCGCGCAGTCTTGTGGGTGACCGCAGACTGTCAGCGGAGCAACCGCACACCGTCGTAGCTTTGTTTGAAAGGCAGGCTTCCTGCTTTTGAAATAGGGCCATGATGTGAACTTCCATAATAAAGTGCAACTCAAGGGAATCATATGGATTGAGAATGCCCTGAAAATACTGAAAAATAAGGGAAACCCTGCATTTTTTTATTGCAGAAATGCAAGTACAGCCTGTTATGATATCTGTCCGAAAGAAGCTATATCTATGGTGTAAGACGAAGAAGGCTTTGAATATCCACAGATAGATGAAAGTAAATGTGTTTGGTGCTATCAGTGCATTAAGGTATGCCCGATTTAAGCAGCACGAGCACAGTAAGGCGAGAGAATGTACACAACATTACTTATTATGGCAGCCGGTATCGGCAGCCGTTTCGGAACAGGAATTAAAAAGTTGGAGCCGTTTGATGATGCTAACCATATCATCATGAACTACTAAATTCATGATGCAATTGAGGCTGGTTTCAACTATGTGGTATTTATCATCCGCAAGGATATCGAGAAAGAGTTCAAAGAGGTTATCGGTAATCGCATTGCTGCTATTTGCTTTTCTCATAGCGTAACTGTGGACTATGCTTTTCAGAAGGACGTACAAAGACGAGGGGAACTGGACAGGCCGTGCTTGTGGCGAAGAAAGCAATCAAAACCCCATTCATTGTGATTAATGCAGATGATTACTATGGCAAAGAGGACTTCAAAGTCGTCCATGACTATTTGGTGAATGGCGATAAGTCCTGTATGACAGGTTTTGTGCTGAAGAACACACTGTCCGATAATGTTGGTGTGACCCGTGGTATCTGCAAGATGGATGTGAAAAACAATTTGACTGAGGTCGTAGAGACCAAGAACATCGTAAAAACAGCGGATGGGGCAGAAGCAGACGGAAAAGTGATCGATGTGAATTCTACGGATTCTATGAATATGTGGGGATTAACTCCTGATTTTTCTGGATGTTCCAGAGGAATGTTTTATTAAGTTCTTCGAGAAGGAAGTGCCGGGTAATCATCTGAAAGCAGAGTATCTGATCCCTATCTTTATTGGAGAATTGCTAGAGCAGGGTAAAATGTCCGTGAAGACTCTGAAAACCAACGATACATGGTACGGCATGACCTATCACGAGGATGTTGCAGTAACAAAGGACTGCTTTAAGAAGATGCTGGCGGATGGCATGTACAAGGCTGATCTGTTCAGTGATCTGTAAACGACGATGAAAGAAACGATTGATTTACTCGGGAAGATCTTCACAAACTTTTTAACTACTCTTTATGAGCCGTTTGGATGCTTGCTCTTGCTTTCTTTTCTTGCAATGTTTTTCTACCTGTATGCGTATGAGCCAATACATGCTGGCAAAGGCTGGAAAAGTGCTATAGTGACTTGGTATCAGAAATTCAAAGAGAGTGTGTTCTTTCGGAAGTTTTTTTAATATATTAAAATTTTGGTTTCGGAACAGGGGAATGTGGTATCGTGCGCCAGTTCGGTGCAGTTGATTTAGTTAGGTGAAACTCCTAACCTGGTAACTCTTGGAG
>ERZ507062.285-NODE-285-length-23098-cov-5.37404_pt1 | contig 23098 bp, 23 predicted proteins | sample MGYA00513786_ERZ507062 | MGnify/ENA metagenome assembly ERZ507062 | reverse complement strand
CAGGTAGCCGAATATGAGAATTTTGTCCGTAAGCGCATCACGCAGCTGCGCCATCGTCTTCATGTTTCTGAACATAAAATGAGCCTTGACCTTGGCAAAAGCGGCAGCTATATGCGCAGTATTTCGATCGGCAAGGCAATGCCCTCGATGCACGAATTTCTGCGCATCTGTGAATTGCCCGCATTGCCTTTGATTTATTCAAGCGCAATTACTCGTGGCCGAAGCCCCTGCGCGGCATCGGTGTGCGCGGTGCCGACTTGTGCCCCGCAGATTGCGCAGTGCAATTAGGATTTTTTTCCAACGAGGAAAAGCGCGAGAAGCTGGAGCACATCGACAAGGCCGTGGACACCCTGCGCCAGCGTTACGGCTACCGCAGTGTACAGCGGGCGGTAGTGTACACGGACCCCGTTTTGGGCGGAATCAACGCCTACGACGACCACAACATCCACCCGGTCGGGTATTTTCATACGGCATAGGAGGCATCGTAAATGATCCAACGAGAAAAGCGCTATGTGGAAGTCGATGTGCGCTTCAGCACCGAGGGGCGATTGCGACCCTTGCAGATTATTTTTGATAAGGGGCAGGTCTACAAAATCGACAAGATCAAGGACATCTGCCGCCGCGCCGCTGATGTGGGCGGTGTCGGGGACCGCTACACCTGTATGATTCAAGGCAAGGAACGCGAGTTATGGTTTGAAGATGGGCGGTGGTTTGTGGCGGCGAAGGTAGCCACCAAGCAAGCGCCCCCGTCTAACGCATAAGGAGCCGGATACTGCGTCACGGACATTCCTGCGCCGGAGGGTACCCCCATCTTAGCTGCCCACGGCGGCACGGTGCTGGTCAGCGGCTGGAATGACAGCTACGGCAACCACCTGCATTTTGAGGTAATGCAAAATAGCGTGAGAATGAACCCCTTGCAGCTAGTGGTCGTACCGCAATAGTGGTGTACGGGCATTCCGGTAGCCATTGTGCAGAATAATCCACATAATTTGAGAATGTGCCTTGAATAATTTTGCGCATACTGTATACTTAAATGTGAAAGGGCAAAATGCTATCCCCCAAAATTGGACAGAGCAGGTGCAAAATGTACAAGATTTTGATCGTCGATGATGAATCCATCGAGCGCGAAGGCATTTCTTTCCTGATTGAAAAATACAAACTCCCGTTGGAGGTCGCACAGGCAACCAACGGGAAAACGGCGCTTGAATATATGCGAACCCACCCCATCGACATTTTACTTACGGATGTAAAAATGCCGCAGATGGACGGCTTGGAACTGGCACGGCACACTTTTGAAAAATACCCCGATGTGCGTATCCTCGTTTTCAGCGCCTACGGGGAATTTGAGTTTGCCAAAAAGGCGATGGCGGCACAGGCTGTCAGCTACCTGCTAAAACCCATCGAGGTCGATGAATTCCAGCGCGTTATGGCACAGATTCTGGCACGGTGCGATGAGCTGGCTGAAAAGAAAAAAGATGAGCAGCAGCGCGGCGAGGAATATCGTCAACAGCTTTTATTCCGCCTTGTGACAGGAACGGGCTTGGGGAAAGCACACATTACGGAAGAATGGTTTTCTGGACAGACGCTTTGCTTACTTCATGTGCAGACCGAGAATGACTACTTTGCTACAAATGAAGATGCGTTTTGTCAAATGCTGAAGGATTGTACGCAATATAAGTTTGAATACATCAATACTTACCCCGATGAAGCATTCGTCCTCTTTTACAGCAAATATGATTTGTCTGATCGTCTGGGCGATAAGCTGAAAGACATACAGGAAAAACTCCGGAAGAATGGCTGCGAGGCATCGCTGCTGTTAGGCATAGATTTCACCGGCTTGGAGAATATCTCTGCCCGTGCGCAAGCGCTGTCAAGAATTCGCAACGAACTGTATGAAGCACCCGATGCGCTCCTGCTGGAGAAGGAGATCGGTGCGTCGGTCAGCTACTATGCAGAAGCCATAGAAAAGCTCCGTGCCGAGGTGCAGGCCGCATTGAATGAACATCACCCGGAGATTTTTCTGTCCGCGGTACAACGCCTGATACAGCAGCTTGGGCAGAACCGTTCTTTGAGCAAGATGTATATGTATCATGTCCTGTATGATTTGCTCGCGCAGATGTACCGTGCTTACGGCATACAGGACCGCAACGAGATTGGGCGCGGTATCAATCGGATTTTAAGCTGTAATACGGCAGCAGCCATGTGCGGTGTGCTGGAAGAAATCATGGCATCTTTGCAGGGAACACCAGAACCGCAAACGGAGGACAGCTCCGCTATCATTCGTCAGGTGCAGAAAATCGTGGATGCCGAATACGGCGAACCGTTAAGTCTGGAATACATCGCGGAAAAAGTATATATTACGCCTTCGTACCTGAGTTACATCTTTAAGCAGATGACCGGGCAGAATCTTATCAAATACATCACAGACCTGCGTATGTACAAGGCGCGGCGCATGGTAGCAGATGGCAATTTGAAAATTTCCCAAATTGCCAAGAACTGCGGTTACGACAACCCCTCCTACTTCAATAAGCTGTTCAAGAACTATTTCGGCGTAACGCCCCGCCAGTACAGGGAGGGCGAACGCGATGAAAGCATTGTATAAATGGTTTGCCTATAAGCTGCCTATTCGCAGTAAGCTGCTGATCAGCTTCAGCATTCTGGTTATGGTGCCGATCCTTGTGCTGGGCATTTACAGCTACCAGCAGTCGAAGGAAAACACCGAGCGCCAAATACGCAGCACAATGGAAAGCAACCTGACGCGCCTGACCTCGGAACTGGATACCCGCTTCCAGCGGGAAGCCTCCACGGTGCGGTTTCTTGCGTATAATCTGACATTCCGCAATGCGCTGGAAAACAGCGGTGCCAGCGCCATGACGATGGCGCAGGTCATGAACACCTCGGTCGAGCCGACCTTCTGGTACTTTATTGCAGGGGACGCCTATGTCAAGGGAATGGAGGTCTATTCCACAAAAGTCCGCGACAAAATCGGCAACTTCCTGCTGCCGGTGGATGATACCGTCAGCCAACAGGCTTGGTATCAGCAGGCGCTGGACAGCTATGCCACCCACTGGACTTACGATGGGGTAGAGATTTGTGCCAACCGTGCAATTCTCGATACGAATTCCAGCAGTGAGGTCATAGCAGTGCTGCGGATGTTCTGCTATCCGGCCTCACTGTTAGATGCAACCGACAGTATGAATTATCTGGACAACGGCATCCGTATCGTGGACGAAAATGGTCAGACCGTCTATGCCCGCAACAGCGGTGTGGATGCTTTGGACGAAGCCGTGCGCCTGTTGGCCGAGGATGGCAGCGAGACCGCCGCGCTTGAGCAGGGGGTGCTCTATAAAAGCCGGATGGAAGTCAGCGGCTGGAGCATTTATTACTATCTGGACAAAGCGAACATCACGAAAGAATTGCAGCCGATTTTGAATACAACGATTTTAGTGGTGTTGATTTGCCTGTTCCTTTCCATTGCCGTCATTAACCTACTGGCTACAGCCCTGACCCGCCGCATCCTGAAATTACAGGAATACGCAGAATATGTGGCAGAAGGACATCTGGATAAGGAACTTTCCACCACGGATACCGATGAAATCGGCGTGGTGACAAACAGCATGGGGCAGATGACGCACCGGCTGAATGATATGATCCATCAGGTCTATACGATGGAGATCGAAAAGAAAGCCAGCGAGCTGCGCGCCCTACAGGCGATGATCAACCCGCATTTCCTGTACAACAGTCTGTCCAACATCAAGTGGAAGGCGCTGCGCTCCGGCAATGATGACATCAGCGAGATAACGGGATTGCTGGCAAAATTCTACCGCACCTGCCTGAACAACGGTCAGCCTTTAACCACGGTGCGTTCGGAGCTGGAAAACATCAAGGCGTATGTGCGTATCCAACAGCTGACCCATGACAACGGCTTTGATGCCGAATACGACATTGAGGAAAGCCAGCTTGATTACCGGATGCTCAACTTCATGCTGCAGCCCATCGTGGAAAATGCCGTCAAGCACGGCTTAGAGTATGAAGAGGAGGACGGAAAAGGGCATATCCGCATCGAATGCCGCGGCGAGGATGAGTTTATCGTGTTCCGCGTCATCAACAATGGCGGCGCTATCGACCTGCAAAAGGTGGCCGAAGTCATGCGCACCCCCGGTACAGGGTACGGTATTTATAATATCTGTGAGCGCATTGAGCTGTACTACGGCTCCGGCAGCGGGCTTTTCCCATCAATCACAGAGGACGGCGAGACCTGCTTCACCTTAAAACTGAACCGCACATTGGAAAAAGAAACACCCACTGAAGCCTGATTGCACCCCACCGATACAATTTCTGTCGGTGGGGTGTTCTGTAAAATAGTGTTAGTTTTCGAAAAAATGTTCTATTTCGCATTTTGGACATTTCGGGTACAATAAAGCCATCGAAAGCAGAACACACTGCAAGGAGGAAAACAAACATGAAAAAAGCAATCGCATCCGTGCTCGCAGCGTCGATGGCTCTGTCCCTCGCCGCCTGCGGTGGCTCCTCTACCGCCACCTCTAGCAGCACCGCCACTGAGAGCACTGCCAGCAGCACTACGGCAGAAAGCACCGCATCCGGTGACAAGGTTACGCTGCGCATGACCTACTGGAACAGCGAGGACACCGTCAAGGCACTGCTTGACTATCTGGGCGAGGCTGTTCCCGATGTTCAGATCGAGTATCAGTTCATCGACAACTCCAACTACGACACCATCGTGGATACCCAGCTTTCTGCCGGTGAAGGTCCCGACATCATCTGCGAATCTCCCGCTTCTGCCCTGAAGCATGCAAAACTTGGCTATCTGGCCGATGTGAGCGACCTCGGCGCGAAGTTCTCTGATGCCGGCACTTCCGTTTACAGCTATGACGGCAAGACTTACGCATTGCCCGGCATCTCTTGGTTCGAGGGCATCTACTACAATGTTGATCTGTTCGAGCAGAACAACATTGCACTGCCCACCACCTTTGACGAGTATCTGGATGTCTGCAAGAAGTTCCAAGACCTCGGCATCAAGCCGCTGGCTGCCGGTCTGAAATCTTGGGAGCCGATGCTGAAGAACTCCATGGCGTTTGTCACTGCCGAGTACCTCTCCACTGATGAGGGCAAAGACTTCGGCGGCAAATATCGCGAGGGTCAGGCTACTCTGAACGGCACTTGGAATCCGTACCTCGAAAAGTGGAGCGAGATGATCACCAGCGGTGTTTACACCACCGATATGACCGGTATCGACCACGATCAGGCTCTGGAAGAGTTCGCCACCGGCAATGCCGCTATGTTCTGCTCCGGCCCGTGGGATCTGGAGGCCATCCAGTCCAAGAACCCCGACCTCAACCTCAACATGATGCCTTTCTACGGCACCAAGGCCAGCGCAGGCTGGCTGATCGGCGGCCCCGGCTGCGGCTTCGCCGTTAACGAGAACAGCGCCAACAAGGAAGCAGCCCTGAAGGTTCTGGCTGCTATCGCTACCGAGGAAGGTCAGAAGGCCCTGTGGGAGAACAACCAGGGCGGTTCCTCCTACATGAGTGGTGTTTCCTTCGACCTGCCGGATGTCTACTCCAGCGTTTCCACCGCCATCAACGCCGGCAATGTCTACTGCCCCTGGAACGAGTGGGGCGCTGCTGCTGGTGCCCACGAGGATTACGGCACCGAGATGCAGAAGTACCTGCTGGGTGAGGAAGACCTCTCCGCCGCGCTCTCCAATGTCGATGCTGCCGTTGCTGAGCTGCTGAGCAAGTAATCCGATCCGTAACCATGGCCTCAAACTTTCAATCGAGGGTTTGAGGCTCTTTTTTTCAAAAAATGGAGGTCAGAAATGCCTACAAAGACCCAAAAGAAGTATGTGCCCGGCTCCTTGGGCAGATACTTCGCCATGTTTGTGGCACCGGCGTTGATTGTGTATCTGGTGTTCAGCATTGTGCCGTTCCTGTTTACGATCTATTACAGCTTTACCGATTATACCGATATGAACCCCGTAAATCTGCACTTTACGGGTCTTGCAAACTACATAAAGGTCCTTGGCTCCCCGCTGATGCGTACAGCCATCAAAAACTCCTTGATTTACGCCGTGGTGCTGACCGGTGCGCAGGTCGTGCTGGGTCTGCCGCTGGCTGTCATCCTGAATATGAAGCTGCGCACCCGGAATCTGCTGCGCGCAACCTTCTTCTTCCCGGCAGTATTCTCCTCGTTGATCATCGGCTACCTGTGGAACTTTATCCTTTCCTCCTCCAACTACGGCCTTATCAACAACCTGCTGGCTAAGGTGGGGCTGCCGACTTTCAACTTCTTCACCTCGCAAAACGCACTTTACTCTGTCTTGCTCACGCAGATTTGGCAGTGGACCGGCTGGGCGATGGTCATCTTCCTCGCCAACCTGCAGAGCATTTCGGGCGATTTGTACGAGGCAGCCGAGATCGACGGTGCCAGCGGCTTTACCCGCTTTTTCCGTATCACGCTGCCGCTGATGTGCCCCTCGGTCAAGATCGTGGCTGTCACAGGCCTGATCGGCGGCATGAAGGCATTCGATGTCATCTACTCGATGACCAGCGGCGGCCCCGGCGATGCCACCCAAACCGTTATGATGGTCATGATGCGCAAGGGCATCTCGGACGGCTTCTACAATCAGGGCGCGGCGTTCGGCGTTTGCTTCTTCGTTGTCGTTATGATTCTGAGTGCCATCATGAACACGATTATGCAGAAATGGAGTGACTCTATTCAATGAATACGCGTAAATTTGAAAGACGCGGCCTGATCATTACCGAAACATTGATGGTCTTGCTCGCTGTTCTCTGGGCTGTCCCTATTTACTATCTGATCGTCACAACGCTAAAATCTCCCGCAGAGGCTACCGCCAGCCCGCTGGCGCTGCCGTCCTCCCTCAATCTGCAAAACTACATCGACGCCTGGCAGAAGATGGAGTTTCCCCGTGCGTTTGCCAACACACTGTTTATCACGGCAATGAGCGTATTTCTCATTGTGCTGTTCGGCAGCATGGCCGGGTATGCGCTGGCACGCACAAGCTCCAAGCTCGGCGGTCGACTGTTCCTGTTCTTTCTGGCCGGTCTGGTCGTGCCGTTTCAGATGAACATTGTCAGCTTGTACAAGATCGTCAAGGCGCTGCACCTGATGAACAGCCCCTTCGCCGTCATTCTTGTCGATGTGGCTGTGAATATGCCGCAGGCGGTGTTCCTCTTCCGTGAATTCGTTCACTCTACGGTGCCTGTTGAACTGGAGGAGGCTGCTGAAATCGACGGCTGCGGCACGATGCAAAAGTTCTTCACCATCGTATTTCCGCTGCTCAAGCCGGTAATGGCTACCGTTATCATCATCGTTACGCTGAATGTCTGGAACGAGTTTATGACCCCGCTGCTCTTCCTGCAGAGCCGTGCCAACGATGTCATCCTGCAGGAGGTTTCCCGCAACATCGGTCAGTTCTCCACTGACTGGACTGCTATGTTCCCGATGATGATGCTGGGCGTTGCACCTTTGATGATTTTCTATCTGTTTATGCAGAAGTATATTATTGCCGGTGTTGCTGCCGGTGCTGTGAAGGGGTAATTGAAAATGAAAATCACAGATTTTGGTAAAATCATGGTAATCGTTCCCCATCAGGACGATGAGCTGCTTTTGACGGCCGGTGTGCTGTATTCGGCTGCCCGTGCGGGGCTGAACCCCCATGTGGTAATGGTGACCAACGGCGACTACGGCTGCCACGACCACAGCGTAGGCTATGCGCGTCTGCGTGAAACACTGGCGGGCGTGGAAATGCTGGGGGTTCCCGGTGAGCAGGTTACCTTCCTCGGCTATGCCGATACCGGTATGCCGCGGGCGGAGAGCTTCCTTGCGGGCTTGTATGACGAAACCGATGAGAACAAGGTTCATCCCTCCCACTGCGGCACGGAGACCTACGGTCTGCCCGAAAAGCCGGATTTCCACGCGCAGCATTTCGGTATGCCTGCGCCGTATACAAAAGCCGGCTTTGTGCAGGATTTGAAAGCCGTACTCGACGAAATCGAACCAGACAGCATCATTACCACGGCACTTTGCGATACCCACGGTGACCACAGTGGGCTGTACCAGTTTATCTGCGATGAACTGCGCAGCCGCCGCGAGGCTGGCAAAAAAGTTCCGACCCTCTATACCGGCATTGTCCATTCGCCCGCAGGGGATGAAAACTGGCCGCTGCGTGACGGTGTTCGTCCGCTGACCTGCCCGGAGGGGCTGGAAAGTGCCAGTACACTGCGCTGGGAGAATCGTATCGTTCTGCCCGTTCCGCAGGAAATGCTGAACGAAGAACGGGCGCAGAACCTCAAGCACCGCGCCATTTCCTGCCATAAAACGGCCTTAAAGCCGGATGCCGTGGATTTTCTGTATTCGTTTGTAAAAGCAGACGAGGTATTCTGGAAAGTAGACCTGTAAGGAGAATTTGCAATGGATACCAACAAGACCCCAATTTATCCCTTTGAGCCTTGGAATGTAACGGAGGATCACCTTGATCTTGCGATGAACTACCGCAACGAAACGACGTTTGCGCTTTCCAACGGCTATATCGGCACCCGCGGCACCCATGAGGAAGCCTACGATTTTGACGAGCAGCACGGCTTGGAGGGGAATTTCCTCAATGGTCTGTACGAGCAGGAGCACGTCCGCTACGGCGAGTGGAACTTCGGTTTCCCGACCGAGAGCCAGACGATCCTGAATGTGCCGAACTGCAAGACGATTCGTCTTGTGGTTGACGGTGAGCCTATGGACATCCGTACCGGCACACTGCAAAATTACCGCCGCACACTGGATATGAAGCACGGTCAGGTCGTGCGCAGCTTTGAATGGACCTCCCCCAACGGTAAAATTGTCCGGGTGGAAAATACCCGCTTTGTCAGCCTTGCTCACAAAAACCGCATGGCACAGCGCTACAGCGTTACCCCCGTGAACTTCAGCGGTACGCTGACGCTGCACAGCGCACTGGACGCCGATGTGGAAAACCATACTCGTACCACAAATCCGCTGGTGGACTACGGTCCGTTTGGGCGTCATCTGCTGCCCGATGCACTGACCGCCGATGACAAAACTATGACCTGCCAAAGCACCGCTGTCAACAGCAAGCTGGCGATGGCCTGCGGCTCGGTGCATCTGCTCTCGGAGGCAGCAGCTGCGACCCGGCATCAGGCAAACGATGTCGATGCTTGGATCGAATACGATTTTGCCGCCAAGCAGGGTCACACGATCACACTGGAAAAGCTGACCGTCTACACCGACTCCCTCGATATGGACAAGGACGCCATGCTCCCGTTTGTGAATGAGGAACTGACTGCCTTTGCCGCTGACGGATATGATAAGGAGTTTGCCGCCCACGCTGCCATGATGGAACATTTCTGGGAGACTGCCGATATTCGCGTAGACGGCGATGTGCCTCTGCAGCAGGGGCTGCGCTTCAACCTATATCATATCATGCAGGCATCGGGCCGTGATGGCAGAACGGGTATGGGTGCCAAAGGCTTGTCCGGCGAAGGGTATGAGGGTCACTACTTCTGGGACACCGAAATGTATGTCCTGCCGGTCTTTGTCTATACTCAGCCGGAGCTTGCACGCAGTCTGCTGGACTACCGCTACAGCACCTTGGATAAAGCGCGCGACCGTGCCCGTGTACTGGGGCATCCCATCGGTGCACTGTATCCTTGGCGCACCATCAACGGTGAGGAAGCATCTACCTACTTCCCGCTGGGTACGGCGCAGTACCACATCAATGCGGATGTGGCCTATGCGTTCCAGCTCTATGTTACTGTCACCAACGACATTGACTACCTTGCCGACAAAGCAGCCGAGGTTCTGTGCGAAACGGCCCGCGTCTGGGCGGATGTAGGCTGCTTTGCCGAGTGCCGCGGCGGCAAATACTGCATCTGCTCCGTGACCGGCCCCGATGAGTATAATGCCATTGTGGACAATAACTTCTATACGAACCTGATGGCGCAGCAGAACCTGTATGCCGCCGTCAACGCGCTGGAAACGCTGAAGGAACAGCGCCCCGATGCTTACCAAAAGCTGATCGAAAAAATTCAGCTCGATCCGGACGAGCCTGCCCTGTGGAAAAAGACAGCCGATGCTATGTATTTTGCTTATGATGAAAAGCGGCAGGTCTATTTGCAGGACGATGGCTTTATGCTTCGCAAGCCGTGGGATGATTCCCGTATCCCGCCGGAAAAGCGGCATCTTCTGTACGAAAACTACCACCCGTTGTTCATCTACCGCCAGCGAATGAGCAAGCAGGCCGATGCCATCATGGGTATGATGCTGTACAGTGCGTTGTTTACCGATGAGGAGCTGCTGCGCAATTACGACTTCTATCAGACCGTAACGCTGCATCATTCTTCGCTTTCCACCTGCATCTTCGGTATTCTGGCAAGCCGCATCGGACGCCACGAGGACGCCTACACCTATTTTGCCCAGTCTGCCCGGATGGATCTGGATGATTACCATGACAACTTCTACGCCGGTATCCATGCCGCCAATATGGCCGGCACATGGCAGAGCATTGTCTTTGGCTTTGCCGGTCTGCGTCTTGTAAACGGCGTGCCGGAGTTCAAATTCTATATTCCCGAAGCGTGGAACGGCTATCACTTCACAGTGAAAATCAAAGAGTCCGTACTGGCAGTGGATGTGCTGCCGGACGGCTGGACCATCACGTTGCAAAGCGGCGATGCTGTCAACTTCCTTGTCGAGGGCAAGCCTTACGAACTGACCGAGAAAGGAGCCTCCTGCCATGAAGCACTATAAAGCAATCTTTTTTGATTGGGACGGCACAGCGGTTCTCTCCCGCAAAGCGCCTGTCGAGGATGCCGTCAACGCGATGCGCCCGCTGCTGGATAAAGGGGTAAAGCTCTGCATAGTCAGCGGTACGACCTACGAGAACATTGCAGGCGGAAAGCTGCACAGCTATTTTACGCCGAAGCAGCTGGAAAACCTGTATCTCGGTCTGGGGCGCGGCGCGTTCGACTATGGGTATGATGCTACAGGGCAGCCGACCATCCTTGTTGACCGTGTGCCGGATGCCAAGGGCATCCTTGCCGTACACGATGCCTGCTACCGCATCCACCGCGAGCTGTTGGAAAAATACGGCATGAACACCGATATTGTTTTCAGCCGCCCGAATTACTGCAAGATCGACCTGATGCCCGCCAACAACCGCGGCGAGAATCTGTTTTTGCAGGAGGGTGAGGCTGCCCGCCTGCAACACATCTTGCGGCAGCACGGCATTGACAGCATTGAAACGGTCATTGCGATGGCAGAATCCTTCGGTACGCCGGAAATGCCGCTACGCGCTACAACCGATGCAAAATATCTGGAAGTCGGCCCCACCGGAAAAAGTGACAACGTGGACGCATTGTTTGCGCGTTTCGGCTTTGCTGCCGAGGATTGCTGCTTCTGGGGCGATGAGTTTATCGGTGTGACGGATTCCATTTTCGGCAGTGATGCCGGTATGCTGACCCAAACGACCCAAAACGGCGATTTCTACGATGTCTCCGACTTGGAGGGCGTAAGACCCGGACAGGTAAAGAAACTTGGCGGAGGTATCCAAACCTTCTTGAATTTTCTGCGTGAGCAGTAACCGATAAGAAATAAGACCTCGATGACAGTGATATACAAAAATAGCAGATATTCCTTGGTTGGATAGAAGAAAAGTAAATTTGCTTTTGGCCCGACAAGTTTTTGGCTTGTCGGGCTTTTTCTTTCGGGTAGGCTTATTTGAAAGGCGTATTATATGGTAAAAGTGATTGATCTCCCGGTGAGCGGAGCCATGCCGTATTAATGTATCCTAAAACTTCTTTTCCGTTTGGCAAAGTTGCTATCAAAAACATATTTATGTCCAAATCTGTAGACCAACACATCCACGCCTAGCATATCGGGACACCGGATGTTTGTTGGAAACTGCTCCACCTGCTGCTTATCTGATACACCGCGCCTGAAAAAACTTTTTTCAAAATTCAGCATTAAATCGTCAACATATTGGTAATCCCACGAAAACTGATACATCAATGCTGAACGCTCCACCGCGATTTATATTACAATATTTACATATTATAGTATAAATGGGAAAGGGTGTATCTGCTTGCTCCAGGTAGCCGAATATGAGAATTTTGTCCGTAAGCGCATCACGCAGCTGCGCCATCGTCTTCATGTTTCTGAACATAAAATGAGCCTTGACCTTGGCAAAAGCGGCAGCTATATGCGCAGTATTTCGATCGGCAAGGCAATGCCCTCGATGCACGAATTTCTGCGCATCTGTGAATACCTCGGTGTAACCCCGCAGGAATTCTTTACCGGTGCCGGGGATGAAACCGACCGTATCAATATCTTTAACCGACTGCAAGACCTCGATGACGGTGACATACAGAAATTGCAGACATTCCTTGGTTGGATGCAGGCTAATAGTACCGATATGAACCCGGAAACGGGTACTGATCGGTATGTTGATCGTGATTGGATCAACCCGATGGCGTACTTCTAATAAAGGAAAGTAAGCCCTAGTACAAGACAAGAGGCATCCTCCTACAAGGGGGATGCCTCTTGTCTTGTACTAAATGATAGTTAAAGGATAAAGCGGTCTTACAAGATTGGCGATGGGAAATCATTGGGAAGTGATTGACTCTAGTTGATAAACGACATTCCCATCAGAATTATCAGTGTAAGTGAAGTGATAAACTAAGGAGCTTTTTTGTTTTGAGGAATCCTCAAATTGATTATCAGCTGCTTCTGTAAAAACTAGAGCTTTAGAAGCCGCCGTATCGAATGTTACATCTGTTACTGTAATATCGCCGTAGGGGAGAGAGGTTTCTTGACTGTAATAGCACATCCCATTTTGCGGATCACCAAAGGGCCACTCGGTTATATTCGAAATAGAAAGATCAGAAAGCCCTAAATATAGATCGGCAGTTTGCAGAATATCGCTTTCGGGAATTTCCCAGAAAAAATTGGAATTCTGTGTATAAGAAGAACCTTCTCCGTTTCTTTCAAAAGTCTGATACAGCAAAAAGAATGACAAAGAATAATCTAAAGGAATATCTTTTGTGCTTTGCATAGGGGAATGGAAAAAACGTCCCAAGGTTTGGGTATATAAAGCAAGATCGGATTTCTGCACTTCGTTATCGGGAAATACGGAAATTTGTTCATTTTGGGCAGGAGTACTCTCCGGAAGCACATCACCAGATGCCGACTCGACAGGTTCATCCACAGAATCAGTGGCAGCAGGAGTTGGGGATGGGGCTGCTGAAGCGGACGTATCCGTCGAATTTGTGTCCGAATTATTTTCTGAACTTGATAAAGGAGTGGATGATGCCGAAGACGATGCAGGGGTAATAGAAATGCTGCATCCCGACAGTAAGCAAGTGCATAATACAATAGAAAGAATAGCTTTTGTGTTTTTTTGAGTCATAATCGAAATCCTCCTTCAATAATATTTAACAACAAACGGAAAAAGACCATTTGTAGGGAAAATACTAAGATACACATGGAATGTTCCAAAAATGAGTATCATTAGTCAAAATGGTTTACGAAAAGTCAAAAAGCCGGGTGGATTGTTGATAGCTATGATATGACACCAAAATAGCGTTTCAATTTTGCAATCGCAGTCTTTTTGCATTTGTTTATGGCTTGCCGAGACTTGTTATCTCTGGCGGCAATTTCTTGAATACTGTATTGACGGAAGTAATGGTCATAAATGATATGATACTCTTCGGTACTTAGCGCACGTTTAAGATCGAGCAGCAAGAGGTTATTGTATGTATCGGATTCGCTGAACGCAGTGTCAAATTGCAAAGGATCATAGTCAGTTTGGCTTTCAATCGAAACAGTGGGAAGCTGATGGCGTTTCGCTTTAGAAAGTGCGATATAATGATGATATATTGCCTTGTTGATATAGCTAATAATAGCACCATCTGTGCTCATGGTCAACTTGTCGAGTTGTAAATTCTTGGCAAACGCAAGTAAGAAACATTGAAAATCCGGCAACGCATCCTATGATTGCATGAAGAATGCATATTTCTTGAGCAGAGGAGAAAATTTTTCCAAAAGAGCGAGTGCCTGCTCACGGTCACCATTTTGAATATCTTGAATGCAAGTATAAAGAGATGATTTCATTCTCTTCTTCCCCCCTTGAAAGGAAAAAGAGAAAAATCATCTGCAAATGTAAACCGAAATCGAAAATATTTTGTGTTAGGTGTCGAACGATTTAGGTATGCACATTGTTACCGCGTCTGCATCACCGCCGTTCAGCAAGTGTAATACAGGCGGGCCATTGGCTACGCCGGCCACATAGGATGTGCCACGAGAAAACATTTGCATCCGGACGTGTGGATCAACGGTAGCCGTGTAGATGCAATGCAATACTTTTCATTATAATGTGACTCCCATAATGAGCGATTTGCTCTATAGATTTCTTATACAGAAAGCGCATACCCCCGTCCCATTACGGTTTTCAAATCATCCGGGCTTAAATCCAGCTTTTTCCGCAGCTTTGCAATATGCACATCAACCGTCCGTGTCTGAATCGGCACTGTGATATTCCATGCAGATGCCAAAAGAAAGTTTCGGGAGCAGATGTGCCCAGAATGGTCGAGCAGCGTAATGAATAGTTGGTATTCTGTGGTCGTCAGGTGAATGCGGCAACCTTGCCTTTGAACGGAGAAATCGCTTTCATTGATGGACAGATTTTTATAGTACTTCATCTGGAACACCTATCATGTCATAATCGTCAATAAGAGCCTGACCAATAGCCCATGCGAGGAAGAATGCTGCGCATACCAGAAAAATCGGAATCCACATTGCATTATAGCTTTCTCCGTTGGCGTTATAGCCTTGGTTTTGCCAGAGCGCGGCTGCATGGAAAAGCGGATAAAATCCCAGCCACTCAATCCCGTTTTTCATTCCGGAGAGGCTAAGCAACGCAGGCAGACAATACGAAACAGCGCTGATAAACAATGCAGGCAGCAGATTTCCCAATTTCTGTCCCAACCATAGAGTAATTCGGCTCATGCACAGGCAGGCAGCAAAACGGCAAATCAGCCAAAAGAGCAGCAAATCCGATAAAGTTATAAACTTCGGAACAGCCTGCAAGTCGGAAATACTCATTGCCGGTCCCAGCAAAGAGGGAAGGCCATAGTCGCGCAGAACCTGCCATAGATGAGGCAAAACAGTTCCGAAAGCTATTACTGCCGCAACCGCAGTGCTTTGCCGCAGCTTTGCTTTCACAGTGTATTTCCGGCCCAAAGGGGTGGATGCCAGAATTTCATCCATACCGCCCTTGCGCTCCATCGAAAATAGACCGCTGAAGCATAGGGCGCACAACAATCCGGCTAAAAGCGTATCCTGCACATCGCTTGTGCCGGTAAAGCCGAACAGCTTCTTGTAGCCGGTCTCATAAACAAGCCACGCACCGGGATTCTCCTTGAGGTAGTAACTAATATTGGATTGAAGAACACGCTGATAGGCAGAATATTTTTGTTGCAAGGAATTGTAGGCCAGTAGTGCTTCGCTGCTCAATTCGCCACGGTTGACGCGTTTCTGCACTTCCAGCATGGGAGCAAACTCATTACGCTGCTCTTTCAGCCAGTCGCGGCTTTCTTCGCTCCACGGTCCGGAAATATGCTTCATATAATAGGCGTAGTAGATTTCGTCCGCGTCTATGTAGCTTTCAGCTGTCACGCCCTGATAAATGCCGAATGCCAGAAATGCAGCTAAGAATACCGCTGCACCATTCATCAGTAACAGCTTTCTGCCTTCTTCATGAGTGACAGAGGTTGCGTGTGTTTTGTGACGGAATGGAAGTGCCAGACTACGTTTGGCTGCCGGCAGCAGCTGTGCCTTTGTAAAAACAGTGCAGAATGCCACAGACAAGATACTGCCTAAAGCAGCGGCAGTTACCCACTCTACCATTGGGAGACTGATGGGGCTGCCGAACCAAAACAGATTTCGATAATTTCCCAGCAGCTCGTTAGTTTGCAGCAGGCTTACCATATTGGCGTATTTTATGACATTCCAATGGCTCGTGGCGGGAATTGCCGCACGAATGCCGTACATTGCCAAAGGCAGCGCCAGTGCGCCGATCCACCCGGCGGCGGCACGTTTGGCGACAAGGGCAGCCAGCATGACCCAAAGTCCCATCACAAACGCGCCCGCCCATTTGGCAAGCAAAAACCGAAGCAGGTATTGCCCGACGGTGATCTGCATGGTGCAGCGCATCAGGGCGGGAACACTTTGGATGGTGCGATTCAGCGAGCCTAAACCGAAGGACGCCGAGCAATAGGCAAGGTTGACCCCATACAGCACCGTAAGAACGACCAATAAGCTGGCAGCAAATGCCGCCAGCTTGGCAAGGGCTGTTTTCAACCGTCCGCCCGGCAGGCTGCGCACAAGGCTCAGCAGTCCGCTGTCGCGCTCCTGTCGCACAAGGATCAGCGCCAGCAAGAGCATAGATGCCAGCAAAATCAGGTCGGTAAACGCATAGCTGATGGCTGTGTACAAGCCCTTTTGCGGAAAATAATCAATGGGCGTTTCGGTCAGCCCGGCATAAACCTGTGCGGTGCGTTCGATATTTTTCAAATCGTACCCGGTACGGTCATTTTGAAAAATCGAGATGCCAGACAGCTGAGATGCCTTGGTCTGAACGCTATCCAGAAAGTCGCTGTAGGCCGCCACGGTGTCATATTCGCTTTGCAGCTGGCTGATCAGGCGGTACTCTGTGTTCAAGTTATCCGTAAATAGAGTATAGGTCTTATCTGTGTACTCTTGTTCATAGGCATCGAACATAGCGGCATTGTCCTGCCGATACTGAGTGAGCCCATAGCCGCCGTAAGCCAGTTCCCGGTAATACTGCCCGATTTTCACAAGACTTTCTATCTCAGTGTATTTGTCGTGAAGATAGGTCCCTTTTTCTTCCATGGTTTTATCGGAAAGCTCGGCACCTACTGCACGATAGGCTGATGCAGGAGGCTGTTTGGCTGTGGGGCGGGTACCCATCCACAGCAGTAGGAGATTGGCAGCCGCCAGTATAGCCAGCAGGGCAGGAAAGACTCTGCCACCCCAGACTTTGCGGAGTTCAGCAAAAAACAGGCTCATTTACCGTCTCCCTCACCAAACACGTTCAGGTACACATCTTCCAGCCCTTGGCCGGGAGCATATTTTTCAATAAGCTCCGGCACGGGCGCGGCATCCACAATCTTGCCGGCACGCAGCAAAATAACTTTGGTTGCCACCGTTTCCACATCCGAAACGACATGTGTTGCCACAAGGATGATTCGATCCTTAGCCATATCTGCCAGCAGTTCGCGCAGGCGGACGCGCTCTTTCGGGTCAAGGCCTGCCGTTGGTTCGTCTAAAATCAACAGTTTCGGATCTCCAAGCAGGGCGGATGCCAACAGCAGGCGCTGCTTCATACCGCCGGAATAAGCAGAAAGGCGCTTGTCCAACTCAACGGTCAAATTTACGGCAGCGGCCACACGATCAACCTCGGCTGCAACAGCTTTTCGAGGGATTTCTTTCAAGGCGGCCATGTAGGCAAGAAAGCATCGCCCGGTATAGCTGTCGTACAGTCCCTGCTGCTGCGGCATATAGCCGAGCACGCGGCGGAACGCGATGCCGTGCGCGTGGTGGCCGCACCACAGCACCTCGCCCGAATCGGCGGTCAGCCCACCGGTGATGATGCCGATCAGCGTGCTTTTGCCCGCGCCGTTCGGCCCCAAAAGGCCATACAGGCCCGGGCCGAGGGTGAGCGACACCCCAGCCAGAGCCTGTTTGGTTTTCGGTTTGCCCTGCCCGCGGCGGTGCAGCAGCGGTGCGGGCAGCAGATAGGTTTTGCGCAGATCGTTCAGTTCCAGTTGCATGGCAGATGTACGCTTTCTTTTGTGCAGGCTCTTTAGGCTTTGCCCGCATGGTAGCACCGGATTATTGCGGAGTTGTTGCGGGGGGGGTATTGACTCTGCTCTGAGACGCTTTAGTTTTACCTTGCCCTGCCAGAGTCGGCTTGGCAGCGGGTAGATTTTACGCGGAGAGGTGAGTTCTACCATTACGACACATTAGAACCATCTTCAATAAAAGAGACTTTCCGCAATTCTGCTACATCAGAATTTAAATATCCCTCTTTACTTATAATAGAATATTCAAATCCATAGTGCTCTACATTATCGGTTTGACTATCCGTGATGAGAAGCAGATCGGTTGCACTTTGTCCAAGCATAATGGGAATTGTACGGTCTTCCGCAATTTCCTGCTTGATGTTTAGTTCTTTTACCTCTTTTGTCTGTGTATTGATTGCGTAACAGCTCTCGATTGCAACCGGATACTCCACATTTGGATGTTGCTCATAGTGTCGAATTGACATTAAAAGCCATTCATCAAATTTTCCGTCTATATAGGCGCTGTTTCCATCTGTGGAAATAAAATCGGCAACCCCATCAATATTACTGTCTTGTACACTGATTCGTATCAGCTTTTTGGTGTCTACATCGTAAAAATATAGCCCATCGGCCATTAACAGCTGTTGAATGTTTCCTGTATATTCGTAAAAAGATTCGCAGCAGTTTCCGCCAATCGGAATTTTTTCCCATTGGTGGAAAGTTGAACGAGCAATCTCATCGGAAATTTCGCTCCATTCCTTACCGGGAAAATCGCTTTCAGTTTTGGTTTGTTGAGAAGAATGTAAAACTGCATATCCGGTTTCTGTAACCCCTAAAAATTCCGGCTGTATTCCGTCTGTTGTATCTTCCACATACAAATCCACGCGCTCGCCCGTATTTAAGTCGATCATACATAAAGTAAAAGTGGATTCCAACGTGTCCGGCAACTGCTCAAGTGTTGTCAGTGAGCAGATAAGGGATTCTCCGTTGGTACAAAACACATCGCCAAGACGTTCCCCATTGTTAAATGTAATAAGTGTTTTACGGTTGCTTCCATCCAGAGATGCGGCATCAATTCGAGAAAGTGACTGCTTTCCCTCTTCTCCACCATAGGTGCGATGGATAAGTAAAAGATGATCACTTGAAATGAGGGGAAATACGCCAGCATTCTCCGCAGATATCCAAGAAGTACATCCTTCATTGTCATGAGCACAACCAGGTGCATTACATAAATATATTTCTTTTTGCGATGAATAGTCAATGTAAGTGACATTGGCGGACCCGTCGTCTCTAGCACGTGTTTCATAATAGCCGCTCTCTCCGCCACAACCCAAAACAGAATAGTAGGGGCGCGTAAGATTTTTAAATCCTGTCGCGGTAGGCTCGGTATTTTTGTTATCTGCTTCTACGTTGGAATCCGAGGAAGTCGCACTACTGTTGGAGTATGTACTCGGTGACGGCCTACCTGTACAGGCAGTTAAAATGCACAGGACGATTCCCATGGAAAGTGTTTTGATGAATACTTCTTTCATAAGAAATCAGCCAATCCTTTCTGAAAGAAACTTGTGTCGGGTTTGTTGCGGGGCGGATATGTTCAGCATCTGCGCGCCGATGCTTGAGTCTTAGATGTGGATGGCGGTTCTTTGGAACAACTTCACTATACCACAAAGTTTTCACATTCGCCACGTTTCGGCAGTATTTCAAGAGTTCCATGTAGCAAAAGACGAGTTTTGCCCAAAAAAGCAGGGTCGCACGCAACCGCGTACAGCCCTGCTTAAAAATTTTGGTATTTGCTTTTTACAGCCCCATTGCCTTTATAACTTGCAAAAGCAATCGTGTCCGTGCAAGCCCGTCCTTGCCGTTGCCGTCGTTGTACAGTGTCAACCCCTGCAATAAGTCCGCAACAGCGCGCTTTTGCTCCGCCGCCAAGTGTTTTGTCGAAAGCACTTCCGCGTTCTCGCCATAAATCAGCTCGTCGATGGACACGCCGAACAGCTCCGACATGGCAATAATGGTATCGACCGACGGCGTTTTGCTGTCTGTCTCATAGCTGCTGATCGTCGAAGCCTTTTTATTCAGCTTGCGCAACTCGTAAATATTTCTGCCGATATACCGATGTGCCATTGTTCACTACCGCCCACTTTAGCCTTGTAGGTTTACTTTACCACTTGACTATGCGCTGATAGTGTATTATTCTCGTATAAAATATGCTTACAGTGCAATTTTGCGGTTTGGCAGCAAAATCGCTTGACATTTTGGGGGCACGGTATTATGTTTGAAAAAAATCAGGACATTCTACTCCATCCGAAAGGGGAAACAACCATGCCGACAGGGATCAAGGCGCTGATTTGCGATGACGACGCAGCCTTTTGCCAAAAAATGGCCGATTTGGTGCGCAGGAATCAGCCGGAAGACGGCGGCAGCGTTGCGGTAACGACCTGCTGCGACCCCACCGCTTTGACGGACAAAGCCTTGGGGCAGTTCGATATTGCGTTCTTGGATATCGACATGGGCGCATACAGCGGGCTGGAGCTGGCGCGCCATATCCGCAGCCTGAACCTTGATACGATCCTGATCTTCGTCACGAACTATGTGCAGTATTCGCTGGAGGGGTACGAGGTGCAGGCCTTTCGCTATCTGCTGAAACGCGAGCTGGAAGAAAAGCTGCCCGGCTATTACCAAAAGGCGTTGGAAGAATTGCAGCATTCCGCCGATGAAATGACATTTAACGCAAACGGCGAACAATTACGCATCAAATATCAGGATATCCTGTACATGGAAAGCCGACAGCGCGTGATGCGCCTGTTCACGCTGACGGATACACGGTCGCGCGGGTACTTTTACGCCAGCATGGAAGACACCGAAAAGCAGCTTGCCCCAGTCGGCTTTTTGAGGGTACAGCGCAGCTATCTTGTTAATATGACGCACATTCAAAAGCTGAATTATGACAAGGTGATTCTGACGGTCGGAACGGAACTGCCGGTCAGCCAGAAAATGTATTCGAGCATCAAGGCCAAATATCTGCGTTGGAGGAACCGGCAATGATTGGACATCTTGTGGCAATGCTTGTTTCTGCCGTTGCGTTTTTTGGCGCGATTCTTTTGTACGGTGCGTTTTCGCCGCGCCGATTGGGTGGCTGGAAGTTTTGGATTTGCTTTGCCGCGTACTGCGTTCTGATGGAGGGAACCGGGCCGCTGGCAAACGGGCTTTATTCCGTTTACGGAATCATAGGCAGCGGTGTGGGGCGGCAAATGCTTTATAATACAACGATTTATTGTCTGCTTTACGTTGTTTTATATAAAGAAAGGCCGATGGTGTATCTTTCCATTACGGTTGTTTTCTATTCGTGGACTTGCTGCATTGAGAACCTTGTCGTCGGCGCAATGCTCATGCTTCAAGCCGATACGGTTCGATCGGCGCTTGAAAATCCGACGAGAAGCTGGCTGTTTTGGATTGATCAGTTGTTGGCGCTCTGCGGATGCGCCGCGATCCGCAAAGCATATCCCTTTCAGCCTCAGACCAACGGTTCACAAAACAGATTCGCAATTCCGGCCATCATATCGTTGGTATCAATAGCGATGACTGCTCGATTGCAAAACGGATATTATCAAGACGAGATCAATGGTGCGTTCTTATTTTATTTTTCGGCGGTTTTGCTGTTTGCCGATGTAATGACGTTCGTGCTGATCGTCTGGAATGAAAAAGATGAACGACTCAAAGGGGAGAATCTGACACTTACCGCACGCGCACGCACGCAGGCGGAAAGCATTGAAGCGCTGAGTGCCTCTTATGCAGCGCAAAGAAAGCTAACACATGATTTTAATGCGCATCTGGCAACGCTTTCCTCGTATCTGGGCAGCGGGCAGATCAAAGACGCGCAGGATTATATAACGACGCTGCAGGAACGCCAGACCGACCGAATCCTGATCGCCAATACGCACAATTCTACAATCGACGCGCTGCTGAATCAAAAAGCGCAGGTGGCCAAAAAGAACAACATTGATATTCGTTTTAAGGTCAACGACCTTTCGGGAATACAGGTCGCTCCGATTGATCTGGTGATCATCATCGGCAACCTGTTGGATAATGCCATTGAGGCGTGCGTCAAGCTGCCCGCAGGTGAGCGGGAAATCTATGCTCAGCTTTTGTTGGAGGATACACTGTTTCTGTCTTTCCGTAACACATCCCCACCGGTGGAAATCGTAAACAGCTACATTGCCACGACCAAAAAGCCGCCCGACCTGCATGGGTTCGGGCTGCAAAACGTCAAAACCGCCTTGGAAAAGTACGATTCATTCTATGATATGGCCTACGAGGACGGTTATTTTGCCTTTACGATAGAAATGGAAAACGACTTGCCTTCCGCTACCAAAAACTCGTTTTTTGCTACATGAAAGTTGAAATTTGGCAAATTTGGGCGTATTTCTGTGTTATAGTCGAAAGGAAATGATCCCATGCAAAAACTGGCCGCCAACCTGACAGAAAAAATGCTGCGCCGAAAGCTGATCTCGCCGGAGCAGGCAGAGTGGTGCGCTTATCTTGTGGAGTGCAAGCTCGAACAGATGCTTTGCTTTTCCGTACTGATTGCACTCGGCTGCCTGATCGCACCGCTTTGGGAAGTACTACTGCTGAACTGGGGCGTCGTGTTTTTGCGCCGCAAGGCGAACGGGCTGCACTTGCATACGTTCGCGGGTTGTATGCTTTCCTCGCTGTGCTGTGAACTGACCGCCCTTTGGGCGTGCGAAAAAGTAACACCTGCGGTTGCCGTGCTGCTTTTGGCCATTTCGCTGCTGACGCTCTGCCTTGCCGCGCCGGTCAACGATGTCAACATTCATTTTGACAGCGATGAAATGCAGGCATTGCGCGGCGGGATGCAAAAACGGCTGGTCGTGTATGCAGCCGTTTCCGGCACTGTGTTTTTTGCGTGCCCGCAGGTATTTGGTATCCTTTCCGCATCCGCTTGTATCATTGCCCTGTGCGTGCTTCTGGCACGGATGGGGCTTGGAATCACCGTAATTCAATGACGAGGAGGAACATCATGAAAAAACTCGATATTACCGCTCAAAAAATCGTGCAGCACACACTGCAAAGCGCCATGGAGGGCGGTCCTAATTGTCCCTACGTATGGTTTTACCAGCCCCACCGCCCCGAAAAGCCGCTGCCCAAACCGCAGGACAAAAAGTAAATCTCAC
>ERZ507062.275-NODE-275-length-24055-cov-14.059_pt1 | contig 24055 bp, 1 predicted proteins | sample MGYA00513786_ERZ507062 | MGnify/ENA metagenome assembly ERZ507062 | reverse complement strand
TACGTCAGATACGAAACAGACTCTCATATTTCACAAAAATGCTCGTGAATACATCAAGTATTCACTCCGCTTTTTGTTTCATCTGACGAAAAATTTGACGACGCATCTGTCGCACAATCTTTGTGCGGTATTGCCTTAAAATCATTTTCCCTAAGCAGCATACAATCCGGTGAAATAACCGGTTTTGCATTCCGTTTTTCTTTTTAAAAATTCATATAAAGTTTACACCTGCAACCTTCCCATTTTGCCATGCTTCATTGTCTTAGTAATATCAGGAGGGAAAAAAAGCGGCTTCTCAAAACAGCATTCAAAGGGAGAAAAAACAAATTGAAACAACTACCACAGGGAATTTAAGGGAATGTTGCACAAAGCACAGCTGCCGGTTTGGTATAATGCGGTTTTCTTCAATAGACATTGACAATTTCACATAAAAGTGTTATACTTAAAATAAACGTAAAACTACAGAAAAATGTGCAAAAAGCACAATTCAAAATAAAAACCAAAGCAGAAAATTAGTCATTTTATTCAACTAAATTGCTGAAATCTAAGGAATATGGCTTATGAAGATGACTGACACAAAAATAATGGTGTCACGTGACAGGAGGAATTGAAATGTATCGACAAATCAGTATATGGAAGCGTGTCATTTATGGCATGCTGGCAGCCGTAATGGTGCTGACTTCGTGCAATTGGGGAACGATTTTTGCGGCGGCAGCAGCGCTGGGAAATTCTGGCACATTTCAGGTTGGTTTCGGAGCCGTTACCTCAAACGGTGCAACGCTGACGCCGGAAACCAATGACGGTGTCGGCAGCTTCTACATGATCCAGAAGCAGCAGCAAACACTGCTGACTGTGAATATTGTCCCGAATTTTTCCACAGGCTATGTTCGCGGGCAGAATCTGGAACTGACGCTGCCGTATTTGTATTGGGACGACAGCGGCGTTTTGGTACAGGTGAACAGCTTTGAGGAAATTCCTTTTGCCAAACAGCAGGCAGGGGAGTATATCGGCATGGAAGCAAAGCTGAACGACAGGAGCACTTTCGGCAATGCGACAACAGTCTATGATGCAAGCGGAGCGATAGTGGAAAACAACAGTTATGTCCGCGGAAAAATCACTCTGAAAAATGACTATGATTCCCTTAGCGGAAACTGTACGCCGAAGTTTGACATGCAGTTTTACACGGCGAGCAATACGGTAAGCATTCCGGAAAATGCTGCGGCAACACTGGAAATGAAATTTTCCTATGACGGGCTGTATGATTCCGGCAATACGCAGATCGGCAACGGGTGGTCAACCGATGAACTGGACACCAGCACCAAAATCCAGCGTACGGTTACATTTGTCAACTCCAACTTGGAGTGGAGCACGAAAATTGAAAGCGTTCCTACTGTGCAGCTGAATAATGCCAGCACTGACAAAAGTCAGGCTGTCATGTGGCAGAAGTATAACTACATGGTGTACGAAGTCACAGTGCAGAATGATTCTAAGGAACTGGACAGCACCATTGACAACTACCTGATCACATTGCAGGCACAGTACAATGCGGACAAGATGCGGAGCGTTCTGGACGAAGATCTTCTCTGCTGGGAAAAGGAAGATCCGAACACGCAGAACAAAGATTTTTCGGCTGATTTTTACCAGCATCATGAGTTTATCGGAAAGCCCAATGCGGGCGGCATTCTGGTCTATGATGTCACCGATACACCGGACTGGAAAACCCAGTGGGATCTGGAACATTTTTCGAATATCCCTGCGGAAACTATCCCATATGGCTATTCCGGTACAGGTACGATTATTCTGCAAAAGGAAGTATCGGACAAGTCCCATACCCTGTATTCTGAGAAGAAAGCAAAAGAACTGAACCAGAGTGATCCTAATGAAAAGCATTATTTTGCCAGAAAATACATGGTTGCGATCCCATATCCGAATAACTTTAACAGCAGTACCGGATTTGAAAACACTTCCGGACTGACCACAACAATTTCATTCGGCGGCGGCAGCAACATTCACTGGTCGAAACAGTATTCAGATTCTACTAAATTCACTCCGCACACATGGGAGAATTTTACTCACCACAAGTATGTCAAGGACGCAGACGGCAACGAAGTGCCAGACAAGACAGTGGGTATCGGTGCAGTAGATGAATACTATCTGGACGGGTTTCACAGTACCGGTAATATTCCGGTATTTAACGCAGTTTCTACAGACCATGTGCCGGAAGATTTTGGCCTTCAGGAAATCCAGATCTGCCTGAAAAATGACACGGTGCATTATCCGGATATTCAGCTGAAAGACTGGTTCAAGGTAGACGGAACAGACATCAACCAGTTTATCCGGTTTGGCTTTACCGATGCAAACGGCAATGTGGTCTATAAGACTGCCAGCGAACTGGGGCTGCATCTGGAACAGGATACCGATGCCGGCGTGACAGAAGAAAAGAACTGGACACTGGAAATCGGCGACGTGCTGACCAACCAGACTGGTCTGACATTCTGTAACGAGGTAGAATTTGTATTTCGGGAGGAGATCCCACGCTATACCGAGTTCAACGGTTTGATTACCATGCGTGGTGCATTTCCGCACCTGTGGACATATGACAACAAGATCGACACATCTTACGAAGTGCACTATTACCAGCCGCCGACGGCATCGGAGGACGGCGAGGGCAAGTGGGTTTCGGAGCCGAAAGAAGTCACACAGGCAAATGCTGTTATCCGCACAGAACAGGCGGAACCGGCACTGACCGGCGTAGGCGTTTATGAAGATGTGATCGGTGGTCTGGTGCAGAAAGACAATCCGCAGACGGTTTCCCTGAATGACGATACCGCGGCGGCTCGTTTTGTGATTTCCAACGACAGCATTTCCGAGATCAGTCCGGCAACACTGGACATCACCGGTCTGTATCCCGATGAGGATTACACTGCCGGCGGACTGGTCGCCTCGAAAATCCTGCTCAGTGAGAACCTGCTGAAGAAGGCAAAGATCGAGAAGATCGTACTGCACGGCAAGGTGGTAAACAGAGAAACACTGGTCGATTCGGATATTACGCTGGACGATCTGGAGAATTACGGTACTGATGAAAACGGCAACGTGGTAATTGCAAAGTCTGCGTGGAACACACTGACCTATCTCACCGGCATGACCGTGTATTTTCAGCGTATCAGCGACAGCATTCCGCTTGCCGATGCAGCAGATGACGGGAACTGCTATGTGCAGATTCACGGAACGCCTACCACAGAAAGGGACATCACTCCGCATGGCGTGCTGAAAACGGCATACAGCTTCGGCGAACATGACCAAACCGCGTTGGATCAGACGGTGGATGATACCGTCACACTGAACGTGTCCAAGGTGCTGCCGGAGCTGAAAGCGAGCGTACATGCGATTCGCAAGGACGGCACAGAAGCCTCTGCGGTGCAGTCTGTCAGATATGATAAAAACGGAATAGCGTATCCCGTTTATCCGACACTGGCTGTGCCGAACCGCAGCGAAACGGAACAGACGTGGTATCAGTTCCTGCTGACCAACAATTCCCGTTCTACCAGTTCTCATGCACTGCTGCAAGTTAATATGGACAGTGTCGGCAATGAACCGACAGACTGTCTGAAAGACATAGAGGGCTTTGACACCCGAAAAATCGTCCTGAACGGCATCGGCGATGGACGAGCGGCTGCCATCGAAAAAATTGAACTTTTCGACTGGGATAATACAACTTATACCGCAGACACCGAGGCAAATATTGTGCCCAGTCTGACGGTCGGTTCTGATGCCCTGACCGCAGATGCAGACGGCAATGTTACGTATACCGTTCCGGATACCATTCAACGTCTGCGGAGCGTGCGGATCATTTTCTCACGCATCTACGGAAATACAGATCTGGACAATCTCAAGGAGATGAATCTGAAGCTGTACGGCTCGACAGATTGGGTCGGTGATCTGAAAGCATCGGCGAGATTCGAGGTAATTGGCAGCATCAACGAGGCATCTAAGACGTCTTCGAAAGCGACTATGCAGGTGGCAAAGACCAACCTTGTCATTACGCCCTCTGCCAATCGTCCGGAAACGAACCAGACCAGCAACAAGAGCCTGACAGTGCCGAATAAGGCAAATAATCTGTACTATGGTTTCCTGCTGGAGAACAAAGAAACTTCTGGCTGCTATTCCAAGGCGGGGAAGTCGCTGATTTCTGTTGATCTCCAGAGCGTAGGCGTGAAAACGGAAAAGGACAATGCGAAAATTGTAAAGGGCTATCTGTCGGACAAGGTGACGATTTCCTCCAACTATGCCAAAAGCGGCAAAATCGAAAGCATTAAGCTGACAGCATTCCTGCCGGAGGGTGTTTCCGGTCCTGCACAGGTAAAGACCGTTTCTCTGGAAGAACTGGAAAAGCATCAGAATGCGGCAGGGGAACTGGAAGTAGATCTGTCTGACTGGAAGGAACGGGGCTTGTACCTTTCTAATATTGAGATCACTTATAATGATTTGGAACGCGACCTTTCTGCGGAGCAGGGCAATGCACCGGAACTGCGTATCTACGGCACAAGCGACTGGTTTGATGACCTGACTGCGAAAATGACGGTGACACCGCAGCATGAACTGATGCAAAATCAGGCAAAATCCGCATCTGTGGCATTCCATGTAGACCGCCCGGGACTCAGCGTCAACACCCATATTTACTATAACGATCAGAAAGAATCCACACGTGCGGCATCGGGCAACACGGACGGAAATGAAACCATTTTCGGCGTGCCGTATGACCGTGACTTTCTGCTGCGTGCGGAATTTGCCAATGAAACCATTTCGGTGCTGGACGATACCCAGATCATTGCCAAGGTTCCCTATGAAAAGCAGGGAGAAGCACGAACTGGTTTCCATACTACGGAACTGCGAATTTATCAGGATCTGATCGATCAGTTCGGCAAATTTGACAATATCATTCTGACTGGTAAAGATGTGGACGATCAGGAGAAAACCGTAACCCTGCTGCCGAAAACAGACGAAGCCGGAAAGGTTACCGGTTTTTATACGAAAGATGCACCGGATACCATTTATACATATACAGACGGTGCACTGACATTTACCAGAGATACAGACACGCGGCTGTTCCCGGCGTTCGGCATCGAGAACCTGACACAGGTGGAACTGAACGGCAGACTGGTAAAGCTGGTGGACAAATCCGCATCGGAAAAGCGGTATATTGAATTTGACGGCTATGACGATTCGCTGTTCGGAAAGACCGATACGCTGGAAGTAGATACACATAACTATCTGGACGGCTTTCGGGAATCCAAGGGCTATATCACAGAAGCATACGATAAGGACAAGTATATTGTAACGAAGAAAGACACCACGGCGATCTATGTTTCCAAGATGTATTTCGACACCACTGTTATGGCATTCTATAAAGATGCCAGTGCCGGAGATAAGAAGTACACCGCAGCAGCCAGTGCCATGGAACATTTGCGAAAGAAGTATGCCCAGCCCACAGAAAATATGACGACTTGCTCCTGGAGAAGCGATAAGCATATACACGGCGCAGACGGTTATCTGTTCTCTGAAAAAGAGAAGTGGGGAGATAGTGCGGATAACTCCGAGTTGGAGATCGGCTATAAATCCATCGGTTCTTTTGCGGTGGACTTCCGCCAGTATCTGAATACAGGAAACAACCTGCCAAAGGCAAAGCCGACCCTTGCCGGACAGGAACACCAGTCGTATGACTATGTGCGCAATGCATCTTTGAATACGGCTGCCACTGTGGATATTACATTAGACCTGCCGTCGAACACATTCGATGCGTACTATCTGAAAATTGATCCTCGTGCCAAGGACTATGTTCAGTCGGTTACAGCGATCTATGCAGACGGCACCAAGCGTACCCGTTCCGGACAGGAAATTCTCTATGAAGCCAACGAGAGCAATGCAGACGGAAGCTTTGCACGGCTGAATCTACTGGGCAGCGATGCGGACATGTTCTCCGCGGACGATGCCAACTATTATAAGAAGCCGGAGAGCTATAACGGAAAGAAGCCGGAAAATCCGGTGACACAGGTCGTTGTGACCATTGACATCAACCGGTATCAGACTGTCAACAATGACGGCAAAACGGCAAAGTCGCCGGACTACGGCACATGGTATGACCAGACGAATTCCTCCACACAGGGAATGTTTGAAGTTACCGGACGTTTCTACCGCATGAATGAGGCGGTTGCTACAGCACATGCGGATGTGACTGTGGGCAAAACCACCAATGGCAGAAGTAAGGTGCGGACAGACTCCGGTGCGGACAAGGAAAAGTCGGATTGGTCCTTCACAGACAAGTATTATGCCTGGACCAGTCACTATGATTATTATCGTTGTGGACACTATTGGACCTATGAGATATTCGACTATACTGCAAAGCATTTGCAGTCCAGCACACGTGTGCATATCGTCAACGATGAGGACAATGTGCAAAAGGGTGTCGGTGAAACCCCCGCTACAGCGGAAAACCGCAATGCAGAATTCGGAAAGGACAACAGTTTCGCGATCCGTTTTTATCGGAAGGGCAACACCAAAGAAAGCACTATTCCCACATCTTGCGTCAACCCGACTTGGGACGGTGTAGGTCGCGTTGCACCGAATAACAATGTTTACCATTGGGTAATGAACAGCCCGTACTCCCGTACCGATCAGTATGACTGGGTGAATAAGCTGTCCTTCACGGACAAGGTTGTGCTGTCCGACAGCCTGCCGCAGATTCGCCCTGATGATGACTACGAATACAAGGGCTTTCTGACTACCGGACTTCAGATCAAGAAAGAGATCTATCAGTATTTCCGAGATGACGACAACATTGTGTTCACCATAAATGCGAAGAACACGAACAATGACGTTGTCGGAACGGCACAGACCATTTCTGTTCCGGTGTCTGAACTGAAACAGATGTACGGCGAAACCGATGACTGGAACATTTATTTCGAGTACACACCGAAACAGCAGGACAACACAGATAACGGGGACAATGCAGGCGGCAGCACCGAGGGAAACGCAGACGATGCGGACACCGGAGCAAACCAGCCGCAGATCGAACCGACCTATACCGTAAAAAAGGACGGCGGAAAATATGTTGTGGTTCTGGGCGAAGATACTTTTGTGACAGACTACAGCATGACCATGTATGATATTCCGGGTACAGGGGATTATTCTGCGGAACTGACCGACAAGGAAAAGGCAGATTATCACAACACCAATACATGGGATATTCTGGTGCAGGGCAAGCCGTATGCGATCAACAAGACAGACGATGACAGGTACGGAACGAACACTGCTCAAACCAGTGTTTCCACAGATTATGAACCGGACAAGGAAATCTACAAGCAGTCGGACAATGCGATAATCATGGGCTACCTGATCGATTTTCGGGCAGGGTATCAGCTGCAAACGGAGAATGGCAGCGTATCGGAAAAGCTGTACTATGATTACAGCCAGAGCGACAACAACACACCGAACCGCGGCTTGTTCCGCGTGAAGCTGTTCAATCAGGACAAGCAGAATGCGACCGGGCAGGAGGCGGCTGCACGTATTGACAGTGCGGCTACCACCAACACCATGGACAGCCGCTACCGGCTGGAGCATATCTACCTGCCGAAATTCCTTTTGGACGACAACTGGTTCGGCGTGGCAAATCTGACACTCCAAGTGGGCAGCACGAACGTTCCGGTGAATGTGGTAAAAGGCTCCGGCGTAGACGGCATGGCAGACGGCATCTATGTGGTGCATGTCAGCACAACGGAAACCGTACAGGGCGAGAAAGTCTATACCGTTGATGTGGAACAGATTCTGCGGCAGCTGTATCGGGTAGATTCCGGCGTTCTCGGAACCTATACCAATACGACTAATCAGAAAACCTATGTCAAAGCATATGTCAACAGCTTCCAGCTGGACTTCAAGGCGAAAAAGGCAGACCGAAATGACAGCAGTACTGTGCTGTGTGACGGGGAATACCTGTCGGCGGATCATACCAAGAACACCAGTGCATTCCTGTATGACGGCGTTTATGTCGACCGGACACCGGACGATTTCACCGGTGACGAGTGGAACGCCAATTCCACGCCGACCTTTGGAAAGGCTCCCAACAGCTATCCGGAGCAGATAACCACCAACCAGCTTTCGGCAGTCTTTACCTCCATTGACCCCAATGCCAATACCTATATTTATAAGAATACGGACGGTTCTGCAAAGGGCAGCAAGAAAGAGGCAGACTATACAGTCAAGAATCTGACGGGTATGCTGAACGCAGAAGTCACCCGCACAAAGATGTACGATCAGGATTCCAAGACCGGAAACATCGATGAGGTGGACTATCTGCACCTGATGCCGTATGATTATGTAGAGTATACCATTCGGGTGAACACGCCGGACGATGCACTGATTCCGCTGGAACATACCACAGTGGACTTCTCTGTTCCAAAGGGACAGCGAATCGTTCGCTGGGACGTTGTAGATGCAGACGGAAAAGTGCTGACAACGGAAAATGCCGCGGAGAATATTCCGGCTGCGGATATTCACGCTGCTCTGTCAGACGGCGGCACGACGATCGAAGCGGCACAGGGTGTCAAGTATGCCCTGCTTGCAGCAGCAGAAGCAGAGCCGGCAGAAACTGCATACCGGCGGCTGGTGGCAGAACTGGGCAAGGGTGCAAAATCCGATGACCAGATCAAGCCGGGTGAAACGGTTTACCTGCGTGTGACCACACAGCTGACGGAAAACGACGGCAGCTATGATGCTGTCACTGTCGGCACACCGGATCTCAAAATTCATGCTGCCCCCAAGCACGGCTATCCGCAGTATGCAATCTATGATACCACCAGTTCAACACATCTGCCGAATGCAGACAGAAGATACTACTGGAACAAGACAACGACCGACCGTGCAGGCGTGTCTTATTACTACCGGTATACCAAGGCAGATGCAGACAAGCAGACACAGTATTATGCACACGTGCAGAACGAACTGACCTATCAGTCTGCTGCACCGGTAACGCTTTCCTATCAGGTAAACGACATCAAGCAGAATTACGACGGAAAGGGTGCCGTGCTGACAGTCAGCGACCTGTACAATGAAACCGGTCACCATTGCGATACCTACACGGTAGACGTTTCTTTCCTGGAAAAGCGTTCCAAGGATAGCGGCGATGTGTTCTACCGCGGCTTTGAACTGACGGAGCCCTACACAGTTCCGGAGGAAACAGACAGGTTCGGCAGAGTGGAAGTGCTCTATGCCGTTGCAGAGCCGATTACAGATCCGCGGTTTGCAGAAGACGAAAACATTGCATTCCGGACGAACGAAAACGGTGTAGAGGTGACATGGAAGTCTTACGACTACGATGCTTCCCGCACCACCGATCAAGTCGCAACTGCGAAAATGACAGCCGCCGACCTGCCGAATGTTGTGGGCGTTCGCTGGGTGTATTACGATCTCAAGGGCTTTGATACGACCACTGCGTACAGTGGTACTTCCAAGGCAAAAGCGGCTCTGCAAAATGTAACGCTGACCGGTGTCGGCAGATACCAGGATGTCACAGACGGCACAGGCGTGAGAGCAGATACCTATACCCAGTATTTCACAGCCACCAACACCTATGAGCACATTCACAGTGAAAACGAAAATGCAGTGACGGTGACTGAAAGTGGCAGCAGTGTGGCATCTGCCAAAACACCGACAGAGCACACGGCATACCTGACAGACACCAAAGTCCTGAATCCTAAGGTTTATCGGGAAAACCCCATTGCATCGTTCCACACCCAGACATTTTCTTCCGAGAGCGATGCTGCGGCAGCGTATGAGGAAAAGAAAGCACAGAAAACAAGCTATCGTCCGGGCGATACTGTTTGGCAGAAGGTAACACTGAAAAACAACCTGGCCGCACTGAGCAGCGGAAAACAGGCAGGTGAGGAGGGCAGGCTCATCAATCCGGTGATCTATGATAAGGTACCGGAATATTTTACCAAGACTTTGTACGATTCGTATGGGGTCGGCGACAGCATACCCAATTTGCGTTTGCTGAATGCGGACGGCAGCGAGAAAGATCTGAGCAATATAGAATTGTATCTGGCAGCCAAAACCGCACAAAATGGGTATGACTATGGCGGAAAGATGACCTATACAGACGGGTTCAATTCTGAAAATGCAACACAAAAGGCATTTGCAGATTTGAAGCCGGACGAAAACTCCACATATCAGATTTCCTTTACGGTATACGAACTGCGGCTGCGTTACAAAGATGCTCCCAATGCGGACTTCGTTTTGCAGCCGGGAGAACAGATCGAGTTCTGCTACTCAGCAACCATTCGGGAAGAAGAACTGCCTATGGTGTACACTGCGTCCACCTATGCAGACGATACCGCCGCATCTGTTGCAGGCGGTGACGGACTGCACCCGGCATATTTCCCCCGCATTGGTGAGTATTATCAGAACAGTATTTATCATAATTATTATAGTTCCTCTACGAACGGCAAACTTTATCCGATGTTGACCGGCGGATTCACTGATACCGGAAACGTCTGGAATAATTTCAAGCAGGTGCAGAACAGCAGTATCCAGATGGATATGGACTATCTGATGCACGATATTGGCTTCAGTGCGGATAAGAATACACAGGTGGATATGTGGGAATTTCTGGATCAGACCATTACCCACATTCCGGGTTCTTCCACTACAAGCGGCAGCATCAGCGGACAGAACAACACGCTGTTGGACGAGGATTCACAGACTGCAAAGAATATGCAGACGGTGAAATATACTGCCAATTCCATGATCGAAACGGCTGACCAGCTCCAGCAGCTGCCTCAGACCGTGAAGTACATGGCAGGCGGTGCAAACCGAGATTGGTTCCAGCTGGCAATGGGCAAGCGGAACAAGAATCATGCAGACTGGGCAGATTTGGATTCGGCAAAGGATACACCTGTTGTGTGGAGCGAAACCCGTCTCCACCTGCAAAAGGCATGGCTTGCCACCAGTTCGGAATTTGTAACCAGCAATATCCAATATGAAAAGACGAACGGCGACCACACGGAAAATGTGCTTTGCGACCCGAATTCCCCGTATTTCGGAACATACTCCAACGGAAATGGATTAAACTCCTATTATAATAGTGTACATGAGGTAACAGACCGGTCTGGTGCGGCTGCGCTGGAATATGATGAAGATGTCAAGGTACAGCTCCAGGCGTACAACTACGGCGACTGGGATCTGGACGGCGTGACATTCCTGTATACCTATGCCTATGGCATGAAACCGGTGATGAATGCAGACGGGACGCTGGATACATCTGAGATACTGGCGTATACCAACACCGGCGACTCGAAAGCAGATACATTCTCCCAGATCGACGGGACATATGTTACCGCAGAGATCATTCAGAAACCGGGAGACAAAAATCCGCAGTATCTTGCACCAAAGGCAATGCGGGATGCGGCACAGAACACAAGCATCACAGACGGTGCAGACGGATACTATACCGCAAAGGAATACACCCCGTATGTGGTGAAGATCACTGTAAAACAGTCACTGAAAAAATGGTACGGCAGGGGCAGCGACTTCGGCTATATCACACGGGTGACACTTCCGGCAAGAGTATACACCGATACGGCAAGCGGCACATGGTACGATCGTGTTCTCACCCAGCCCTATGTGGCAGAGGGTAGCCAGAATCATCTGTATTACCAGATCTATGACATCGACCACTGGGACGGTTCCACCAAGGTGCTGACAAAGCACAACCAGCTGTACGGCATGGACTACCTCTGGAGTCCGCTGTATTGGTATTGGTATGACAGCGACGGACAGCTTGGAAGTCTGAAATACCTGGCATCCTCTCCGAATATGCCGTCTGTCAACGGCTACAATATCCAGAACAAGGAAGTCGTAGCAGACGGCAGCGGCTATCGCTTTACCAACAATGACAGCATTGACCGTTACAGCAGCGGTAAGACCATGTTCTACGCGGAAACCGGCACCAGAGCCGTGCTGCGGAAACCTCTGGTACGCAGCTGGACAACCATCAGCGAAACGATCGGCAGCAATGAAACCGAGATGTACGGCAAAAATGTGGAGCAGTACTACACCGAAACACAGGGTGAAGTCAACTGGATCAATGTTCATGTGGAGAACAATTATTACTGGGACCAGTACGGCTACAGCGGCAGTGTCGGCATACGCGGCTATAACCATGAAAAGACGCTGCACAGCTATGGCACAGACGGCGGGCAAAAGGGTTCGCTTTCTCTGCCAGTCATCACGAATATTCTGCCATATGGTATCGTTCCGGTTGCGGCAGACGGCTCTCGCTATACCACGGACAACACCAAGAATGACAAGCCCCTGAACTGGGAACTGTACGACAAAGATGCCACTACCAATCTGGCAAATCAGAAGGCACTCTATGATACCGAGGTCTATTATGATGCGTCTACCAAGCGTTATGTGGTGCAGATCTTTGCCAAGGAGGAAAACGATACCGAAAAGGCAATGACCGCAGCGGAACTGGCAGAAAAGCGGGAAAAGGACGCTGCGATTCGGAATGGCAGTCTGTACAATTTCTGCATCAAGACCTTTACTTATGCAGAGCCGGACGATGTGATCAACGGCGTGGAAGACGAAGACCTGCTGAAAAACTATCTGAACAATTATTCCTATGTTTCCAGCAGAGTGAACGCGTACCAGTTTATCACGGACAACGACATTTCCGGAAATCCATACAAGGTATGCTCGCCGGTAAATCTGAGAGCAGCTGTAAACGCTTATGATACGTATGATTACCGGAGTGCAGACAAGCGAAAGGACGCAGTTGCAGCAACCGATACGGAAGTACTGATGCAATACTACAGCGAGAGAGTGTACTATGATTCCTCTCAGGATACGCTGCCAATGCGTCCGGATACAGACAATGACGGACTTTCGACCACCAATCCGGATCCTTACGTTCTGCTGACCCATAAGTACGAAAAAGGTACCTATATGCTGGGCAGCATGAGCCGGTACGCCGAGAGCGATTCCATGGAAATGGACGAGTACCGAAAGGACAAGCCGCTGTCGGAGGAAATTCGTTCTGCACTGAACCGCGATGTGACACTGCGTGACAACAGCAGTGATATGCTTTTCCAGGATATTACTTCTGCCAATGTGATGCAGGATTCCGGCGTTGTGAATACGCTGAAGATCCGCACGCAGACTCCGTCTTTAAAGGCGGAGAACATGGTAGCTGCTGAAAAGACCGAAGAAGGCGAAAAGGGCTTTGCCGGAAACAAGGAAGATCTGGACGAAGTGAAAACCCGTCAGCAGTATCAGAACAACGGGGAAAACTTTGACTACAGTGATATTCTCTGGTACAGTGCCAAGGTTTCCAGCCAGTCGGAGGCAGATTATCGTTATCGCGGAAGCATCTTCCACGCTAAAATGGTTGTCACATTCCAGCTGCCGGAAAATGTACGGTACTGGGACGAGGACGATCTGCTGGACGACTACTATCTGGAATACACCGATAAGTCGGGGAAAAAGCAGACATTTACCATGGCAGAGGCAAAGGCTGCCGGCTGGGGCATTGAGCTGACACAGCGGTACTTTGCCGGAGCAGTTGCACCAGCAGAAAATACGGCGGACGGACTGACACGGGCAGATTCTGCCACAAAGCGTGGCGGTGAAACGCTGGTATTCGAGATCACCACGCCGAAAGATGACGGCTTCGACTGCACAAATGACAACACCTATGTGGCAGGCTGTCATCCGGCGGGCTATTTCAACGGCACGCTGAACTTTAAAATCAAGACACGAATCGACAATCTGGAACTGCCGGCGGATACGGACAGCAGCTGGGAGGATTATTATGCCAAGGTCTATGCAACGTTCGAACAGACAGACGGCAAGTTCGCCATTACAAAGGACGGTCTGTTTGCAGAACGTGATGCAGACGGCAAGTACTACACCCGCGGCGGCTGCCTGATGCCGAAGCAGGACAAGAACGGCTATGTCTACAACGACTACGGCAATATCGTCTATGAAAAGAAACAGCGGCAGGAAGTGCCGGCAAGTGACATTGTATATGATACCTATGATTTCAACTTCACCGGACAGACTATGGAGGGCATGCAGCTGCAAAATGCGGTGCGGGTGAAGGATACCAATAGTACAAAGAACAATGCCATTCCGGAGATCGAACCCTTTGACGGCGTTGTGCCGGGTGAGATCTATCTGACTGCTTCTTCTGCGAAAGTTGCTGTTACTGCACCGAAAACCACGGTGCGTGCAGATCTGAACTATGAGCGTGTGCGTGTCAACGACCCGAACTCCTCTATTGTCATTGCGGAAGACCCGCATATTAAGCAGATTTATAAAACTGTCAGCTATGTCGATCAGGTGTCTAACGATACCGCATCGGTAAACGAATTCGTGGTCAACTACAATCTGGCAAACTACGCAACGCTGCGTGGTACCACGAAGGTGGCACCGGTCAACAAACCGGGCGTGCTGCCTCACGTTTCAGAGCTGGTTTATCCGAATGTAACGGAAATTTCTACCGGTAACTGGGCGATTCCGTCAGCAGGTGCACTGGAAACCGAGTATGCCGCAGACCAGCAGCTGGTTCATGACATTCTGGAAAAGCACCTGAAAGTGTATCCGTATGTGCTGATCAGCACGGACCCTGCCAATGAAGAAGCATTCCTTGCACCGGAAACGGAGCAGGACGACGGCATTTATTCAAATGCCTGTGCCAACAACGGCAAGGGAACCAGCTGGTGGGTACGCATCGGCGAAAAACAGGGCTATGCACTGGACGCAAACCAGACGATTTCACTGGAAGCCGGCAACCTGTATTTTGACAGCACCAACGAAACGCTGAAGCCGCAGATCACAAGCGGCAGCATCAATTTGCACAAATCGATTCGTCAGGTGCGTTGGGTGATTCGGACAGAGGGCTTTACGGAAACGATTTCCGGAACTCAGATTCAGCTGACCAACGCAGAGGCACCCCGATATTTTCCGGTGCCGAAGGGATTGTATGTGAATGCAGATGCAGACGACACCACAGAGGGCAGACAGGACCGCAACGATGTGGACAAGTATCACTATGGTCTGGAACCCCTGAGCGAAAGCATCAAGGAAAACAGCCCCCATGTGGCATTTACCACTGCACCGAATGACCCGTCTATCTCCAATTCTGTACACAATAACCATTTCGCCAGCGTGATCCTGCGTAGCGATGACTTCAAGTATGCGGTTTCCGGTGATGAGTCCAGAGTGGGCTTCTATCTGGATCCGCAGCTGCCGTGGCTGGGTATCGATATTGATGCCAAGTATTTCAGCGGTGCTGCAAACAAGGAATACAAATGGGATCCCAACACCAGCGGTATTTCCAGCGGCACCGGCAAGATGCTGAAATATACAGTGACTTATAAGAATCTTAGTCAGGAGCTGCTGAACACAAGTACGTATAACCGGGAAAATGCAGAGGCAGACAAGTTGTCTGATCCTACGGTTTCTCTGGCACTGCCGTATCTGGAATCGCTCTCTGCGGACGCATTCCAGTATGTGCAGTATCGGGACGACTCCAACGGCAGTATTGACGGCTATTTCGTCGGCGATCACTACACCAGCATTGCAGAAAAGAACAGCGACAATCAAGTGGTAACGCCTGCGAAGAATCTGGACGATGTGACACCGCAGTGGACATGGCATATTGAAAACGAAAAGGGTGAATTTGTTTCCCTGAAAGACAACGGTGATGTTTCACTGGAAGACGTAGACGTGGAAGAACTCCCGTATGCAGACGTGACAAACACCGAAGTCGCTATGGACACGCAGAAGAACCCCAACCCCTACTTTGTGACAAAACCGATCTCCACCAATGTACTGAACCGGAAGATCGTCAACTTCAAGTTCTCCGGAACTCTGGAGCCGGGACAGCGTATTGTGGTAGAACTCATGGTGCCGCTGGACATCAGCAACAGTAACATCGTTTCTGCGGAACTGATGCAGGCAAAGGCATATGGTTTTAAAAACGGTTCTTTCCGGCCGTATATTCCGGATAAGCAGGGAAAAGTCAAGATCGTTGCCTATGAAGTAGACAGCCATGATGTCAACGACAACAAAAGCAGCGGCGATATGACACTGACGATCACATCACAGGCAATCACCCTGCTTTCGATCGATAATGTCACACAAATGAAAACAGCCACTTCCGATCTGGATTCCGTAAAGGCGGCAATTCCGGTTCGGGTACAGGAGGGCGGCAATTACTCTTACTCCATTTCCATGCAGAACAGTTCAGATTCGGATACCGAGTATAAGACACTGCTGTTTTATGATGTGCTGCCGTATGTGGATGACACCAAGGCAACAGATTCGGAAGCTAAACGTAACTCGAAATGGAACGGTTATCTGATTCCGGATTCCGTGCGGCTGAAGCAGGTATCCACCAGCGGTACAGTAAATCTGAATCCGTCTATGTACACCGTCTGGGTCGGACCAATCATCAAGAAGAACGGCAGCTATGTGCTGCAGGATGTCAGCCTCCTCCCGAAGCCGGCAGATGATCTGATGGATACCGAGAAAAACAATTTCTACCGGAATCTGTATCAAGATGTAAACGGAAAGAATTCGTATTTTGTCAAGCTGTCTGAACTGATCGGCGATCACGAAGCCGGCAGGATCTCTGATGCCGAATACGATCGGCTGGTACGGGGGATCCGTGCAATCTGGGCACAGATGAATAATGCCGACACCAGACTGAACAAAAAGAACCGAATGGAACTCTACTATGAGATGCATGCACCGCTGAATCTGCCGAAGTATGTTGGTACACCTACAACTGAGGACGAGAATGAAAGTGCAGCATCTGCGGAGAGTATTCGCAAGCAGGTAGAGGGTGTGACACAATGGAACACCTTTGCTTCCGGCTATGATTCTGCAAGTGCGATCGGCAAGAACTATCAGGTCTTTGAAAATACACAGGCCGGTGCCTATATTTCTGCCCCCAGCGGAAAGGGCTATATCGGCAGCTATGTCTGGAGCGATCTCAACTATGACGCTCAGTGTAACGAAGCAGAATATGAGATGTCTGCCAACGGACGGCTGCTGCCTACCGGCAAATGGACGACCGATATTGACTTTGACGGAAAGCCGGACGATCCGGGTATCAATGGCGTAAAGGTGGAACTGCTGACGAAGAAGGGCTATTCCGTCAACGTCAACGGTGAGGCAGTGATTGCCGATCCGGATCCTGACAGCAACCCGAATCCGGAAAAGACACGTTATGTTGTCATTGACGAGGAAACTGGTCAGCCGAAAACCATTGTAGAAAACAACACCAATTCCTATCAGTATACGTTTGACGGACCGGTGACTTATACCACCGAAAGCGACTATTACGGAAATCAGGGCTACTTCATGCTGTCGAATCTGACACCGGGAGATTACCGGCTGCGGTATACACTGCCGCAGGGATACGACCAGTACTCGGTTACAACACGGGAACTGGGACAGACTGGCACAGCACTGAAAGTATACCGTGACGGAAATGTCGTTTATACCGGCATTCGCACAGAAGATGACCATACGGCAGTTGCCAACGAAATTGCCAACACAAAGGCTTCGTCCGGACAGCTGATCGTACAGACGGCACCGATTCATGTAAATGCGGTGGAAGAAGATCTGACAAAGCATCAGGCATATGACACCGCTATGACTTCCTATATGCTGGGTGTTTCCAGAGGATACACTTACGGCGGCTGGGCATGGGTCGATGAAACAGACAACAACGGCATCATCGAAAGCGACGGCATCATGCAGGAAGCCGAACAGAAGCTGAAAGATGTGAAGGTGGAAATGCACGAAGTAGACGCAGACGGCAATATCTCTCCGGAAATCGCCGTTGACGGCGACGGCAATCCGGCAGTATTCTACACGGGAACAGACGGCTACTATCAGTTCCGTCTGTATCCGAACAAGAACTATGTGGCAGTGGCAAAATATGAGGGCAGTTCTGTTATCCCGTATAAGCCTTCGCCGTTTGTTCTGCACAACGATCCGCTGGAAACATCAGATGATAACGATCTGACCAAGGCGGTGAACAATTTCCGCACACGGCCGTTCCAGACCGGTGTGCCTTACGACAAAAACCAGAAGCCGCTGTATGAAAATGACGGTCAGACCTTCCAGATCAACAGAAGCATTTCTCTGGGATTTGTGGACGGCTCCCGTGGATTTATCGGACAGTGGATCTGGGACGACGAAAACTATAACGGCATTCGGGATACCTTTGAAAAGGGTATCGAGGGTGTGACCGTGACCTTGCAGCCGTTCTACTATGACGGCGATACCGGAAAATGGGTAGCCATTACCGGTGGGGAACGCGACATAAAAACTTCGGAATCCGGTTCTTATGTATTCCAGAATGTTTCCAGTTACTACGAAAAGGACGGCAGGGAATATCTTGCTGGCTATCGGCTGTACGTTGATCCGGCAAAGAATCCCCAGCTGTACCAGAAGTATGCGATCACCAAGTATAAGCAGTATCCGAACAGCCGTTCTACGGAAAACAGTGACCTGCAATATACCGGTGATATGCAGTACTATCTCATTGGCGATGACTGGTTCGAGTATGGCGAAAACGGCAATATCACAGCAACGTATCACAACTATGATAAAGAAGACGACATCATTATTATTGCCGGAGAAACGACAAACCAGAACAGCAATGTCATTGCCTATAAGAACACCCATTATGATACCGGCGAAGCACAGCGTCTGCTGGACTACAGCGGCGGCTTTACGGAGATTCAGACTTCTGAAGTAACCGGTTATCTGTGGGAGGACAACGGTAAAAATGCAGCCGGAGAATATCAGGAGGCATTTGACTATGACGGTATCCGCAATACCGTGACCGCAGAGGACGGCACGACAGAGGACGGCGCGACACAATTCTATGAAAAGGGAATTGCCGGAGCGACTGTTCAGCTGGAACAGTATGTGCTGCAAAACGGCAAATATGTTCCGGTAACAAACGGAAATTGTACTGTGAAAACTGGTGCAGACGGCAAGTACACATTCTCCGGTGTTTCCACATATGCGGAAATCAATGGGAAAAAGGTACTGGCACATTATCGTCTGAAGCTGCTGCCGTTGCCCAGCGGCATGGAAAACTATGCTGTTACCCGCTATCGGCAGAACGGCGATGCGGAAACCCAAGTGATCGACAGCCACCTGATCTCGCAGAACGGACAGCACGGAGCAGGCAATGCAGATTATGACATTGCGTCTTATCTGACCTCTCCGGCTGACGGTGATTATTTCATCACTGCAAAGAAGTCCCAGCCGGAAACAGAAGCAGGCATTGACGGAAACACCTATTTTGAACCGTACATTCTCTATGATGATGCAGCAGTGCACGACAAAAATCATGATTATGCCTACGATTACATCAAGGCAAAGGATTATGACGGCTATGACGGCGGTCTGAAAGCATTTGAAACCGCCTCTGTCAGCGGCGTGGTCTGGGAGGATACCAACTATAATGGTATTCAGGACGACGGCGAAGCAGCATATCATAACAGCAAGAATCCGGCAGTTGTGCACTTACAGCAGTATTTCTATCGCGGCGGCGAATGGGTGCTGGAAAATGCAGCATTCCGGACACACGAAACCAAAACAGACGGAACCTACACGTTCAGCAATCTTCCCACCTATGTGGAAAAGGACGGCGTAAGGTATCTGGCAGGCTATCAGGTTGTTCTGAAAACAATGCCGAAAGATTATGCGGCAACAAAGTACTGGAACGATGCAGATCCGTCAAAGGTTTACAGCAAACTGTATGTGACCGATGCCGATGGTGTCGAGGACAGCCAGCGGACAGGTGACCTGCCGGTTACTGTGCTGCAAGGCAATCACGAAATGCTGATTCCGGCACGGGAGGCAAAGGCAGGCACACAGTCCAACGATGCAGAACCGTATACGGATTACAACTGGGCATATGTCTGCGACATGAACATCAAAAATATTGACACGCCGAATACTGCACAGCAGAAGTACTATGATCTGGTAACAGCAAGAGATTATGAAAATCTGAATGCCGGTCTGAAAAAACGCAACATTGCGGCAGTAAAGGGCAGGATCTGGGAAGATACGGATTACAACGGCATTCTGAACAGCGGTGAAAAGGGCAAGAGCGGCGTTTCTGTCACTCTGGAACAGTATCGCTATGATGTTGCCGTAAAGCAGTTTGTTCACATGAACAATGACATGACTGTGAAAACTGATGCCGAAGGCGTATATCAGTTTGCCAAGGTGCCGACCCACTTTGTGGTTGACGGCACAGATCAGCTGGCATATTACCGCATTCGTGCGGACGTGCCGGCGGGATATGCGGTGACACGGTATCGTCAGGCAACAGATGACACGAAAACAGACAGCGACTGGATCGCAAAAACGAATTATCTGACTGCACCGGACAATGGAGATTACTTCCTGACAGCACAGCCGGCACAAGGCAACGCTCCCTATAATCTGACTGATGCTGTCACAAACAAGGAATACGATTCCATATTGAATGCAGACGTGACTGACATTTATAACGGCGGTCTGAAAGCGTTCGAAACCGGAAAGATTCAAGGCACGGTTTGGTTCGACAAGGACTACAGCGGCTTGCAGGAAACTGATGAATCGGCAATGCCGACACAGCAGACGGTCTATCTGGATCAGTATTATCTGGACGATGCCGGAAGCTGGAAGCTGCATCAGACACGCTCCGCAAAGACTGCGGCAAACACAGGAGTATATCAGTTCTCCAAGCAGCCGACGTTTGTAACGGTTGACGGAAAGATGTATCTGGCAGGCTATCGTCTGCGGCTGAATGCGGTGCCGGACGGTTATGCTGTGACAAAGTATCAGGTGCTGGATCCCACAGGAAGCTGCATCAACAGTGACCTGCTGGCAGCGTCTCAGGAAACGAATGCAGATCAGACGGTGGACTTCAACCAGCCGGACGAGTATATCTTGCTGGCAAAGAAGGCTGTTCATGGTGCACCCGGAAGCAAGGAGTCAGGATTCCACGAATACTACGTGCGGAAGTACGACAATGTCGATTATGATATTGTTACCGCAAGAGATTCTGACGGCGTATACAACGGCGGACTGAAATCCATACAGACTGGGGCAATGGACGGACGAATCTGGAACGACCTCAATTATGACGGCACAATGGGTTTGAACGAAAGCGGCTGCGGCGATCTCCATTTGACACTGTATCAGTATTATCTGGACGGAACGACCTGGAAAAAGACTGCGGCGACTATGACCGCAGTGACCAACAGCAACGGTCTGTATCATTTTGAAGGTATTCCCACTTATGCGGAAGTCGGCGGCAAGCGGTATCTGGCTGGGTATCAGCTGCACTTAGATGCACTGCCGGACGGCAATGCAGTTACTGTACTTGCCAACGACAACAAGCTGCACTGGAAGAACGGCGAACTCACTCTCATGGGCGAGCAGGAATATCTGATCGTTGCAGCAGAGGCACAGTCGTTTATCGGAGAACATACCGGAAACACACCGCAGTACAACACGTATTACGACCGCACTTACAGTGCAGTTCCGAATACGGATACGATCTACGACATCACAGAGAGCCGTGACAGCAGGAACGAGTACCATGGCGGCGTTCGGGCATTCCAGACAACATCTGTCAGCGGACGAATCTGGAATGATGCCGATTATGACGGCGGCATGGCGGCGGAAGAAGCTGGCATGGAAGGCTTGTCGATGACGCTGGAGCAGTATTACTGGAACGGCACCACATGGCTGCCGACAGCACAGCAAAATTACACTGCAACTGTAAACACCGACAGCAACGGGGACTATCATTTCGAAAATGTTCCCACATTTGTGGAGATCGGCGGCGAGCGGTATCTGGCTGGCTATCGGCTGAAGCTGGACGCACTGCCGAAGGACGCTGACGGTAAGATCACCTACGGCATTACCAAGGCAGGCGGCGACAGCAAATTCCAAAGACTTGAAAATCCGTATCAGAGCGAGAACCTCTATCTGACAGCACCGGATCAGTATCTGATTCTGGCTGCTGAGGCAAAGACAGAAACCGATTCGACATACCGAAAGCACTACAACGGCAGTGACTATGACATTGCAGATGCCGCAACCCAAACAGACTGGAACGGCGGTTTGAAGCAGGTCGAAAAGGCACAGATCGTTGGACGTGTCTGGGACGATGCGAATTACAACGGCTTGCAGGATACCGGCGAGGGAAATGTTTCTGATGTGAAGATCACACTGGAACAGTATTACCGTGATGCAGACGGCAGCTATCATTCTACCGGAAGCACATGGAAGGCATCTTCTGACACAAACGGCGAGTACCGGTTTGACAATGTGGATACGTTCTGTAATGCAAACGGCGAAACCTACCTCTGCTATTATCAGCTGAAAATGACAGGCGAAGTGCCGGACAATTACACTATTACCTGGTACCGGCAGGGCGATGATCCCGCAAGGGACAGCGATCTGGATGCGGAGAGCCGTTATCTGACAAAAGACACCTATTTTGTTTGTGCAGCTGCGGATACAGACAGCACGGATTATGCAGTGGACGGCAGAGATATTCTCCGAAAGGAAGATGTTTCCGGTTATGATGCCGGCTTTACACAGTTGGCAGTAGGGGACATCTCCGGACGGATCTGGATCGACCACAACTATGACGGCATGCAGGACGAAGCAGATGATGCGGCGAATACTGCAGAGGACAAGGCGGCAATTGAAAATGTTACCGTCAAGGCAATACAGTATTATTATGACGGCAGCCAGTGGCAGCCGAACGACACGGCGTATACAGCCAGCACAAGCACAGATGCAGACGGCAAATACACACTGGCGAATCTGCCCACCTGGGTGAGAATCAACAATATGGATTTTGCCGCAGGCTATCAGCTCTGTCTGGAAAATCTCCGCGGCAATTATCTGGCGACACAGTATCGTGTGGGAACTGACCGCACCAAGGACAGCGACCTCCGACTGGACAGCACATATCTGACGAGTGCGAACGAATACATTGTTCCGGCGGCAAATGCGTATGACGATGCCAACGGAAACCAGAATGGTGCTTCTGTACGGGAAGTTCCGGACAGCAACGGTACCATGTACGCCGTAGACCTTGCATGCGGCAAGAATACCGGACATTATGATGCCGGACTCAAGCAGCAGGACAAGGGCGTGATTCGCGGTACCATTTGGAACGATGCGAACTATGACGGTTTGTATAATTCCAACGAAGTGCCGGTGGCAACTTCGGTTCGCGTGATACTGACCCGTGAGATCTATGAAAACGGAAACTGGATACCGGATACTGCATTTGGTGAGGTTTCTGAAATTGTGGATCACGGCGAGTATCAGTTTACGGATCTGGACGTTCACGTGCCGGCAGACCTGTCAGATGACAGCACTTCTGGCAACAAGGATCGCATCTATGGCTATCAGATCCGGCTGGATCTGGCAACTGTGCCGGATACCTATGCGGTGACCAAGCAGTATGCGGAATCGGAGCAGGCTCTGGAAAACAGTTTCCTGAATCCCCGTGACGGCAGTCTGCTGGCAAAGGACGAGTCGCACATCATTTTGGCGGCGAAGGCAACTGATGCAGATCGGGAGCATACCATTACCATTGCAGGTACCACATATGCACCGGCAAATCTGGCGAAATCTGTCGCACCGCACAACGGCGGTCTGACTGCAATCGAAACCGCGTCCATTGAAAGCTACATTTGGAATGACAAGAATTACAACGGCATACAGGACGAAAACGAAGTGGGCGTTGCAACCGCATCAGTCAAGCTGACACGGAAATATTATGATGATTCTGATAAGACGTGGAAGCAGGACGACAGCTTTGCATTGGTTGCAGAGGGTGCACCGGTAGCGACAAGTACACCGGTAGCAACGGGAACGCCTGTGGCAACAGGTACACCGGTAGCGACGGCAACACCTGTGGCAACCGGCACACCGACAGCCTCCGCAT
>ERZ507062.253-NODE-253-length-26366-cov-5.12212_pt1 | contig 26366 bp, 20 predicted proteins | sample MGYA00513786_ERZ507062 | MGnify/ENA metagenome assembly ERZ507062 | reverse complement strand
GGAATTGCGGCGGCAGTGGCTGGCACAAAAAAATCCCGCCACCGGGTAAGGGTGGCGGGGAAGATGGTGCGGGTTTAAGGGGTTGAGAGGGGTTTGGCATCAATAGAAACCCAAATGGGTAAAGGGCCGGCGCTCTTTTCGACTTTATAGCTCCCCGTGCCGCCGGCCTCACTGTCTGCAGTATAGGTACAGGTATAGGCGCCATTATCGTACCTCACGGTCTTTATATGGGCATCCCAAGTGATTTTTGCATCAAAGGTTGCCTTTGGATTGGAATCAAATACCTCGGCAAGTTTTTTGATTTCCTGTATGTATTTACCATCCACTGCTGGTGTTGATCCGAGGGCTGGGAGAGATGTCCAATCTTCTGTGATAGTCGAAGACAAACCTTTGTCAGCGCCAATCTGACCATACGCTTCGGACGCCACCGTCTGGACAGCCATAACGACCATGCGGGTCTCGGCAACAAGCTTTTTCTCTTTTGCCTTGTCTATGTACCCAGTCAGTGCCGGAACCAGCAGGGCGGCCAGAATGGCCAAGATGACCAGAACGACAATCAGCTCAACAAGCGTAAAGCCTTTGTTTTTGTGCTTCATTTCATTTACCGGGCCTTTCTTGTGCTATTGCAAAGGAATCTGCGATGCAGAATGTTATTTTATTAACTATACCGTAAACAGGTATAATTGTCAAGATAGCTTGGCATGGTGAGGACACCTTTCCATGGGAATAAAAAAGCCCGATGCAGGGCATCGGGCGAGAGGTTAATGACGGATTGAATCAAGAAACATTGTATTCGCCATCGGAGTTGGTGTCGCTATGGGCAGGGTCGTATTTGCAGGTTTTACCATTAGTGTACTCCAAAGATGTGACCTTGCCGTTGGTGACAGTTACCGTAGTAGGCTCGTTAGTCGTTTCGCCAAGTTTTTTGATAGCGGCCTTTAAAGTGACATCTTTGGTGCCATCTTTACCTACTACGGAATCTGCGGTCAAATTTACATTATTTTCGCCGCCTTTTGCGTACTGCTCAGAAGCAATGGTTTGTGCGGCCATAACAGCCTGACGAGTCTCAGCAATAATCTTCTGCTTGTTCGCCTTATCAATGTACCCAGTCAGGGCCGGGACCAGCAGGGCAGCCAGAATGGCAAGGATGACCAGAACAACGATCAGCTCCACCAGCGTGAAGCCCTTCTTGTTCTTGAGGTTGCGAATTTTCTCGAACATAATAATTCCTCCACAATTCATTTTTGGGGGCACTCCACCCCTAATTGTCTTACTTCTAGTTTACCATGGTATTTACTTTTTTCAATCGCTGCGGCAAAACAATGCAAAAAATGCGCGAAATTCGCCGTAATCCACCTGCTTTGTTGGGTAAAATAACAAACTGCGGCGCTGCACAACGCTGTGCCGTTGCTTTTGCGCAAAAAAGCTGCCCGGCGCGGCAAAATTCTCGCATAAAATCGCATGTATATTGCCTGAATTGTTGCAAATTCACACAAAACCGTGCCCCGGCGGGGCGGGGTTGCATTGTGCGGGGAAATAGCATAGAATAGGGAAAGCGTGAGAAAGAGAGTGTGCTATGAGAAGTCTAAAACAAACGGATATTCTGACCGGCAGCATCCCCAAGCAGCTGCTGCTCTTCTTTTTGCCGATCTGGTTCGGCACGCTGTTCCAGCAGCTGTACAACACGGCGGATACGCTGATCGTCGGCAACTTTGTGGGCACAAACGCGCTGGCGGCGGTGGGGGCCACGGGCGCCTTCGTCAATTTGCTGGTGGGGCTGTTTGTCGGCCTGTGCAGCGGCGCGGGCGTTGTCATTGCCCAAAGCTGGGGCGCGCATGACCCCGAGGCTGTGGACCGGCAGGTACACACGGCGCTAGTGCTCAGCGTGGGGCTGGGCGCACTGCTGACGGTGCTTGGCTTTGCAAGCGCCACGCCGATGATGCGCCTGATGGGCACCCCGGAGGAGATCCTTGCGGATTCGGCGCTGTATCTGCGCATCTATTCCCTTGGCATGATCCCCCAGATGCTCTACAACATGGGTACCAATATCCTGCGTGCCATCGGCGATTCCAAGCGGCCGCTCTACTTTTTGATCGCGGCCTCACTCGTCAATATCGTGCTGGATGTCGTGTTTATTGCGGTGTTCGGCTGGGGCGTGGCGGGCGCGGCGCTGGCCACTGTGCTAAGTCAGGTCGCCAGCGCGGTGCTGACGCTGCGCTGCATCGCCGGGTCCGAGGGCACGCCGTGGCATATCCGGGCGGAAAAGCTGCGCCTGCACACCGAGGTGCTGGCCGCCATCTGCATGATCGGCATCCCGGCGGCGGCCCAGAGCGCCATGTACAATGTCAGCAATATGCTGATCCAGAGCAGCATGAACAGCTTCGGCACCAGCACCATCGCGGCGTGGGGCGTCTACGGCAAGATCGACTTTGTGTTCTGGATGACGATCAACTCGCTGGGCATTGCGATCACGACCTTTGCGGGGCAGAACTTCGGTGCGCGGCAGTACGACCGCGTGCGCAACGGCGTGCGGGTCTGCATGGCGATGGCGGCGGGCGTCACGCTGGTCATCAGCGTGGTATTCTACAACGCGGCCGAGCCGCTGTTCCGGCTGTTCAGTCAGGACGATGCGGTCGTTGCGGTGGGCGTGGGTATGATGCATGTGCTGACGCCGGTCTACATTACCTATATCAGTATTGAGGTGCTTTCCGGTGCGCTGCGCGGCTGCGGCGATGTGCGGGTGCCGACGCTGATCACGGTGTTCTTCGTCTGCGGCCTGCGTGTGCTGTGGCTGACCCTGATGGTGCCGCGGTATCATACCATCGCCACGGTGGAGCTTAGCTACCCGCTGACATGGACGCTGGCCTCGCTGCTTTTTATCCTTTACTACAAGCGCGGCGGCTGGCTCAACCGCTGCAAGGCAGCGAAGGGACTGGAGTAAGTAAAACAGCCGACCTCTTTGCGGGGTCGGCTGTTGCTATGCGCCGCGCTCGGTCTGCAGCGTTTGGATAAACTGCACCGGGTCAATGATGCGGCTGCCGTCGGTGCCGGTGGCGGCGGTGGAGAGCAGGTACTGCATCATTTCCTCGCCCGTCAGGGTGGGGTCCACCTGCCAGCCCAGCGCCATGACCCCGGCGCAATAGGGGATGCCCCAGCTCAGGCCGCCGTGCCCATCGTGGGTGTAGCTGTACTGCCCGGCAGTGTATTCCTCGGCCACCGTGCGGTAGGAGCAGGGCAGCGAAAGGGTGTTGCTGCCGGTTTCTGCGCGCTCGTCACTGTCCGCAAAGCCGCTCCGGCAGGCGGCGGGATTGTCCCGGTCATTCCGGGCAAGGACGGCAGGGTAAGGTACAAGGCGGGTCTTTTCCACGCCTGCGCCATCCACAGTCAGGACCAGAAGCCCGGCCTGCTCGGCCCGCGCCACGGCGGCATCCCAGAGGTCGGCGTTTTGGAACATCTCTGCATTGCCCGGTGCGGCGGAAACCGAAACGATCCGGATCTTCTCGCCATCTGGCAGTGCTTCGTTCTGCGCAACCACCCAGTCCAGCGCCTCGGCGGCATAGCGGCTGTCCATCAGCCAGGAGGGCCAGGCCGCATAGTAAAGGGCCGCATCCGGCGCAATGCCGATGGATTCGCCCGCAAACAGGCTGGCCACGGCCGGGCCGTGCATCGAGGCGGTCTCCCCCTCGCAGCCGGTATCATAGTAGGCGGCGATGCGCCCGGACAATTCGGGGTGGTCGGTCAGCAGCGGCTGGTCGATAATGGCGGCGCGCACACCCTTGCCGGTGATGCCCTGCGCCTGCAGGCCGCGCACCCCCAGCCCGGGGTCCTTATCTTCCTCCAGAAGTGCGGCGGCCTCGTCCTCGGCCCCCGCAAAGATGGTGCCGGTGTTGTAGGTGTAGGTATACAGGTCCTCGGCCGTGTATTCGCCCGGCTGGTAGGTCTGTTGGGCGTACTCGTCCAGCCAGGGCAGATAGCGCAGGTCGCTGTACGGCGCAGCCGGTTCGGCGGGCGGGGCGGGGGTTTCGGCGGGTGTCGGCTCCGGCGCAGCGGTGGGCGCGGCGGCAGGGGCTGCGGACTCGGCAGTGCCGCAGGCCGTCAGCCACAGCGCCAGCAGGCAGAGCGGCAGGATTGCGGTGCGGTTCATGGTGTGACCTCCTTCTCTATATTTAGGCTATCAAAAAGCTTTCCCGGAAAATGCGTTGCTGCTCCGGGGTGGCGGGCGGCCAATGGCCGCCCCTACAAGTTCTGTTTGTTGCAAAAAGCCCGGTCTGTCCCCCGGAAAGCGGGGGCAGATCGGGCTTTATTACAGGGCTTACAGCTTGAAGCTGTCCTTCAGCGTGACGATGCGGTTGTAGACGCCCTCGTGCTTGCTGTCCGGCGTAAAGTAGCCGTTGCGCACGAACTGGAAGCGGTCGCCGGGCTTGGCGTCCTTCAGGCTCTCCTCCAGCTTGGCGCCCTGCAGCACCTTGACGCTGTCGGGGTTCAGATAATCCTTGAAGTCGGCATCATCGGGGATTCCGTTCATGTTGGCCTCGGTGAACAGCTTATCATACAGCTCGGCCTCAGCCTCGATGCAGTGGGCGCAGCTGACCCAGTGGATCGTGCCGCGCACCTTGCGGCCGTCGGCGGGGTTGCCGTTGCGGGTCTCAAGGTCGGCCTCGGCGTGGATGGCCACGACCTTGCCGTTCTCGTCCTTGTCCACGCCGGTGCAGCGCACCAAGTACGCGCCCATCAGGCGGACTTCGCTGCCCAAAGTCAGGCGCTTGAACTTCGGCGGCGGAACCTCGAAGAAGTCGCTGTTCTCGATCCACAGCTCCTTCGTGAAGGCGACCTTGCGGGTCGTGGAATCATTCGCGTCGCGGTTCGGGTTGTTGGGCAGGTCAAAATACTCGCACTGGTCGGCGGGGTAGTTGTCGATGATGAGCTTGACGGGCTCCAGCACGGCCACGCGGCGCTGGGCGTTCAGCTCCAGCTCGGCGCGCAGCACGGCCTCCAGCTGGCGCATATCCACAAGGTTATCCGCCTTGGAGATGCCGGCGTCCTTAACGAACTTGAAGATGCTCGTTGGCGTATAGCCGCGGCGGCGCAGACCGGACAGGGTCGGCATACGGGGGTCGTCCCAGCCGTCTACGATGTTCTTCTCGACCAGCTCGCGCAGGTAGCGCTTGCTCATGACGGTGTTCGTCACATTCAGGCGGGCAAACTCGCGCTGCTTGGGGAACTCCTTGCCGAACAGGTTCGTGATGACCCAGTCGTACAGGGGGCGGTGGTTCTCAAACTCAAGGCTGCACAGGCTGAAGGTGATGCCCTCAATGGCGTCCTGAATAGGGTGCGCAAAGTCGTACATCGGGTAGATGCACCACTTGTCGCCCTGACGGTGATGCTCGACATGCTTGATGCGGTAGATGGTCGGGTCGCGCATGTTCATGTTCGGGCTGGCAAGGTCGATCTTGGCGCGCAGCGTTTTTTCGCCGTCCGCAAACTCACCGGCACGCATACGGCGGAACAGGTCAAGGTTTTCCTCCGGCGTGCGGTCGCGGTAGGGGCTGGGGCGGCTGGGCTTGCCGGCATCGTTGCCGCGGTACTCCTGCATCTGCTCGCGGGTCAGGTCATCGACATAGGCCTTGCCCTCCTTGATGAGCTGCTCGGCGTACTCATAGCAGCGCTCAAAATAATCGCTGCCGTAGAAAATGCCGCCGTTCGGCTCGGCACCCAGCCACTTCAGGTCCTGCAGGATGCTCTGCACATACTCGTCACCCTCGCGGGCAGGGTTCGTGTCGTCAAACCGCAGGTTGAACAGGCCGCCGTAGTGCTTGGCGATCGTGTAGTTGATGAAGATCGCCTTGGCGGAGCCGATGTGCAGGTAGCCGTTCGGCTCCGGCGGAAAACGGGTATGTACAACATCGACCTTGCCCTCGGCGAGGTCGGCGTCGATAATATCCGTCAAAAAGTTGGAAAATTTCTCTTCTGCCATGATTACACCCCAAAAATTGTAAGCGACCCCCGCAGACGGCGGCGCTTTTTATTTATTTTCTTATTATACAATGCCGTTTCCTATTTAGCAAGAGCCAAAAACTTGCTCTCACCTACTGTTATTTATAAAAGCTTTGTGCTATAATCAATACTGATTTACAATGCCCCGGGACTGCTGTCCCGCAGGGGCGAGCCTTGCTCGCCCGGCAGCTGACCGGAAACCGGCGGGCGGGCAATGCCCGCCCCTACAAGCCTTAGCCACGAAAGGGGGCATCCCTATGCCGACCCCGAATGACCGCGGACCGCGCCGTCCGCGCACGAATACAAGCTATCACATGGAAGGGGACTGGGCCGTCCCCGACCGGGAGCAGGCAGCGCCGCCACCGCAGCGCCGCACCCCCACGCAGGAGCAGCGCCGGGCCGCCGCCCGCAGCCGCAGAGAGCTGCGCCGCAGACGCCGCCGCCTTGCCTTTGCGGGGACGGTGTGCGGTATCCTTGTGCTGTCCGGTGTCATCACGGCGCTGCTGCCCAAGAGCGCCAAGGGTGAGCCGGAGACCCCCGCCGCCACGGCGGAGCCGAGCAGCACCCGGCTGGTGGCCCCCGTGCCCTACGGCGGCGCAGGGGAGAGCAGCGCCGCTGCCCCGGCATTGAACTGGGGCACCGTAGGCCCGCAGCGCCAGACGGCGGACAGCGGCTACACCTACACGGCGCTGCCGCAAAAGCCGGCCGCCCTGCCGGAGTTTGGCCGGGTGGATACCAGCTGGTTTGCGGACGCTGCATTTTTGGGCGATTCGCTGACAGCGGGCTTCTGCGTCAATGAGTACAATATTGATGTGGGCGGCGCGCTCGTCTGCGGGTATGAGGGCATCAGCCCCAACACCATCGTCAACCGCACGACCGTCTCAAGCCCCGACCGCGGCGAGGAGGTCCCGCTGGATGTGCTGACCGCCGCCCAGCCCGCCAAGCTGTATATCCTTATCGGCACAAACGCGCTGGTCCAGCCCGGCAACGATGACAGCTTTCTGGCCTACTACGGCAAAATGCTGGACGAGCTGCGCACGGCGCTGCCGAACACGGCGTTCTATGTGCAGTCGGTCCTGCCCGCCACGCAGGAGAAGATCAGCGATACGCTGCCCGGCCTTGCGCCTGACCGGCTGGCGGTCATCAACGCGGCCATCCAGCAGCTTTGCGCCGAGCGCGGCTGCTATTACCTTGACCTGAACGCCGAGTTTGCCGATGATGCAGGCTGCCTGATGACAGACTTTGCCCAGCCTGACGGCGTACACCTGACAGTGTCGGGCTACAGTCGGTGGGTCAGCTACCTCTGCACCCATCTGCCCTACAGCAAAAACAATCCCTATCAGGCCGGCAGCACCTACTATCTGAGCGAGGATATGAAAAACCTGCTGGCGGACATCCCGTAATGCACAGGCGATAGGATCGCCGAAGGAGCCATTCATGCCCAACCAAAACGAACGACCCAAGTACACGGACCCGGATCACCCCTACTCCGGCAGCGGCCCGCGCTACCAGAACAACTACAGCCGCAGTGAATACCACGCCGGGGACGGCCCGTTCCAGTTCCCGTGGTGGGCCATTGTCATCGGCTTTGTGGTATGGTGGCCGCTGGGATTCATCTTCATCGGACTGAATACCGCCATGAAGAACGGCAAGCTCGGCAGCTTTGAAGAAAAGGCCCGGGTGCGCACACAGAGCTTTGGCCGTGTCAACACAACGCCGGTCTATGATGCCGAGGTGCGCCCCCTCAACGGCAGCGCGCTGCGCCGCAGCGCCGACCCCGGCGCACAGCCGGCCGCCAAAAGGCTGAAGGGCGCGGCGCTGGCCACCGGCCTGACGGTGGCGGGCGTGCTGCTGCTTATCTGCGCGCTGGCGGCGCTGCCCGATGCCATCTACTGGCTGCCCGAGGCCCTGACGGAGGGCGGCAGCTATTGGACCTGGCTGGTCGAGGATTCGATGCCGATGCTGATGTCGCTGACCGGCGGCATCGGCTGCCTGTTCGGCGGCTGGCACATCCGCACCTCCCGCCGGATGCGCCGCAAGATCGACAAGATCGTCGGCGATGCAAAATATATGTACATTCAGGACATTGCCGATGCGCTGCCCTGCAGCTATGACAAGTGCTGCAAGCATCTGGAAAGCTGCATTGACGAGGGGCTGTTCGGCCCCGATGCCTATCTGGACATGCGCTGCAAATGTCTGGTGGTCAGCGAGCGCCCGCCCGAGCCGACGCCTGCCCCCGCCCCGAAGCCCGAAAAGCAGCCTGAAAAGCAGACCGATATGCCAGAGCGGGACCAGTACCAGAAGATATTGGACGAGCTGCGCCGGGTCAATGATGCCATCCCCGATGAGGAGATGAGCGACAAGATCAGCCGGCTGGAAGCGGTCTCGGCCAAAATTTTTGAGCAGGCCAAGTCCGACCCCGACAAGCTGCCCCAGATGCGCAAGTTCATGGATTACTACCTGCCCACCTCGCTCAAACTGCTGAACACCTACGCCGAGCTGGATAACCAGGGTGTGGAAGGTGAGAACATTTCGGAGTCAAAGCGCCGCATTGAGCAGACGATGGATACGCTGGTCAAGGCGTTTGAGAACCAGCTTGACCGCCTGTTTGCCAGCGATGCGCTGGATGTCAGCACCGACATTGATGTCATGCAGAACATGCTGCGCGCCGACGGCCTGACGGGAGATACGCCGTTTAAGCTGTAACCACCCAAACAGCCTCCCTTGTCAAAGGGAGGTGCCGAGCCTGCGAGGCGGAGGGATTCCGACCGCCTTGCGGGAGCGCGTGCCTGCCGCAAGGCCGCAGGAATCCCTCCGGCCGCCTATGGCGTCCACCTCCCTTTGACAAGGGAGGCCTTCTCCGTCCCGCAGCGCACCCGCCTGCGAATAATTGTAAGGAGCCAATATCCCTATGCAAAAATCCACCGGTCAGCTGCATAACAGCTGGCACAATTTCTCGAAATACCGCCCGCTGATCCGCGAGCTGGTGACCCGTGACCTCAAGGTCAAATACCGCCGCAGCGTGCTGGGCTATGTGTGGAGCATCCTCAACCCGCTGCTTATGATGCTGCTGCAGACGCTTGTGTTCTCCTATATGTTCCGGTTCGACATCCCGAACTTTCCGCTGTACCTGATCTGCGGCAATACCCTGTTCAACTTTTTTAACGAAAGCACCAACATGGGCATGGGCAGCGTGCTGGGTAATGCGTCCCTGATCAAAAAGGTGTACATTCCCAAATTCATCTTCCCCATCAGCCGCGTCATGTCCAGCTTTGTCAACCTGCTGTTCAGCCTTGCGGCGATCGTGCTGGTTATGGTGATCACCCGCTCGCCGTTTTACTGGACGATCCTGCTTGTCTGGGCACCGCTTTTGCTGCTGCTGGTGTTCTGCGCCGGCATGGCGGTGCTGCTCAGTGCGCTGGCGGTCTACTTCCGGGATCTGCAATACCTGTACGGCATCCTGACAATGGCATGGATGTACGCCACGCCGCTGTTTTATCCCATCTCGGCGCTGCCGCCGTTCATGGTGCCGGTCATCAAGCTCAACCCGCTGTACCATTATATCAACTGCATGCGGTGCCTCGTTATGTACGGCACGGTGCCCGGCCCCAACACATGGTTTGCCTGCATCGGCAGTGCGCTCGTCATGATGGGCGTGGGGCTTGCGGCCTTCCGCAAGCTGCAGCGCAATTTTATTCTGTATCTGTAAGGAGTTTCCCCCATGTCCATCATTCAGGTGGAGGATGTCTCGATGCGCTTTAACCTTGCGCAGGAGAAAACCGAGACCCTCAAGGAATATGCCGTCAAGCTGATGAAGCATCAGCTCTTTTTCAATGAGTTTTATGCGCTGCAGAATGTCTCGTTCCGCGTGGAGCCGGGCGAGTCGGTGGCGCTTATCGGCCGCAACGGCAGCGGCAAAAGCACGATGCTCAAGCTGATTGCGGGCGTTATGTACCCCACGACCGGCTCAGTCACCGTCAACGGCGAGATCGCGCCGCTTATCGAGCTGGGCGCGGGCTTTGATCTGGACCTGACCGCACGGGAAAATGTCTTTTTGAACGGCGCGGTGCTGGGCCATGACCGTGCCTATATGCAGGAGCATTTCAACAGCATCATCGACTTTGCCGAGCTGTGGGATTTTGTCGATGTGCCGGTCAAAAACTATTCCAGCGGCATGATCGCGCGCCTTGGCTTTGCCATTGCGACCGAAGTTAAGGCCGACATCCTTGTCTGTGATGAGATTCTGTCGGTCGGCGACTTTATGTTCCAGCACAAATGCCATGAGCGGATGGAGCAGATGCTCTCCGGCGGTACAACGCTGCTTTTTGTGAGCCACAGCATCGAGCAGGTCAAGCAGCTCTGCAAGCGCGCCATCTGGATCGACCACGGCCGCATCCGCGGCGACGGCCCGGCGGCGGAGGTCTGCGACGCCTATGTGGAGGCCATGCAGCGGGGCGAGTAAAGGCTTCCCCCGAGGGGGAAGCTGTCCGCGAAGCGGACTGATGAGGGGCAAGCTTTCCGCGGCACCCATTACAGGGCAATAACGATACACCCGCCCCTCATCCGGCCCTGCGGGCCACCTTCCCCCAAGGGGGAAGGCAGAACTTTTAAAGGAGACCCCATGCTGACAAAAAAACAAAACATTCTGCGGGAAATTCTGACCGTCGCGCTGCTGCTGGTGGCGGTGGCCCTGAGTGAATACTGGTTCTTCCAGCTGTGGCGTCTGGACTGGCACGCACCGATGCTTTACGGCGGTGACGGCATCTACTGGGTCGGGCAGGTGCAGCGCAGCTATGGCGAGCTGACCGGCTCGCTCGGCTGGCCGTTCTATGAGGTCGCGGGCAAGTATAACCCGAACTACGACCTGATCTACGACATCTTTGTCTGGTTTGTCGGCCTGTTCACAAAGGACACCGGCACGGTGTTCAACCTCTATGTGCTGGTCATCCCCTTTGCCAACGCTTTGGCGGCCTATGCGGTGTTCCGGATGGTGGGGCTGCGGCGGTGGCTCAGCTTCGCGTTCGGCCTCACCTTCGGCATGACGCCCTATGTGCAGCAGCGGATGGCGGGCCATATGATGCTGGCCGCCTGTGAGTTCGTGCCGTTCTCGGTGCTGCTCTGCCTCTGGTGTGCCGAGGACCCCGCCTTCAACCGCCCGGGCAGGGGCTTTTTCAGGAACAAGCGCAACTGGCTGGCGCTGGCCATGGCGTGGGGCATTGCCAACAACGGCGCAGCCTACTACCCGTATTTCACCTGCTTTTTCCTCTGCGTCACGGCGCTCTGCCTGATGCTGCGGGAACGCAGCTGGCGCGTGGGCCTGCCCTGCCTTGTGACGATCGCCGAGATCGTTGGCTGGATGATCCCCGACTTCTTCCCGATGGTGCTGGGCATCCTCAACGGGCAAGGCAGCACGCTGACCAACGGCGTCTACCGCAGCCCGGTCGGCGCGGACATCTACAGCCTGCGCATCAGCTCGCTGCTGCTCTCCCCCAACGGGTACGGCGTGCAGAAGCTTGCAAACTGGCTGGGGCGTTACTTCCGTATCCTGACCACTGATGAGGGCCCCATGTACAACGAGAATGCCTACGGCTACCTCGGCATTGTGGGTGTGCTGGGCTTTCTGGCGCTGCTCGTTCTGCTGCTGCGCAACTGGGACTGGCGGGCCGGCAAAACCGGGACGCCGCGCCTTGGCGACCGTCTTTGGCTGCTGAGCCGCCTGAATGTCATGGCGCTGCTGCTGGCGACCATTGCGGGCTTCGGCGGCATCATCGGCATCCTTGTGCGGTTCATCCGCGGCTATAACCGCATCAGCCCCTATATTGCGTTTTTTGCGCTGCTGGCCGTGGGCCTGACGGCGGAAAAGCTGCTGACGCAGTTTACCGGCCGCCGCCGCGGGGCGCTGCTGGCGGCAGCGGTGCTGCTGCTGGGCTACGGCTATTGGGAGCAGCAGGGGCTTTTCACCCCGGATTACGAAAAGGTCCAGCAGATCTGGTATCAGGACGCTGCCTTTATGGCGGAGGTCGAGGACGCAGCGGGGGAGGGCGCGATGCTCTTTACGCTGCCGTATATGAAAAATTTTGAGAACGGCTCGCTCAACAATATGTGGGACTACACGCTGCTGCGCGGCCCGCTGCACAGCAGGACCCTCAAATTTACCTACGGTGCGGGCTACGGCACCCAAAATGATCTCTGGTACAAGGAGACCAGCGCGCTCGAGCCTGAGGCAATGATTGCCGAGCTGCGCGCACAGGGCATGACCGGCATCTATCTGGATCTGGACGGCTATGCCGTGGAGGACCAGCAGGCCACGCTGGCGGGGCTGACCGCCGCCGCAGGCTGTGCGCCGGGCGATGTCATCACAAGTGAGAGCGGGATGCTCTGCTATATCCCGCTCGGGCAGGAGTGACGGATGAAACTGCAAAAACTGACGGAAAAGCGATGGTTCTGGCCTGCCCTCTGTGCGGTGTCGGTCGTGTTCGGCTGGTGGTATCTCAGCATCACGACCTGCGCCCCGCTCGGCGGCGATGATGAGCTGATCAACCTGCAGAACTACTACTATATTACCCATACCTCCTTTGGGCAGAGTGTGCTGGATTACCTCGGCGATCTGTGGGTGCAGTTCACGCTGCAGAACGGGCGGTTCCGGCCGTTCTCCTCGCCGCCGGTGCGCGGGCTGACAAGCTGGTTTCTGGGGGATCTGGTCGGCTACCGCCTGTACATTCTGGCGTGGACCTACGCGGACATTGTGCTGACCGCATGGCTGGTCGGCAAGGCGTCCCGCAGCAAAAAGCTGGGCATCGCCTGCCTTTGCCTGCTGCCGATGATGTTCAGCGTCTGGCAGGACTCTACGGGCAACAGTCTGTATTCTTACGGTGCGCTGGTGCAAAGCACGCTGCTGCCCGCCCTTGTGGCAGGGCTGGCCGTGCTGCGCTGGCAGGACACCGGGCACAAGCGTTGGGCCGTGCTGGCAGGGTACTGCGCCTTCCAGTGCTGTGCCACCTTTGAGATCGGCTTTACCTATATCGTGCCGATTTTCGGCCTTGCGTGGCTGTACACCGATAAGGCGCGCGATGCGCTGCGGCTGACGGTGCCGGTGTTCCTCGGCGAGTGCGTGACGCTGGCCTTCAACATGGGGGCGCGGCTTGCCAACACGCTGCGGGCCGCAGGCATCCTTGCGGGTGATGTGCAGGGTATTGACGGCATATCGCCGAACTTTGACATTCCCGCGCTGCTGCGCACCTGGCTGATGCAGATGTCGGCGGGCTTCCCGCTCAACGCGATGCTGGCGGGCCGCGTCCGCCCGGGCAGCATCCATCCGGCGGATGTCCTCTGCGGCGTTATGGTCGCAGGAGCCGCCGTGGCCGCGCTGGCCGCACTGGATACGCTGCCGAACAAAAAGCAGAACCTTTTGCTGTTCCTTACCGGCCTTGCCATGCTCTCCGCCCCGGCGCTGCTGATCGGACTTTCGCCCAAATACCAGCAGCCCGGTCAGGTGGACTGGCGGCATGGCTACATCCCCCAGACGGTCGAAAGCTACGGCGTCGGCCTGATGGCGCTGGCTGTGCTGGCCGCACTGCTGCGCTGGGCGTGCGGCAAGGCATGGTGGCCAAAGCGCCGCACTGTGCTGTATGTTTTGCTGGCTGTCTGCATGGCTGGCTCGGTCGTCTGGCAGCGCGCCGCGACCCGCTCGGCCTATGAGGCGGGCGGCCGTGCCTACACAGTGTTTGGCGAGGGTGTCGCCGCCGGTCTGGCCGATGCCGCCGGCACCGACACGCCGGTCGTGACCGATTTCATGATCTGGGGCGGCCATCCCGTGGCGGAAAACGCTTTCTTCCTGCGGTATCACGATCAGGACGCCGATGCTCATGCGCTGCAGGTCTGGCGTACCGAGGAGCACGCCGATGATGAGGCGGTATACCGGCTGGGCTTTACGCTGGGGCAGGACAAGCACTACGATATTGCGTGGTGCGGTCTGGGCTATGGCGCAAACCCCGATGCGCTGACCGATGTGACGGTCTGCCTGCCCGCCGGTACAGCGCAGTATGCCGTGCTGTACTACACAACAGCGGACGGCGAGCAGAAGCGCACCGAGGTCTACCCCGCCAAGGAAGCCACGCTGCTCACGCTTACCGGCGAGACAATCTTGGCCGACAGCATCCGGCTGGAGTAATTTCTTTGCCTTCCCCTTTTGGGGGAAGGTGGCGCCGCAGCGCCGGATGAGGGGCGCGTGTGCCACAGCAACTCGTGAACGGTCTGCATCGGCAAGGCCGCCCCTCATCAGTCAGCGGTCAAGCCGCTGACAGCTTCCCCCGTGGGGGAAGCCATTACACACCAAGGAGGTGCCGCTTTGGCACAGAACAAAAAAGAACGGCTGTTGTGGGGGCTGGGGCTGCTGGGTACAGCGGTATTTGCCTTGCTGATGGTTTGGCTGCACTACCAACAGCTGATTTCCACCGGATACTATTACTCGGATATTCCGGCCCACATGGCGGGGCGTGCCATGGGCAACACAGGCTTTTCGCTGGTCACAATTTTGCTGCGGTTTGTATTTGGTATCGGAGGTAATCTGGGTACAGCGGTGTTTCTGGGCGCTGTCAACCTGCTGACACTGCTGATTTTTGCTTGGGCTATTCGTAAGGCTGTGCCGCAGGTATGCCCCGGTGGAGTGTTGCTTTGGTCGCTGGCTGCAAACCTATGCCAAGCGGTCTGGATGCCAAACGGCGGCTACTGGTACTTTGGTGCCATCACCGGCACGATCTACCACAACACTACCTACATTATGCTGCAACCGCTGGCGCTTATCTCGTTTTTCCTCTTCCTCTCGCTGGCAGAGCATCGCGGTCAGCTGCAATGGCGCAGATGGATGACGCTGACGATATTACTTACTGTGGCAACAGCCATTAAGCCTAGCTACCTTTTTGCCTTTGCTCCGGCTCTATTGGCGATGCTGATAGGTGATCTTATCTGCACCCGCGGCAAGGCTCTCAAGTGGGAAATCTGGCTTGGCTGCGCAGTGTTGCCGGGAATTCTACTCTGCATCGTTCAGGCAAAGGTGCTGTTTGCTGGTGGTGATAATTCCGGCATTGCACTGATCTTTACCACTAATTTTGATCCGGAAAAAGTGTTGTGGGGCGTTTTTAATTACAATGCCAAGCATGGTCTTGCGCGCTCACTGGTGTTTGTGGGGGCAGTGTTTTTGTTGCTGTTCCGGCAGTGGCGCAGTGCCCGTGCCTACAAGTTCAGTCTGCTGTTGTTCGCCGTTTCGCTGGCCGAGGGCATCTGCCTGACTGAGACTGGCAGCCGTATGTATGACGGTAACTTGTGGTGGGGCGCATTCATCTGCTATGATATCCTGCTGCTGGAATCATTGATTCAATTGCTGTGCTCTCTGCACAAAAAAATACGCACGCCGGTAGAGGCTGCTACATCGGTTTTGTGCTGCGGGACGTTCGTTTGGCATGTCATCAGCGGTATCGTGTTCTTAGGGCTGATGTTGGCTGGGGTATCCTATGCGGTCATGATCGGCACCGAAAGCTACCTGCTGCAAGAAATGTGGGGCATAGTACTGTGACGAAAAGCAAGCAACAAAAGAATGCTATACTGACTATTGTCTGTTTGCTGGCGCTGGCGGTGTTCGGCGCGGCGATGGTCTGGCTGCATTACCAACAGCTGTGCAGCCCCGGCGGCGGCGATGACCCGTACACCTCCGATCTGGGGCAGCATCTGTACTTTGCGCAGCAGGGCATGATCTACTCCACCGTGTCGCTGCTCATCGGCCCGGCCTACGACATCGCCGGGCGCATCGGCATTGCCGTGCTGCTGGCGGTGTTCCATCTGGCGGCGGTCGCGGTGTTTGCATGGGGGCTGCGGGCGGCCCTGCCGGAAAGTACCCGCCCGGTGCGGCTGCTTGTCAGCCTTGCGGTAAATCTGGCCACGGCGGTCTGGATGCCCCGGGGCGGCTACTGGTATCAGGGCACGGTGGGCGGCACGATCTACCATAACACGACCTACATCATGCTGGCCCCCTTTGCGCTGCTGACGATGCTGGCATTTTACCGCGTCTGGCCCACGGTGCGCGGCCGGCTGGATCTGCGCAGCTACGCGGTGTACACCGTGCTGCTGACGGTGGCCACCAGCTTTAAGGCCAACCTGATCTTTGCATTTGCCCCGGCACTGCTGGTGCTTTTGATTGCGGATTTTGTGCGCAGCCGCGCTAAAAACCTGAAAAACGAGATCCTTATGGGCTGCAGCGTTTTCCCCGGTGTGGCGCTCTGCTTTGTGCAGGCAAGGGTGCTGTTTGCGGCAGAGGATTCCGGCATCCGGCTTATCTTCACGGTGCCGTTTGACCATCACCGTATGCTGTGGGGCCCCTTCAACGAGGCCGGGGTGCTGGGGCTGGCCCGCTCCTTCGTCTTCGCGGCGGCTGTGGGGCTGCTGCTGGGCCGTGCGGCGTGGAAAAGCTTTCGCTACCGGTTCAGCCTGTTCACCTTTGCGGTCTCGATGGCCGAGGCCCTGCTGCTGGTCGAGAGCGGCGAGCGGCTCTACCACGCCAATCTCTGGTGGGGGCCGTTCATCTGCTTCTGGGCATTCTGGCTGGAATCGGTCAGCGTTTTCCTTGCGCAGTGCCGTGCCAAAGCACCGCGGTGGCGGCTGGTCCTCTGCGGGCTGGCGCTGGTCTGGCATCTGGCAAGCGGCGTCTGCTTCCTTGTCATGCTGCTGTGCGGCGTGTCCTACAATGTGCCGATCCTGACCTATAATTTGTGGTAAAAAAGAGCATGCCGCTGCGGCATGCTCTTTTGCGTATATGCAGTTTGGTTGGTTATTCCCCAAAATCCTCGGCGGCTTTTTTCATCATTTTGCGGATCGGCAGGTTGTACGGGCAGCGCGGCTCACAGGCACCGCACTGGATGCAGGCCCCGGCCTTGGTCTGCAGGGTGGCGTACCGCTCGCGGCCCCACTGCTGCAGGCCGTACCGGTTTAAGTACCCCTGAAACAGAAAGACGCTGGGGATCGAGATACCCACCGTGCAGGGGGCACAGTAGTTGCAGCGGCGGCAGAACTGGGTGCCCAGCGCATCGCGGACGGTCTGGCAGGCGGCCTCCTCCGCGGCGGTAAGCGGGGCAATGTTGGCCGCGCCCGCTGCGTTGTTTTCCAGCTCCTCCACCGTTGCCATGCCCGGGATGGCAACCGTCACCGCCGGGTTGGACAGCACATACCGCAGCGCCAGACGGCCGTCCTCAATCGCACCGCCGGCCAGCGGCTTCATGTCGATGAACGCCTTGCCTGCTGCGGCGCAGCGGTCGATGAGCGCCTTGCCCTGCTGCTCCACGATGTTGTAGGGGAACATGATCGTTTCAATCTCGGGAATGTCGAGCGCGGCCTCAAACACAGCGGCCAGATGCGCCGTGATGCCGATGTGCCCGACAACGCCGCGCGCCTTTGCCTCCAGCAGGGCCTCCATCGCGCCGCCGGGCGCAAGGATGGTCTTGAGCCCCTCCATGCTGGGGTTGTGGAACTGGAACACCTCGATGTGGTCGGTGCGCAGGTTCTTCAGGCTGGTGGCAAGCTCGGCCTTCATGTCGGCCTTTGTCAGGGCGCGGCATTTTGTGGCAAGGATAAAGTCATCCCGCAGGCCGGCCTCCTCGAGGGACTGGCCGATCCACGCCTCGCTGACTGTGTAGGCGCGCGCTGTGTCGATGTAGTTGACGCCGGCCTTGTGGGCGGCGATCAGCAGCTCCCGCGTGCCGGGCTGGTCGATGCGCTGGATCGGGATGCCGCCGAACCCCAGACGGGAAATTTTCAGGCCAGTTTGACCAAAGTTGACATATTGCATAGTGTGCTCCTTTTGCTCTGCTGCGGGGCGTCGAGGACGCCGCCCCTACAAATTGTCCGTTACCCACATTATAGCAAATCCACCGCAAAAATCCAGACCCAAAGCCTTCCCCGGAGGGGGAAGGTCCCCCACAGGGCCGGATGAGGGGCGCGTTTGGCCACTATTGCCCGGTCAAAGGGTCGCTGCGGCAGGCTCTCCCCTCATCAGACCGCTTCGCGGCCAGCTTCTCCCCCAAGGGAGAAGCCTTTTTTCCGTTGACAAAACGGCCCCGCTGTACTACCATTATACTGTATAAGAATAAGGTATAGGGGGTTCACGATGAAATACGGTTTTATCGGCTGCGGCAATATGGGAAGTGCCGTGGCGCGCGCAGTCTGCAAGGGCGCCGGAGCAGGGGATGTGCTGCTGGCCAACCGCACGCCCGCCAAGGCGGAGAAGCTGGCCGGTGAGCTGGGCTGCGCCTGCGGCACGAATGAGCAGGTCGCGGGCATCTGCGACTTTATTTTTCTGGGCGTCAAGCCCCAGATGATGGCCGACATGCTGGACGAGCTTTCTGCCACGCTGGAGTCCCGCGCCGAGAGCCGCCCCTTTGTGCTGGTCACGATGGCGGCCGGTCTCTCGATGCAGCAGATCCGGATGATGGCGGGCAGCGGCTATCCGATCATCCGCATGATGCCCAACACCCCCGTGGCGCTGGGCGATGGCATGATCCAGTACTGCTCCGACGATGTGGAGCCTGAAAAAATGGCCGAGTGGCTTGCCGCAATGGCCCCCGCCGGCCGTCTGGACGCCGTGCCCGAGGGCATGATGGACGCGGCCAGCGCCGTGTCCGGCTGCGGCCCCGCGTGGGCGTACCAGTTTATCGAGGCACTGGCTGACGGCGGCGTGGCAGCCGGCCTGCCCCGCGCCAAGGCGCAGGAGTATGCCGCCCAGATGCTGCTGGGCAGCGCCCGCATGGTGCTGGAGACCGGCAAGCACCCCGGCGAGCTGAAGGACGCCGTCTGCAGCCCCGGCGGCTCGACCATTCAGGGCGTGCGTTTGCTGGAGGAGCGCGCCTTCCGCGGGGCTGTCACGGATGCCGTGCTGGCCGCCTATGAGAAAACAAAGGATCTGGGAAAGAAATAAACCCTTCCGAGAATGTAGGGGCGAGCATTGCTCGCCCGCAGACCTGACGGAAAACAGCGCTTTTCCGGGAAAATACCCCGCACGGCAGACGTCCTGACGGGCGAGCAATGCTCGCCCCTACAAAGCGTTTGCCAAGCGGGAATAGAAAGAGAACTTTTATGCGTATCGTCGTTAAAGTAGGCACAAGCACGCTGGCACACCCCGGCGGGCTGCTCAACATCCGCCATACCGAGGATCTTGTCAAGGTGTGGAGCGATATTCAGAACGCCGGTCACCAGCTGATCGTGGTATCCTCGGCGGCGACCGGGCTGGGTGTCGGCAAGCTGCAGATCGAAAAGCCGTCCGACATCACAACCAAGCAGGCGGCGGCCGCTGTTGGCCAGTGCGAGCTGATGTATACCTATGACCGGCTGTTCGGCCAGTACAACCATACTGTGGCCCAGATGCTGCTGACATGGGAGGATTTCGACCATGAGCAGCGCCGCCGCAACCTGCAGAACACGCTTGAGCGGCTGCTGCAGCTGCGTGCCATCCCCATCATCAACGAAAATGACCCTGTCGCCTGCGAGGAATACTCTCTGGGTGACAATGACACGCTGGCCGCGCTGGTGGCCACCTGCATCCACGCCGATCTGGTCGTGCTGCTGTCCGACATTGACGGGCTGTACACCGCCGACCCGCACACCCACCCCGAGGCCGAGCTGATCCCGGTGGTCGAGGAGATCACGCCGGAGATCGAGCTGCTGGCGGGCGGCGCAGGCTCCTCGCTGGGCACCGGCGGCATGCTGACGAAGGTTACGGCCGCCAAGCGCGCGACCGCTGCGGGCGTGGATATGATCATCACCAACGGCTCCCACGCCGAGGTGCTCTACGATATTGTGGAAGGCAAGCCTGTGGGCACCCGCTTTGTGGGCCGTAAAGCATAAGGGAGGTCTGACCCCATGACTACACAGGAAATTCTGCAGGCTGCGCAGGCAGCCCGTATGCCGCTGGCGCTGGCCGACACCGACACCAAAAATGCCGCGCTGGAGGCGATGGCGGTCGCGCTGATCGCCGCATCGGACGCGATTCTGGCTGCCAACCAGCAGGATGTAGAAAACGCCCGGGGCCGTGTCAGCGATGTGATGCTGGACCGTCTGGCCCTGACCCGCAGCCGCCTGACCGACATGGCCAAGGGCATGCGGGAGGTCGCGGCGCTGCCGGACCCGGTGGGCGATGTGCTGCGCAAGATCGTGCGCCCCAACGGCCTTGTCATTGAAAAGACCGCTGTGCCGATGGGAGTCATCGCCATCATCTATGAGAGCCGCCCCAATGTCACCAGCGATGCCGCCGCGCTTGCCCTCAAGGCGGGCAGCGTCTGCGTGCTGCGCTGCGGCCGCGATGCCTGGGCCAGCTGCCACGCCATTGTGGAGGCACTGCGCGCGGGTTTGCGCAAGGCCCGCCTGCCGGAGTGCGCCGTGAGCCTGATTGAGGATACATCCCACGCCAGCGCCAACGAGCTGATGACCGCCGATGGGCTGGTGGATCTGCTGATCCCCCGCGGTGGTGCCGGGCTGATCCGCGCCTGTGTCGAGAATGCCACCGTGCCCTGCATCCAGACCGGCACCGGCATCTGCCATGTCTATGTGGACAAGGCCGCCGATCTTGCGATGGCGGTCGATATTGTGGAAAACGCCAAGACGAGCCGCCCCAGCGTCTGCAACGCCGAGGAGGCGCTGCTGGTACACCGGGATGTGGCGGCCGAGTTTCTGCCGATGCTTGCGCAGCGCCTTGTCGCGGACCGCATTGCGGCGGGGCTGACCCCGGTGGAGCTGCATCTGGACGCGCAGGCCGCCGCCATCATCGACGGCGTACCCGCTGCGGCCGAGGATTTTGACACCGAGTATCTCGACTACAAGCTGAGCGTGGCGGTCGTGGAGGATGTCGATGCGGCGATCGCCCACATTGCCAGACACTCCACCCACCACAGTGAGGCCATCATCACAGCCGATGCCGCGGCAGCCCAGCGGTTCACGGCCTGTGTGGACAGCGCGGCGGTCTATGTCAACGCCAGCACCCGCTTTACCGACGGCGGAGAGTTCGGCCTCGGCTGCGAGATGGGCATCAGCACCCAGAAGCTTCATGCCCGCGGCCCCATGGGTCTGGCGGAGCTGTGTACCTACAAGTACATCATCCGCGGCAGCGGCCAGATCCGCGGCGGTGCAAGCGCCAAGATGAGCTGCTATACAAACAAATAAGGCTTCCCCCTTGGGGGAAGCTGTCAGCGGCCCCGTCCGCTGACTGATGAGGGTAGACCTTACCGTTGTAGTCCGTTCACCGGCCGCTATGGCGGGCTTTGCCCTCATCCGGCCTCGGTCGGAGCCTCGGCCACCTTCTCCCGAGGGAGAAGGTTTCCATAACGTAAAAACACCTGCGTCCGAAAACGCAGGTGCTTTTATTTTACCCGATATTCATATCCACAGGCTTGGAGATGCCGTTGACGCGGCCGGAGCCGGTGTACTGCCAGATGTTGTACTTGTAGCTGAAGCTCAGCTTGTCGCGGTACTGGGCGATCCAGATGTTGTACTTGCTGATGTTCGCAAAATTCAATGCGTTGTAGAACCAGCTTGCGTAGGAGTAGACGCCGGCGCGGTAGCCTGCGCCGCGGATCGTCTCGCAGAAGGCGACCGCACAGGCGGTGCGCTCAGCCGCGCTCAGCGCATTGGCGCGGCCGCCGCTCACGCTCTCGGTGTCGTAATAGACGCCGAGCGGCAGGCTGTAGCCGCTGACAAGGCTCAGCACCATGCTGGCCTCCTCAACGGCCTCCTGCTCATTGACGGCCTGACTGTAGAAGTAGACGCCGACCTTGAGCCCGGCGTTGATGGCGCCCTGAATGTTGCGGCGGTAGGTCGAATCCTCGACCAGTGCGCCGCTGCCGTAGCCGCGGTAGCCGCAGCGGATGATGGCGAAGGTGATGCCGTCATTTTTGACGGCGTTCCAGTCGATGCTGCCTTGGAACTTCGAGACATCAATGCCGCGCGCCGTGCGGTTCAGCGCGCCGTCCGCACCGAAGGTGTAGATGTTGCCCTGAATGACCTGCTGGCCGGTGACCGGCTGGTGGGTCGCGGGGTCGTAATAGTAGGTCACACCGTCTATATCCTGCCAGCCGGTGTACTCATACTGGGTGGTGTCGGTGCTTGTCACGGCAAAGCCGTACCCGGCCAGATCCTTGGCCTCGATGTCGCTGGGCCAGTCGGCGGTGGGGTCAACGGGGGTCGGCGCTGCGGTCGGCTCCGGTGTGGGGGTAACAGTCGGCTCGGGTGTCGCGGTCGGCTCCGGGGTCGGTGCTGCGGTCGGCTCGGGCGTGGCAGTCGGCTCATTGCTCGGCTCCGGTGTGGGCTCGGGGGTCGCAGTCGGCTCGGTGGTCGGCTCCGGGGTCGTTTCAGCGGCGGGGGTTGTGGTGGCGCTCTCGTTCAGGACCGTGCTCTCGCCGGGGGCGTCCTCGCGGTGGACCCACGCCATGCGCTGGCTGGCAGCGCCAAGCAGCGTGATGGAATCCCTTGCGCCTGCTGCCCAGGCGGCGGTGTTGCTGTTTGCGGCGTAGCTTGTGTCGCGGGTCGCGCCGATCAGCTCCTTGGTGCCGTCCCGGTAGACGGGCCAGTAGGGGGCCTCGCTGCCGTCAGCCAGCAGCAGATGTCCGCTGCTGCTCAGCTTTGCGGTGTAGGTGGTCTTGGTGCCGACCTCCGTCCGGGCGCTGTCGGCGTAGGTGACGGTGTCGGTCACCTCGTTGGCAATGGGGGCCGACCCGGCGTTGCTGACGCCGGAGTCCTCGGCGCTCTCGTTGACCTGACTGGCCTGAACGATCTTCTCCTTGACGGCCTGCACATCGGCCTTGTAGACGACCTTCTCCTTGACGGTCACGGCCTGCGCCTCAGGCATTATGTACCCCTCAATGGGCTGCACCGCCACGGTGTAGTCGCCGGGGGTCACATCCTCGGCCAGCGCTGTACCGGTCTCGGTGTCCAGCGGGTAGTCGGTGGCCTGGCCCTTGGCATCGGTCAGGGTGACGGTGGCCTCCACACCCAGCAGCGGGGTCTTATCCGGTTCTTCTTCAGCATCCGGAGCGTTCGGGTCGGGGGCGGCGGTCTGTGCGGGGGCCGCCTCATCGGTGACCGGCTCAACAAACAGCGTCACGCCGACATCCTGCTGGATCACGCTGGCCTCGAGCGTCAGCGGCTTGTCCGGCTCCGGTGTCGGGCTTGGCGAGGGGGAGGGGGTCGGCGTGGCCGCAGCCTCGGGCGTGGCGGTCACAACGGGTGTCGGGCTCGGCTCGGGGGTGGTGAACGGCGTAAAGCCTGCGGCAAATGCGCCCAGACCAATGCTGGCCGTCAGCGCCACCGCCGTGCCGCCGGCCGCCAGCTTGTACAGCGGCAGCCGCACAAAGGTGCTGCCGGAGAAATACCGCATCGGGTTCTTTTTATTAAACATTCCTGTTCCTCACAGTGGTCATCGTAGTATGGCCGCATCCTGCGGCGCTGTTTTTGGATAAAACTTTACATAGTGCATCATACCATGAAAAATCCCCCCGCCGCAAGGGGGCAGGGGGAAAAAGCTGCACAGAAAAACGCCGAAATTTTCCACGAAGAAGCGGCACGGATGTTGAAAATGTGACACATCGGAAACATTTCTTCGGTCATATTGCGGTTGGGGTGCCGGTCAGTCACCAGCGGTTGTGTTGGGCAAAAATTCTTCGACCAACAGGTCCACACAGGCACCGTAGCTGCGCATGCCCAGCGTCTGGCCGTAGCCCTGCAAAAAGGTGGTGTACACCTTTTCGCCGGTCTCGCGCACGGGACCCTCCCACTGCTTCCAGTAGGCGTTGTTGGCGGCAAGGTCAGTCTGGGCCTCGGCGCACAAAAGGCGGTAGCTCTCAGCGGCGCGCGCCGGGTCGGCCGTGTAGAGCGCATTGGACAGATGCAGATAGCCGAACAGCCACCCGGAATACCGATACGCGGCCCTGCCGCTGGCGGTGGCCGCCATCACGCCGACAAAATTTGCCTCCTGCTCGGGCGCGACACCGCGCTGATGCGCCAGCTCATGGGCGATCGTCACCGGCAGAAAGACCGCCGGGCAATCGACATTCAGCGTGCTTTCGCCGACCAGCGGACAGAGGTAGCCGGTGAAGCCCCATGCGCTCATCAGCTTGGAGTAGACAGCAGGCTTGGGGCGGCGCTCCGGCCCGGAGAGAAAGGGCCAGCGCTCCGTCAGCGGGTCATACAGGCCGCTGCAGCCGGCAAAGATCTCGGCCTTGTCAACGGCAAACAGGCCGTTTGCGTCCCGCTCGGTCAAGGGGGCCGTTTCGTTGACCCTTTCGGCAAACCAGTCGGTCACGGCGGCCAGTGTCTCGGCGCTGACGGGCGGCGCGGTCATACCGGCCTTCTCGGCAAAGCCGGTGCCGTAGTACTGGGTGCCCCACAGGGCGCAGACCCCGGCATAGCCCCAGACCAGCAGCACAGCGGTGTGCAGCGCCCAGTCGGCCAGCCTGCGGCGGCGCACCGCCCGCACCAGCAGGGCCAGCGCACCGAGGCAGAGCACCGTGGCGCCCAGCTCGCAGGCGCTGAAGGGCAGCGGGTCCACCGCAAACGAGATGCCCCGCTTGACGGGCATCGAAATATGCGCAAGCCACCAGTCCATGGCAGTGCGACTGCGGCGTGCCGCCGCAAATACCCCCAGCGCCGCGCCGCCGCCCGCCAGCGCGGCCAGCCCGCCCCGGTGGGCGCGGCACCAGCCAGAAAGTTTTTTCATAAGGCAAAGCTCCCGTTGCTTTTTGTACCATTATACAAAGAACCGGGCCCCGCTGTCAAAAAACGCGCATTGCCGTTTTGCAGAGGGCAGACATATCTTTTTCTTGCCCTATTGCCCAAAAAGCGGTATAATACAATAGAATATTTGTAAAATTGTGTCCGCCGGGCTGTCCGGCCGGACTGCTATAGTATGGAGGCATTTGCTATGTCTGGATTTATCCCGCTTTCTGTCCCGAATTTCGGCGCGCGTGAGGCCGAGCTCGCCGGGCTGGCCATCACTTCCGGCTGGGTATCGACCAGCGGCGGCAAGGTCACCGAGTTTGAGGAAAAGCTCGCCGCCTATGTGGGTATGCCCCGCGCCGTGGCCTGCAACGCCGGTACCAGCGCGCTGCATCTGGCGGCCATGGCTGCCGGCATTACCCGCGGGGATGAGGTCATCGTCCCGACGCTGACCTTTATCGCCGCCGTCAACCCGCTGACCCGCTATGTGGGGGCCGAGCCGATTTTCATCGGCTGCGACGACAGCCTGTGCATTGACCCCGACGCGGTGGAGAATTTCTGTGCTAACCACTGCGAGCTGCGGGACGGCAAGCTGTACAATAAAAAGACCGGCGCACATGTCAAGGCGCTGGAGGTCGTGCATGTCTTTGGCAATCTGGCCGACATGCCCCGCCTGATGGCCATTGCCGAGCGGTACGGCCTTATTGTGATCGAGGACGCGACCGAGGCCCTCGGCACCCGCTGCACCGATGGTCCCTATGAGGGCCGGTTTGCAGGCACCATCGGCGACATCGGCTGCTACAGCTTCAACGGCAACAAGATCATCACGACCGGCGCGGGCGGCGCGGTGGTATCCAACCACGCCGACTGGGCCGAGCATGCCAAGCACCTCTCCACCCAGGCCAAGGCCGATATGCTGCAGTTCCTGCATGATGAGGTCGGCTACAACTACCGCATGACCAATGTGCAGGCCAGCCTCGGCATTGCCCAGCTGGAGCGGCTTGAGGGATTCATCGCCCACAAAAAGGCGCTGTATGACCGCTATGTGGCGGCGCTGGACGGCGTCAAGGGGCTGCGCATCCTGCCCTTCCGTGAGGAGGCATGCCGCTCCAACCACTGGTTCTTCAGCCTGTATGTGAAGGATGCCGGTCTTGACCGCGACACCGTGATTGAAAAGCTGCAGGCACAGCAGATCCAGACCCGCCCGGTGTGGGCGCTCATCCATGAGCAGGCCGATTACCCCCGCAACGAGGCCTACGGTCTGGACAAGGCGCTGGACTACCGCAAGTATATTGTCAACCTGCCCTGCTCGACCAATCTGAGCATGGAGGACTGCGACCGCGTGATTGAAGCGGTGCTGGGGCTGCTGAAATAAGGCTTCCCCCGAGGGGAAAGCTGTCACCGAAGGTGACTGATGAGGGGCTGACTTTCCGCAGCAGTCCGTGAACGGGCAACCACGGAAGCGCCGCCCCTCATCCGGCGCTTGCGCGCCACCTTCCCCCTCAGGGGAAGGCTATAGGCAACACCGCACAATTCCCGCCTAACGGCTTAAGCACCGCTCCGGCGGCTGCGGCACGGCATCTGCGTTGCCAAAATGCTCGATAATACACAAAGTATTATCTGCGCTTTTG
>ERZ507062.241-NODE-241-length-27411-cov-4.7655_pt1 | contig 27411 bp, 21 predicted proteins | sample MGYA00513786_ERZ507062 | MGnify/ENA metagenome assembly ERZ507062 | reverse complement strand
GAAGATAGTTGGCTGGAAACGGCCTGTGAAAATAGGTAGATGCCGGCTTCTCTTACAAGCTCTATCCCGAAAGGGGTAGGGCTTTTTTGTTTGTTTTGTAAAGGGGAGCGGGGAAGTATAGGCAAGGCTGCGCGGGCGGATATGGAAGCTGCCCCTACGGAGTGGTAAGGGAACAAGGGCATTTCCAAAAGGAAAATGTTGACAAATCAATAACATTGCGGTATACTATCAACTATTGTTGATAAGTCATAGAGGGACAGAAAGGAAATACACCTTGAAAACAAAAGCAAAAATGAGTCCGAAAAAGAAAATCGTCATCGCAGTCGGTGCGGTGGTCGTGGTGCTGACGGCAGCGCTGCTGTTTGTCAGCAACTACCTTGTAAACTATGCCATCGGCCGCAGCGGAGACGGCGGCAATCGTGAAGTCGCGCTGGAGGTCGAAGCCTCGCCGGACAGCGTCGAGGCAATCATTGAGACGAACCGCGCACAGTACAGCGCGGACATCGACGCCTTCGCAGCTGCCCATCCGGGAGAAAACGTGACACTCACCGCCGCCGATGGCCTGACCCTGCATGGCGTCCGCTATGCCAACGCCGAGACCGCCGACACACACCGCTGGGCGATTGTTCTGCACGGCTACCGCGGCGACCACACCGGCGTGCTGAATCTGGCGATGCCCTATTACGAGGCCGGCTATCAGGTGATCGCGCCCGACCTGCGCGCCTGCGGCGACAGCGACGGAGATTACGTAGGCATGGGCTGGCTTGACCGCGAGGATATTCTGCGTTGGATCGATTTCATCCTCGCGGATGACCCGCAGGCGGAGATTGTCGTCCATGGCATCTCGATGGGGGCGGCCACCACGATGATGACAGCGGGTGAGGACACGCCCGAAAACGTGAAAGTCTTCATCGAGGACTGCGGCTACACGAGCGTCTGGGACGTCTTTTCCAGCGAGCTGCAGCTGCGGTTCGGCCTGCCGGAATTCCCCATCCTTTACACGGCCAGCGGCGTCGCTAAACTGCGGGCTGGCTACACATTCGGCGAGGCCAGCGCCCTGCGGCAGGTGGAAAACTGCGAAAAACCGATGCTTTTCATTCATGGCACGGCGGATGACTTTATCCCCTATGAGATGATGGACGAACTGTATAACGCGAAGCCCGGCGATAACAAGGCCGAGCTGACCGCCGACGGCGCAGGCCACGGCGAGGCCATGTACGCGCTGGGGGACACCTACTGGGACACGGTGTTTGACTTCATCGAGCCTTATATGAACTGAACGCAGAGCGGCGCGGGGTAACCTGCGCCGCTTTTGTGCTGCCCGCCTGCCGCGCGGCGTATGATGCAGCAGGGGGGAGGGGAGAGTATGGAACAAATTTTGCCGCGCAAGGGCTGGGCGGCGGTCTACTGCCGCCTGAGCCGCGAGGACGAGGACAAAACCGCGCGCGAGTCCGAGAGCATCCGCAACCAGCGCGAGCTGCTGCTGAACTGGGCGCAGGCGCACGGCTACCGGGTCTACCGCGTCTACATCGATGAGGATTACTCCGGCATTGACCGGGGCCGCCCCGGCTTCAACGCCATGTTGGCCGACGCGCAGGCGGGCAAATTCGAGGTCATTCTGGCGAAAACCCAGTCGCGTTTCACCCGCGATATGGAGCTGGTCGAGCGCTACCTGCACGGGCTGTTCCCGGAGTGGGGCGTGCGGTTCATCGCGGTGCTGGATCATGTCGATACGCAAGACCCGGCCGGGAAAAAGGCGCGTCAGATCAACGGCCTGATCAACGAGTGGTATCTGGAGGATCTGTCCGCGAATGTGCGGGCAGTGCTTGACCACAAGCGGCACAGCGGGTGCTACATTGCCAGCTTCGCACTGTACGGCTACCGCAAGCACCCCGCCGATCACAACCGGCTCGTCCTTGACCCACCTGCGGCGGTGGTCGTGCGGAAAATTTTTGCGCTGTATCTGGCAGGGCACGGCACGGCGAAAATTGCCGCGCTTTTAAATAAGGAAAGCATTCCGCCGCCCGCTGCCTACCGCACCCGGCAGCTTGGCCGCCCCGTGCCGTCCCGCGCGCTGTGGAGCAAGGCAACTGTGCGGCGCATCCTTGCCACCCGTACCTACGCGGGCGACATGGAGCAGGGACGGGTGCGTAAGCTGAATTACAAATCCACGAAGACGGTGCGCCTGCCGCCGCAGGATTGGATCGTCGTGCCGGGAACACAGGAGGCCATCGTCGACCGCGCAGATTTCGACGCTGTGCAGCGGATGCTCGCCGCGCGCGGCCGCGCCTGTGCGTGTGGACAGACACACCTGCTGGCAGGGCTTGTCTACTGCGGCATCTGCGGCGGGAAGATGGAGCTGACCGGTACGGCGGCGCGGCGGTATTTCCGCTGCCGCACGGCGCAGCGAAGCCGCGCGGCTTGCCCCGGTCAGCGCTACCTGCCAATGGCCGACGCCGAGGCGCTGATGCAGAAGCTGTTGTGTGGCGATACTGCGCCGCTGACCCGCGCGAAGGTCTGCGCGGCGGTGAATAAGCTTGTCATCGACCCGCCGCAGAACGGTATGCGACCGATCCGGGTGTACGCGCGCCCCGGTGTGGTGGGGCAGGGAACGCCCGCCCATGTGGGGTAGACCTCACTGGATGCAACATTCGCAATGTAGGACTGAAAGCTCACCGTCACATTGCCGGTGTTCGCTGTGGGCTTGCCCAGATGCACGGTGATTTTTTTGGGGATAACGACCCGGCTCAATACATCGCCGGGCAGAATCTCCTCCGGCGCAGGGCCGCTGCCGCCGTTCCCGGAAAACAGCGTGTGGGGCGGTATCGCAATGACCTCCGCTTCGCTGCTGCGTGCAGCGGCGGGGACTGTACCGCGCGGTAAGAGTGCAAGCCGTGCGACCGTCTGCTGTCCGTCAAAGACCTGCACACCGTCCAGCACAAGGGACTGCCAACCGTCCAGTGCGGCCTCTATGCGGTAGAGTGCGTAGGGGCGCACCGCCGTGTTGGCAGCGTCCAGACTGTAGGCTGCATCGGGTGCGGGCAGGTCTGCGGCCTCTGCGCGGCCGTCTGCATCGGCGGTCAGGTGGGCAAGAGCGGTACCGCTTTCATCCAGCACGGTCAGGACTACCCCTGCCAGGGGCGCGGCCTGCCCCGCGGCAGAGGTATAGATCAGTATACTGCCTTTGGACATATGCAAAACACCTCCTGACCCACGCTATGCAAATGCGCACAACTGTGCTACAATGGGGGCAGGAGGGGCGATTATGATCTATCTTTCCGGGTTCCGGTTCCCAGACCGGGCACAAGAAGCAAACTACATGGCGTTCAGCCCGCGCGCGAGGCAGACCTGTTATGACTCGTACTATCCGTTCGGTTTGTTTGAGGGGCGAACACTGCCAGAACTGGATTTTTTGGAAATTACGATTTTGTACGGCGGCAATGGCAGCGGCAAGACGACTTTATTAAATGTAATGGCCGATGCCCTGCGGCTTTACCGCCGCGCCGAGTACAACCGCACGCCGTTTTTTGAGGATTATGTGCGCCTGTGCGAGCTGCGCACGATGCGCCCTGTGCCTGCGGGCAGCATGATCTTGACAAGTGATGATGTGTTTGACTATATGCTTGATCTGCGGGCGCTGAACGATGGCGTGGACACGCGCCGTGAGCAGATGTTTGCGGATTACAACGAACTTCGGCGGGAAAAATTCCAGATGCACGGCATGAAGGACTACGACCGGCTCAAGCAGGTAAGCGCCGCGCGGCGATACAGCCAGTCCCAGATGGCGCGCCGCACATTGCCTGCCAATGTGCGCACCCGCTCCAACGGGGAGAGCGCATTGGCTGTGTTCAGCGAGCGCATCCGTGAGGATGCACTGTATTTGCTGGATGAACCTGAAAACAGCCTTTCGCCCGAACGGCAGCTGGAGCTGGCGCAATTTTTGCATGATTCTGCGCGGTTTTACAACTGCCAATTTATCATAGCGACACACTCGCCGTTTTTGCTGGCCATGCCGGGGGCGCGGGTGTATGATCTGGATGCCGAGCCCGTCACAACACGGAAGTGGACGGAATTGGAGAATGTAAGGGCGACATGGGAGTTTTTCCAGCGGCATAGGAACGAATTTGAGTAAAACAAACGCCCGCAGGCGGTGGCAGTCAGCCACAGTCTGCGGGCGATGTTTATTTTTGTTTAGGCAGCTGAAAAATCAAGCCTTGTTGGCGGAGCCGAACAGCTCGATCTTCTCACGGACGGTGGCCTTGATGGCCTCGGCGCCGGGAGCGAGCAGCTTGCGGGGGTCAAAGCCCTTGCCCTCGAGATCCTTGCCGGCCTCGATGTACTTGCGGGTAGCATCGGCAAAGCTCAGCTGGCACTCGGTGTTGACATTGATCTTGGAGACGCCCAGAGAGATGGCCTTCTTGATCATCTCGTCAGGGATGCCCGTGCCGCCGTGCAGAACCAGAGGAATGTTGTCGGTGGCGTTGTGGATCTTGTCCAGAGCCTCGAAGTCCAGACCCTTCCAGTTGGCGGGGTACTTGCCGTGGATGTTGCCGATACCGGCAGCCAGGAAGTCGATGCCCAGAGAAGCGATCTTGGCGCACTCGGCGGGATCAGCGACCTCACCCATGCCGATGACGCCGTCCTCCTCGCCGCCGATGGAGCCAACCTCAGCCTCGATGGACAGGCCGTGGTCATGTGCCAGCGCGACCAGCTCGGTGGTCTTGGCGACGTTCTCGTCGATGCTGTAGTGGCTGCCATCGAACATGATGGAGGTGAAACCGGCGGCGACGCAGGCCTTAGCGCCCTCGTAGGTGCCGTGGTCCAGATGCAGCGCAACGGGAACGGTGATGCCCAGGCTCTCGTCCATCGCCTTGACCATGGCGGCCACGGTCTTGAAGCCGGTCATGTATTTGCCGGCACCCTCAGAGACACCGAGGATGACGGGAGAGTTCATCTCCTGTGCGGTGAGCAGGATGCTCTTGGTCCACTCCAGATTGTTGATGTTGAACTGGCCGACTGCGTAGTGGCCATCGCGCGCTTTCAGCAGCATATTGGTAGCATTTACCAGCATAGTTCATACCTCCACATATAACAGTTACAATAGGTGGTACACCGACACCCGGCGCACCATTAAGTTTATTATAACCCGACTTTGACAAAAAATCAACAGGTTTTTTCATTGCGGCAGATGTACTTTTGTCACAAGAGCGAGAAGGCCCGGATTTGCGGCGCGATTTGGTGAAAATGTGGGGAAACCGAACGGATTCGCTGGGAAAATCGGCGTTATTCCGGGTTGACAAAAGGGTTTATCCGGGCTGTTATGTGGAAAATTTGTCCACCATGATTGTTGAAAACTTGGTTGAAACGGTGGAAAAGCCCATTATAAAGCATCTTTTTAACACTTTCCACAGAGTTTTCAACAGGTGGAAAAGTGCGCCGTGGTCTACGCTCTGTATAAACAACGATGCTGCGATAAGGCAATAAGAGCGTTTGCATTTTTGACGCATTTTGACCGGCAAAGTTGTAAAAAAGCGGCTGCGCGGACCCGGACGGCGCAAAAAAAGGTGACAAAGCACACCGAAATGTGGTATACTGTTTACTGATTATGAAGCATAGTCGATTACTGTCGGCTTTTTACGATACAATGGAGGACACTATGGAAAAATTTGCCCGCGAACGCGAACAGACGCCCGACCGTGCCGAGCGTACCGATACCCTGGTATGGGGCAAGAATGCCGTGACCGAGCTGCTGAAAAGCGGCGGCGCGGTGGATACGGTCTACCTGACCGATGCAATGCCTCAGGCGGTGGCGGGTTACTATACGGCCCTGTCCAAGGAGAGCGGCGCGGTGGTCAAGCGTGTGCCCGCCAACAAGCTGCAGAAGATGTGCGGCACGCCGGATCATCAGGGCGTGGCCGCCCGCGCGGCCGAGGTGGCGTATGCGAGTCTGGACGATCTGTTCAAGGCGGCGCAGGCCAAGGGCGAGCCGCCCTTCCTCGTCCTCTGCGATGGAGTCGAGGATCCCCACAATCTGGGGGCCATCGTGCGCTCTGCGTATCTGTGCGGGGCCCACGGTGTTGTCATCCCCAAGCGCGGCGGTGTCGGCGTGACCGGTACGGTCATGAAAGCCAGCGCCGGGGCGGCCGCACGGCTGCCCATTGCCCGGGTGCCCAATCTGGCGCAGGCGATCCGCACGATCAAGGAGCATAATATCTTTGTCTACTGTGCTGACCTCGGCGGTGCCCCGTTGGCCAAAACCGACCTGTCCGGCCCGGTCGCGCTGGTGCTGGGCAGTGAGGGCGGCGGCCCCGGCGCGCTGACCCGCAAGCTCTGCGATGCGGCGGTCACGCTGGAGATGGCGCCCGGTCAGGCAACCGGCGTTGACAGCTACAATGTCAGCGTGGCGGCAGGCATCCTCTGCTATGATGTGATGCGCAGACGGATCGCGAAGAAGTAAAACAATACAGGGGGGCAGGGCTGCCTCCCGCTAAAAACGAAGTTCATCCTTTTACAAAGAGGAATCACCATGCCAAGCAAACGTACCAATGATTCGGTTGACCGTATTCTGGAAGACCTGAATATACAGCAGGCGCAGGCCGGCCTGCGGGACAGTGTCACCGACCGTCAGGTCGATGAGATCCTGCGCAGTGTAGGCATCACCAGCGCGCCCGCACAGCCTGTGCCCGACCGCAGCCCGGCCTCTGGTGCGGATGGCGGGCTGGACGCCCTGCTGCAGCAGCCCGCTGCGGCCGTGCAGCCCGCCCCCCGCCCGGCGCGCCAGACACAGCCGGCCCCCTACACGCCCGCGCGTCAGCCTGTGCAGCCCGTGCAGAGTACCCGGCCGCCGCAGCAGACGATGCCGACCCCGGCGGCTGCGGAAAACACGACCGGCAGTCTGGGCTATGACGGCGATACGACCCGCACCGGCATCATCAAGGATTTTCTGCTTAAAATGGCGCCGGACGGCAGCGCTGCGGACACCGATGCCCTGAATCAGGGCAAAAACCAGTTTCAGAAGTTCTTCAAGAACTCAGTCGCGGTCGTGCCTGATGAAAAGGGCCGGATGCCGAAGCCCGAAAAGAAAAAACGCGGCTTTCTCGGCCTCAAGCATGCCGAGGATACGGGGGCGTTTGTGCCCATCAATGTCTCGCTCAGCGGTAAAAATGCGGAGTATGAGGATGACCCTGCCATGCAGCAGGAGTATTATCCCGATCAGGAGCCGGAGCAGCTGCCCCAGCGCAGCGCAGAGCCGCGCAGAAAACAGGGCTTTTTGGGCGGTTTTTTCGCCCCGGAGGAGGAGACTGAGGAGCTGATGATCCCCGAGGAGCGGGCGGAGGAGCCTGCCCGCACCGCCCCGGCCCCCCAGACGGTACACCCGGCTGAGTCGGAGACCGACCGCGAGGACCCGACGCAGGAGGTCTGGCGCAGCAAATACACCCGCCCGGCCCGCCGTGGCGCGGAGGAGCAGGACGGCCAGACGATGGACTTTATCCGCAGCACGGTCGATCAGGCCCAGAAGCACCCGTCCGATACGCTGACCGGCGGCATGACCGGCACGATCTACCGCAAAAAGCGTAATACGGTCGAGTTCACCCCCGGCAAAAAGCCCCAGACCGCTCCGCCGCCGCAGCCTGTGCCGCAGCGCAGCGGAGAGCCTGTAGGTGAGCCGATCGAGGTGCCCCGCAGCCAGCCGGTCCCAAGCGGCTTTACGATGCAGATCGGCGGTCTGGACACTGTCCCGACGGACAGCACGCAGGAGTTCATGAGCGCCTACAACGCCGTGCGCCCCCAGCGCAGACAGGCTGCAGCCCAACCCCGCCCCATGCCCCAGCCCGCCGCGCAAAGTCTTGCGCCCCAGCCGGACGCTGCCGGGGAGGACCCTTACGAAAACACCGTTGTTGTCGGGGATGCCACGCAGGAGGAGAATCGCCAGACCGGAGAACTGCTGCTGCCCCACCGCCAGCGCGATGATGTGGATCAGCTGGTCGATACTCTGACCGGCCGCATCAGCCTGACGCCGCAGCCGCCTGCTGCCCCGGCCCATACCGGCTTTACCCAGAGCCTGAGCGCCCCGGCACCGGCGCACAGCGGCTTTACCCAGAATCTCAGCAGCGTTGCTGCGGCACCTGCCCGCACGGGCTTTACCCAGCAGCTGGGCGGTGCGCCTGCCCCGGCACAGCCTGCCCACAGCGGCTACACGCAGAACCTCGGTGCCGCCCCGGCGGAGCCGAACACCTCTGCCTTTGTCAGTGACATTGCCAATGCCATCAACAGCGGTGAGCCGGCAGGGGACACCCTGCGCTATGAAGATGCCGCCGCCCGGCTGACGGCCTCGCTGGCCGAGGACGCTGCGGCTGCCCGCACCCACACCCATATCCCGACCGCCGCCGAGGTCAGGCAGGCTGCCGCCCGCTTTGCCGGCCGTGCCGAGGATGAGAGCGAGGACAATGCGGTCTCTCCGTTTGAAACGGCGGAGATCCCCGTGCCCCACAGCCGTGAGTATGAGCGCGCCGAGGATGCCCCTGCGGTGCGCGCTGAGCTGGCCAAAAAGCTGACACAGGCCACGGTGGCCTGTCTTGTGTCGGGCGTGGCTGCTGCGGTCATGATCGTGCTGGCGGTGCTGCCGGTGCGCCCGGCCGCGCTGGGCGATGCCATGGTCTACCCGGCAGTCATGCTTGTGCTGCTGCTGGCAGCCTGCGCCGCCAACTGGGAGGCGTTTTTCAGCGGCATCCGGGGGCTGGTCAAGACCCCCTCCCCGGACAGTCTGTCCATTCTGCCCGCGATCGGCGCGGCACTGCAGTGCATCCTGATGCTGGCCAACGGCGGCTACACGGCCAATCTCCCCATGCTGGCAGGCCCTGCGGTGCTGGTACTGTGCCTGAACGCCATCGGCCGCCGTTTGAACGCTGCGACCGTCAGTGACAACTTCCAGCTGGTCAGCGCCAAGGTCGAGCATGCCGTTGCCTACCGGCTCAAGGACGCCGGGGCGCTCAGGGCTGTGTCTCAGGGTCTGGCCGAGCCGCACCCCAGCGTGCTGGTCAGCCGACCGACCCAGATCTTCCGCAGCTTTTTGGCTAACAGTGCCGCACGCGGCACCAGCGACAAAAACCAGCAGCAGTTTGCCTGGCTGCTGGGCGGCTGCTGTCTGGCAGCCTTCCTCTTTACCGTCATCCGCAGCAAGGACCCGGTTCTGGCCGCCACGGTCATGGCGGGGGTCGGCTGTCTGGCCGCACCGCTGGCCGGTACGCTGCTGTCGGCTCTGCCTGCCCGCATGATGCAGCGCAGTGCCGCGCAGGTGGGCGCGGTCATCCCCGGCTGGCGCGACATTCGCCAGCTTGGGCGCATCAATGTCATTCAGGTCACAGCGCGTGACCTCTTCCCGGTCGGGTGCGTTTCGCTTGCCGGCATCAAGCCCGTCAAACCGGAGCATATCGACACCGCCATCGTCTACGCGGCCTCCATTCTGTCGGAGGCAGGCCCCACGCTGCGCGATGTCTTTATGAACATGCTGGGCGAAAACCGCAGCCTGCTGGCCAAGGTCGATGACCGCCAGACGATCTACGGCAAGGGCTATGTCGGCTGGATCAACAAGCGCCGTGTTCTGGTGGGCAACCGCGCCCTGATGCAGGAGTACGGCATCAAGATCCCCAGCTTGGAATATGAGCAGCACCATACCGTGAACCAGCGCCGGGTCATCTATCTGGCGGTGTCCGGCAAGCTGTTTGCGATGTTTCAGGTGGCCTACCAGCGCGACCCCGACACAGCGGCCGTGCTGGAAACGCTGCACCATGCGGGGCTTTCCCTCGTTGTGGACTGCGATGATTTCAACTGCGATGTCCGCCTGCTGGAGACAGCCTACAGTCTGCCCGCCGGTTCGGTCAAGGTGCTGACGAGCGGTGAGCATCAGGCCGTTGCCCCAGCGGTGGCGTGGCTGCCCGAAAGCGAGGGCAACATGCTCCATCTGGGCAGCTTTGCCAGCTTTGTGGGCGGTCTGCAGGCCGCAGCCGGTGCTGCCGAGGGCGAGCATAAGGCTGCCATCGTGCTGACGGTCTCGGTGCTGTTCAGCTGTGCGGTCGGCGTGCTGCTGACCCTGACGGGCGGCCTTGTCACCCTGCCGCTGGCCGGCATCGTGCTGTATCAGGCAGCGTGGTGCGTGCTGGCGCTGGTGTTCCCGCTTATGCAGCACTACTACTGATAAAAACAGGGCAGGGCCGCCCCGCTGAAAAGGGCGGTGCTGCCACAGGAAGGGGGAAAAACCCGTGTACCGCACACGCGAAAAACAGATGTCGATCTACGATTATCTGCCGCCCTACCATGGCGAGCTGTGCGGCGCCAACCGCTGGGTGCGGCTGGCTGCCGAGATCGACTGGGACGCCTTTGAAAAGGCCTACAGTGAGCAGTTTGCCCCCGGCGGTGCGGTGGCACTGCCCGCCCGCGTGGCGCTGGGCTGCCGTGTGATCCAGCTGCATTACGGCGTCATCGACCGCGAGGTGGTGTCGCTGGTGCAGGAAAGTCCCTATCTGCAGTATTTTTTGGGATTTGAGAAGTTCAGCGACAGCGTTCCGTTCTCGGCCCGCACGGTGGCGCGGTTCCGCGCCCGTATCCCGGATAAGGCTGTGCGCCCGGCAGTCCGCCTGCTGCGCAGCTACCGATGAATTTTAGCTTATAATATAGAGAGGTATTCATGGAATTGTTTTTAGACGCCCTGCTGGACGCCTTGATTGACGGCGTGAAGATGCTGCCGTTTTTATATCTGGCCTACCTGCTGATTGAATGGCTGGAGCGCCACCATGGGGAAAGTATTGAGGAGGCGCTTGCCGGCGGCGGCCGCTGGGGGTTCATCCCCGGTGCGCTGCTGGGCTGTGTGCCGCAGTGCGGCTTCAGCGCCGTAGCCTCCAACCTGTATGCAAGCCGGGTCATTACACCCGGCACGGTGCTGGCGGTCTTTATCGCCACCAGCGATGAGGCGATCCCGCTGCTGGCGGCCGAGCCGTCCCAGTGGGTCACGCTGGTCCTGCTGCTGGCCTGCAAGGTGGCGTTTGCCATCGTGGGCGGCTGGCTGCTCGACATTCCGCTGCGCCATATCCTGCCGCATTCCCTCTACGGCGGCTATGAAGGCCACGCCGATGAGGTGGACTGCCATGAGGAGCACGAGGAGACGAGCAGCATCTTTTTGGCCGCGCTGCGCCACACGCTGGAAATTTTCGTCTTTATCCTGCTGTTCAGCTTTATCATTGGTCTTGTGTTTGAAGCCTTCGGCGAGGAGCCCATCGCGGCGGCGCTGTCCGGCATGGGCGTGTTCCAGCCGATGCTGACGGCACTGGTCGGCCTTGTGCCCAACTGCGCGGTCAGCGTACTGCTGGCCCAGCTCTATGTGCAGGGGGTCATTACCTTCGGCAGCCTGTTTGCGGGCCTTACGGCTGGTGCGGGTGTCGGTCTGGCCGTGCTGTGGCGGGTAAACCCCAGCTGGAAGCAGAACCTTTTTATGACGGGCCTGCTCTGGGCGGTCGGTGCGGCGGCAGGCATGCTGCTGCAGATACTGCCGCTGTAAAAAAAATGGCTTCCCCCGTGGGGGAAGCTGCCGCCCGCAGATGGCTGATGAGGGCAGAGCTTCTGTCATAACCTGTTTCCGGACGATTGCGGAAGGTCGGCCCTCATCCGCTTCACTTCGTTCAGCACCTTCCCCCGCAGGGGAAGGCTTTTACTTAGAAGGAGGAATCCCCATGCAATACAGTATTGAAAATGAGATCCTGCGCCTGACAGTGGATACCCACGGTGCCGAGCCTGTCAGCGTTCTTCACAAGCCGACCGGGGCCGAGCTGCTCTGGCAGGGTGATCCCGCAGTCTGGGGCCGCCATGCACCGATCCTCTTTCCCTACACCGGCAAGCTGACCGGCGGCAAGATGATCGCCAAGGGGGTAGAGTATGCCGGCGGCCAGCACGGCTTTGCCCGCGATGTGGAGCATGCCATGACCCGCCACGCCGACAACCTGCTGGAATTTGAGCTGCACGCCAACGCCGAAACGCTGCCCAAGTGGCCCTATGCGTTTGTGCTGCGCTCCACCTTCACGCTGGAAGGGGAGACCGTCCACCACACGCTGACCGTCGAGAACCCCGTTGAGGAGGAGCTGCGCTTCGGCATCGGCTACCACCCGGCCTTTGCGCTTCCCTTCGATGACCGCCATGTCACCGAGGATTACGAGATCCGCTTTGACGGCATCGAGTCCCCGCTTTGCGTCAGTGCCCAGCCCAACGGCCTGTTGAACGGCCAGAGCTACTACCTCGCCCGCAATGTCGAGGCCATCCCTCTGACCGATGACCTGTTTGACAACGACAGCCATGCCATGGTCAACCTGCGCAGCGGCCATGTTTCGGTCATTGAGAAGGATACCGGCCGCAGCGTCATCTGTGATGTGTCTGACTTCCCCTACACGCTGATCTGGTCTGCCGCCAAAAAGCCGCTGCACTTTATCTGCATTGAGCCGTGGCACAGCCTGCCCGGTGAGGAAAACGGCCCCATCGACTGGGAGCAGCGCCCCTGCGCCGCCTCCCTCAAGCGCGGAGAAAGTTGGTCCACCACCCTGTCCACGACCTTTGTGCGCTAAATGAAGGCGCTGAAAAAATATCGCTGGCCGCTGACCGGCGCCCTGCTCGGGGCGCTGGTCTTTCTGGCTGTGTACGGCGTTCGTGTGCTGGACCCGACCAGCGTTGACTGGATCCTGAATAACCCCAGCCCCGACCCGGCCCAGCACTATCTGGGGTGGGAGCTGTTCCGCCGCAGCCCGGTGCATCTGCCGTACATCGGCGCGAATTATAACGCGGTCTACCCGTTCCGGACCAGTGTGCTGTTCACGGATTCACTGCCGCTGGCGGCGCTGTTCTTCAAGCTGCTGGGCGGCGTGCTGCCCGCGCGGTTCCAGTATTTCGGCTGGTGGGGTCTGGCCTGCTACATGCTGCAGGGCGGCTTGGCGCAGGCGGTCATTGCCTGCATTGCCGGTGTGCAGCCCACGGTTGACCGTAGCGGTAGCAGGGCAGACATCGGTGTTATCATGAGTCCACAGCAGACGGCCAAACGGTGGGGCAGCGTGGCGGGTGCAGGATTACTTGTGCTGTTCCCGGCGCTGACAATGCGCATGTTTGCCCACACGGCACTCGCAGCCAACTGGCTTGTGCTGCTGGCCCTCTACCTCTGGCTGCGCAGTGACGAGCTTATGCCCACGACCCGCCGCGCCTGCCTTGTCTGGGCGGGCATGGGTCTGCTCTGTGCGGGCATCCATCTGTACTACCTGCCGATGGTCGGTCTTGTGCTTGTGGGATACGCGGTGCGCCGCGCCCTGCAAAAACGCGGCCCGGCGGCTGTGCTGGCACCGATAGCAGCGTTCTGCGCTGCGGCGCTGGCGGAGTTGGTGCTGCTGGGGGCATTCGCTGTCAACTTTGCGGGCTACTCCAACGGTTACCTCAGCGGGGCGGACTACCTCGGCCTGTTTGTGCCATGGCTGGCGCAAAGCTGGGAGCAGAATGTTTATGCAGGCATCGGAACATCGCTGGCCGTGGTGCTGGCGGTGTTCGGCATAGTCTGCAACGCCCGCAAGGCGGAAAAATTCTTTGCCGCCCACCGCGACTGGCTCATTGCCGGCGCTGTGGTGCTGGTGCTGGATTTGATTGCCGCAGGCGGCAACGCCATCACGGTGAACGGAAAAACGCTGTTCACCGTGCCCATCCCGCAGTTTTTGATGAACTTATGGGCAATGTTTTCCTCCTGCGCGCGGCTGGCGTGGCTGGCAGGTATGCTGCTGGCTGCCGTTGGCTGCGGGTTGGTGCTGCGCTTTTGGGATAACGGTGTCGCGCCCGCCCTGATGCTGGCAGTCTGCGCCGTGGCGCAGGGCTGGGGCCAGCGGTCGGAGCTGTTCAACCGCTGGACGGACTACCACTACTACGGCTTCCGCTACGAGAATAAGACCCTGCTGACCGACCCCGTGTGGGAGCAGATCGCCGCCAGCGGCAGGTACAGCCATCTGGCCTTTGCCACATTTGACTTTGAGCATGACGAGTTCTGGGATCTGGTCGACTTTGCCGCCGACCACGGCTGGACCTCCGATAGCTTCTACATGGCGCATATGGACGGCAACCTTGCGGCGGTCACGCTGCCGGGCGAGCTGAACGAGCTTTCCGCTGACACGCTCTATGCCTTCATCGACGAGGACGAGCTGACGCGGAACAGTTACGACCTGCACTATTACCGGCTGGATGGAATCCTGATCGGCAGCGTCGAGCCCATCGACGGCATCGAGGAGGAGCCTGCACCCGAAGTGCCCGCCCACACGATGGATTTGACGAAGTCGGATGTTGACCCGCTCTTTCTGGCGGCGGACGGCATTGTTCTGGGCATGAACGGTGAGATGATGACCGAGGAGTGGACGCTGTTCCCCGGGCGCTACCGTGTGACGCTGACCGGCAGCGGCTTTGACCACAGCTACATCTACGCGCGGTACGGCCTCATCAACGAAGAAACCTACAAGCTGGACATCGACTTCACCGGCATCGACCCCAACGAAATGACCTTTGAGTTCACGGCCACCGAGATGCTCCACTACTGGCGCACCGCTGTCCACACGCTGGACGACGCAAATGTAACCGTCAACAGTGTGACGGTGGAGAAGGTAGGGTAAACCGGTTCGGTTCTCACATCCGGCTGTTTACCGTTTTCCATAAACAAAAAATCCTGCCTGCACAATCAGTGCAGACAGGATTTTTACTTTATAACGCTGCTAAATCAGAACGCAACCTTCTTGGCCACGTAGTCGTGCAGCTCGCTGATGGGCATACGGACCTGCTCCATCGTGTCGCGGTCGCGGACGGTCACGCAGCCATCGGCCTCGACCTTGTCGTCGCCGACAGTCTGGAAGTCCACGGTGATGCACAGCGGGGTGCCGATCTCGTCCTGACGGCGGTAACGCTTGCCGATGGAGCCGGCATCGTCATAGTCAACCATAAAGTCCTTGGCCAGCTCGTTGCGGATCTCCATCGCCTTATCGCCCAGCTTCTTGGACAGGGGCAACACGGCGCACTTGAACGGTGCCAGATAGGGGTGCAGGTGCAGCACGGTGCGCACATCCTCCTTGCCCTTGGCATCGACAAGGTGCTGCTCATCGTAGGCCTCGCACAGGAAGGCCAGCGCCACGCGGTCACAGCCCAGAGACGGCTCGATAACATAGGGGATGTAATGCTCGTTCGTCTCGGGGTCAAAGTACTCGAGCGACTTGCCGGAGGCCTCCTGATGGCGGCTCAGGTCGTAGTTGGTGCGGTCGGCAATGCCCCACAGCTCGCCCCAGTCGGTGAACGGGAAGGCGTACTCGATGTCGGTGGTGGCGCGGCTGTAGAAGGCAAGCTCGGCAGGCTCGTGGTCGCGCAGGCGCAGGTTTTCCTCCTGAATGCCGAGGCTCAGCAGCCAGTTCTTGCAGTAGTCCTTCCAGTAGGCAAACCACTCCAGATCGGTGTCGGGCTTGCAGAAGAACTCGCACTCCATCTGCTCAAACTCGCGGGTGCGGAAGGTGAAGTTGCCCGGCGTGATCTCGTTGCGGAACGCCTTGCCGACCTGGCAGACGCCGAAGGGCAGCTTGCGGCGGGTCGTGCGCTGGATGTTCGCAAAGTTGACAAAGATGCCCTGTGCGGTCTCGGGGCGCAGATAGCAGGTGGAGGAGGAATCCTCGGTAACGCCGATGGCGGTCTTGAACATCAGGTTGAACTTACGGATGGGGGTAAAGTCATGCTTGCCGCAGACGGGGCAGACGACTTCATCATGGCTGGCGATAAAAGCGTCCATCTCATCAAAGGTCATGGCATCGACATCCACGCCCTTGCCCTGCTCGCACTCGGAAATCAGTTTGTCGGCGCGGTGGCGGCTCTTGCAGGCGCGGCAGTCCAGCAGCGGGTCCGAGAAGCTGGACACATGGCCGGTAGTCACCCAGGTCTGCGGGTTCATCAGGATGGCGGCGTCCAGACCGACGTTGTAGGGGCTTTCCTGCACGAACTTCTTCATCCATGCCTTTTTGACATTGTTCTTGAACTCAACACCCAGAGGACCGTAGTCCCAGCTGTTTGCCAGGCCGCCGTAGATCTCGCTGCCCGGATAGATAAACCCGCGGTTTTTGCACAGGTTTACGATCATGTCAAGGGTCTTTTCACTGTTCTTCATTTGTGTTACTCCTTCCGCATGGCTGGCTGCCACACAAAGCGATTTTCCCACCGCGCCCGGATAAATTTGGCACGATACGTTTATTATAGCATAGGATGGGGGAGGGGACAAGGGCACAACGCGAAAAAAGGCTTCCCCTAGGGGGAAAGCTGTCGCCATAGGCGACTGATGAGGGGCGGACTTCCCGCGATAGCCCATGACCGGGTGGCAGAGACAGCGCCGCCCCTCATCCGGCCTCGGTCGGAGCCTCGGCCACCTTCCCCCTAGGGGGAAGGCTTTACAGCAACAAGTCCGCAATCTCCCACGCCAGCATCCCCAGTTCCTCGCGTTTCAGCGTGGTATCACCGCTCAAACGGGCAAGCTCCTCCTGCACACGGGGAATTTTGCGCGCCGGAATGCCGATGCGGGCCAATTCCTTTTTGCTGAACGGCGGCTTTTTCGCCGCCTGCCCCAGCCGCGACACGGCCAAAGGGTCTAGGCTCCAAATCAGCTTTGCCATACGGTCGGCACCTCCACAGCGTTTTTCTTATTGTATCAAAAAAGCAGACAAAATGCCACAAAAATCGTTGGATTCGTCAAAGAAATATGCTATGATAAAGGCAACAAAAGAGGAAAAGAGGTTGCGACATGACTACATTGCGCGAATTAAAAGGGTTGCAAATAAAGGACGCAATCGGCAAGGAACTGGCGGTGCAGCGCACGGTCTGGAACTGGGCTTTATACGATGATTATATCAAAACGCGGGAGGTTGCCCGAAAGCACGGGGAAGCCGCCGCGCGGGAGTATATTGATAAGGCGGAAAAACGCTTCCGCAGAGTACATAACTTCATCATGGAATCGGCGGAAGAAATAGACCGGGAAAGAGAAGAAAGGAACGAAAAAGCGCTCTTTTCGGACAAGGATGAAGAGGGGAAAAAAGTAGACATCGTTGAACTGAAATTTAACTCCAAAATAAGAGAATGGCCCGATAAGATTTCTATGGAAACAGGTGCGTACTCGGCAGTGGCGATCTCTGTATGCAAAGTGCCCACCGCAACGGAAGAGGATTATTGGGACTATTCGGAAGAACTGCGGCAGGCGATTCTGGAAGACACCATGAACTGCATCAGGGCAGAGGATAACGGCGAGGTGGAACGCTTTGCGGAACCGTACAAATTGGGGAAGCCAACGCTTGATGTCCTAACTACGCTGCCGTCCGTCTGCGTGCAGGACAAAAATGAAGTGCAGTTGGCGGCACTTGCTTACGATGCGCTGCCCGCAGACCGTGAGGCGGATACCGCGTTTCCGGAGCTTGCCCAAAGGTGGAAAAAATGGATGACGATGCTAAAAGTGTAAAAGCAAGCTCTACGCGTGTCGCCGGGCTGATCGGCATGTTTCTGCTGGCATTGATTCCTGTCGTGTGCGGCGCAGCGGTAAGCTATTTCGACATAGAGCAGGCGGCGTTTGTATTGCTGGTAACGGCTGTTTTTTTCCTTATTTTCGTGATAGGCGGTCTCGATGTACGCAGTTTTGCGGCAGGCTTTGCGGCGGTTGCCGTGCTGCTGACGCTCAACACAGTTTTCCCGTATGTAAAGTATGTGCCGGAGATACTCTGCGGCTTTGGCGGGCTGTTGGCATTGTTTGGCGTTTATTCGTTTGTGGTGACGCCGAACAAAAAGAAAGCGGCTGTGCTGGCTGCACAGATCGAGCCGGAATTGCTGGCGCTGCGCCGCAGCTATGGGCAGCGGATGAGTTACCTGTTCCGCTATCTTTTCCTGACAAGGGAGAATGACAAGAAGGCAACGGCGGCGTTTGAAAGAATGATTGTGAGTATGGCGAAACGCTTGAAGGCTGTTGAAGAAACGCTTTTGCACTGCCCCGGCTATACCCGAGAAAACATCAAGCCCAGAGAGGTTGCGGAGGATATTCTGCGGGAAAGCGGCTTCAACGGCCTCTATCAGGATTGCCTGCCGCAGGATTGTCTGCCGCAAGACTACCTGCCGCAGGAAAACACGCCCCAAACGACCTGAAATACAGGGCACATTTATCGTACTATAAAAAATCTTTTCACACATCGAGGGTGCGGCTGCGGCTGCACCCTCGATGTATTGTTATAAACTGCAGGTCCAAATTTGTGCCATTTGCCCAAAAATTACCTGCACAGGCGGGGATTTCAAAAAAAGTGTTTCTTTTATTGCAGAAAAATAGTATAATACTTTCATAGTATTAGTAAAAAAATGCCGTATGCCGTATCCTCTAAGGCAGCGGATAAATTTTGAGGTGACCACTGTTATGGCTTTTAGTATGTATGACCCCAAGCTGCTGGAGGGGGTCCGCACGATCCATTTTATCGGCTGCGGCGGCTCCGGCACCTATCCGCTGATCCAGATCCTGCACAGCCGCGGCTTCGCCATCACCGGTTCCGATGTCGAGGAAACCAAAAACACCGAGGCGGAGCGTGCGCTCGGCGTCCGTGTCGCTATCGGGCATGATGCGGCCAATCTGGGCAATCCGGATCTGGTCGTCTACAGCGCCGCCATCCATAATGACAATCCTGAACTGCAGGCGGCCCACGCCCGCGGCATCAAGGCGGTGGAGCGCAGCGTCATGCTGGGCTATATCAGCCGCACCCATAGCCAGAGCATCGGCGTGGCTGGTACCCACGGTAAAACGACCACGACCGGCATGATCACAACCATGCTGGAGCTGGCCGGCAAGGATCCCGCCGCAGTCATCGGCGGCAAGCTGCCCCTCATCGGCGGCTACGGCAAGGCCGGCAGCGGCCAGAGCGTGGTCATTGAGGCCTGCGAGTACCATGAGACCTTCCTGCAGCTGACCAGCACGGTGGGCGTCATCCTGAACATCGACAATGACCATCTGGAATATTACGGTACGATGGGTCAGCTCAAGCTTGCGTTCCAGAAGTTTGCGCTGCTGTCCCGCACCGTTGTGTTCAACATGGACGATAAAAACACGATGGATGTCGTCAACTCCATCGACCGCCCGGTGCTGAGTTTCGGCATCAAAGAGGAGGCCCGCTTCCACGCCGTCAACATCGGCGAGTATAAGCCCGGCTTCTTTGAGTTTGATGTGCTTGAGCTGGGCGAGTTCTTTGCCCACATCAGGCTTGGTGTGCCCGGCTACCACAACATTTACAATGCGCTGGCCATGTGCTGCTGCGTGCGTCCGCTGGGCCTCAAGCCCGAGGATGCCGTCCGCGCAGCGGAAGAATTCCACGGCACCGGCCGCCGGTTTGAGATCAAGGGTGAGTGCAACGGCGCGGTCATTGTGGATGACTACGCCCATCATCCCACCGAGCTGGCTGCCACGCTGGCCACGGCTAAGGAGATGGGCTATGACCGTGTGATCGCGGTGCATCAGCCGTTTACCTACAGCCGCACCAAGATGCTGATGGACGAATTTGCCAAGGTGCTGCGCGCCGCCGATCAGGTCGTGCTGCTGCCCATCATGGGCGGCCGCGAGAAGGATGACGGCAGCGTCAAGAGCGAGGACCTTGCCGCCAAGCTGCCCGGCAGCGTTGTGGTCAGCGGGCTGGAGGGTGCCGCCGACTGGGTAAAGAAAAACGCCAAGAAGGGTGACCTTGTCATCTGCATGAGCTGCGGCGATCTGTACAAGGCCGCTGACATGATGGTAGAAAAATAAAATCTGATGACAGGCTGTCCGACAGGGCAGCCTGTTTTTTGGTGGAGTGGCTTCCCCCTCGGGGGAAGCTGTCAGCGACCCTGCTCGCTGACTGATGAGGGCAAGGTCCGCTGCGGCAGTCAGTGAACGGGCAACCCCCGGAGGGTCGCCCCTCATCCGACCTCGGGCGGGGCCTCGGCCACCTTCCCCCTCGGGGGAAGGCACGCAGCCTTGCCATTGCCACCCGCTTTATGCTACAATACAAACAAACATTATATAAAGGAGACCACCCCTTATGAATCAACACTACCTCCAGCTCTACGCTGATTTTATCGTCAAGGTGGGCGTCAATGTGCGCCCGCGCCAGAATTTTATTGTCCGCTGCCCGGTCACGATGCCGGACTTTGCCCACGCCTGTGTCCGCGCAGGCTACGAGGCCGGTGCCAAGACCGTTGTGGTCCGCTGGGAGGATGACAAGCTGACCCGCCTGCAGATGGAAATGGCCGCTGAGAGCGACCTGTGCGCCATGAAGCCCTACGAGCTGCGCAGCTACCTCGACTATGCCGAGGACCCGGACGGCTGCTGCACGCTGGCCATCCATGCCGCAGACCCCGAGGCACTGGCCGGGCTGGATGCCGGCAAGCTGAACCGCGTCAACCTCGCCCGCCGTACCTTTATGAAGCCCTGGCAGGCCTACACGATGAATGACCGCGTGCAGTGGTGTGTGGCCGCCGTGCCCGCCCCGGGCTGGGCTGCCAAGGTGTTCCCGGACCTGCCGCTTGAGGAGGCCATTGAGAAGCTGTGGGCGCTGATTTTTGATGTCTGCCGCGTATCGACCGGTGACCCCGTAACCGCATGGAAGGAGCATGTTGCCCGCACCAAGGCTCGCCGCGACCGGATGAATGAGCTGAACCTCGACCGTATTCGCATGACGAGCGCCAACGGCACCGACCTGACTGTGGGTCTGGCCGAGGACGCCATCTGGGAGGGCGCGTCCAGCAAGACGGAGGGCGGCATCGAGTTCATCGCCAATGTCCCCACCGAGGAGGTGTTCTGCGCACCCCACCGCGACCGCGTTGACGGCCGCGTCTACGGCACCAAGCCCTACGCTTACAACGGCCAGCTGATCGAGGGCTGGCATGTCACCTTCCAAAACGGCAAGGTCGTAGAGCATGGCGCTGAGAAGAACGCCGAGCTGCTGGCCGAGCTGCTTACCACCGATGAAAACGCCAACCGCATCGGCGAGATTGCACTGGTGCCCGCGTCCAGCCCCATCAACCGCAGCGGTGTTCTGTTCTATAACACCCTGTTCGACGAAAACGCCGCCTGCCATATTGCTTTCGGCGATGGCTACCCGACCAACATCAAGGGCGGCTCCGCCATGAGCCGGGACGAGCTGCTGGCAAAGGGCCTGAACAGCTCCGCTATCCATGAGGATGTCATGGTCAGCGCGCCCGACACCCATGTCGTTGGCGTGACCAAGAGCGGCGAGGAAATCACGATTTTTGAAAACGGCGAATGGGCGTTCTAAGCCGCACCCCGGCGCCGATCGACTGTGACCGCCCGGCATCTGCCGATTTTTTGCGGGTGCTGGCGGCGTGGGCTGTGGGGGCGTTCCACATATGGCAGCAAAGCTGGTACAGCCGCCCCGCTGCGGAGCATTGGCTGCGGGCGGGCAGCGTTGGGGTGGACTTCCTCGTTATGCTGTCGGCGTTCTGCCTGTTCCTGCCGTGGGCTAATGCGGCAGCGCAGGGCGGACCGCTGCCGCAGACCCGCCCGGCGGAGTTTTACCGCCGCCGCGCCGCGCGGCTGCTGCCGGCCTACTATGCCAGCCTGCTGTTCAGTCTGGCGCTGGCAGTGTATCGCAGCGGGTGGAGCAGGGCACTGGCAGTTGACTTTTTCACACATCTGACGCTGACCCAGCAGCTTTTCCCGGCGTGCTACATTGGTACGCAGCTCAATGCGGTCAGCTGGACGCTGACGGTGTTTGCGCTGTTTTATCTGGTTTTCCCGCTGCTTGCACCGCTCTGCGCACGGCATCCACTGCCGGCGCTGGGGGCGCTCTGCCTTGTGCAGGCGGGCTACAGCCAGTGGGCGCTGCACCAGTACGGCACGGGGGAGTACGCGCTGCTTTTTAATCAGTTCCCGGCGTTCTGCGGGGTGCTGGCCGTCGGCATGGCGGCGGCGCTCATCTTTGCCGAGCTGGCGCATGGCAGCTGGACAGTGCGGTTCGCCCCGCGCGCAGCCTGCACGGCGCTGGGCGTTGCGGCCTTCGTCTGGCTTGACCGTTGTATGCGTCTGCAGGCGTGGGCGGCGGAGTACCAGCAGTTCCAGCTCATCAACCGGATGCCGCTGGCGCTGGCCGCAGCAGCGATGCTCGTCTGCTTCGGGCTGGGGCTGACGCTGCCCGCCCCGGCACGGCGGCTGCTGCGCGGGCTGGCGGCGCTGACCTACAGCTTTTACCTCTGGCATCAGATGCTGACGGTATTTTTGAAGTATGACCTGCATCTGCCCGCCTGGCAGGGTGTGACCCCGCCCAACCAGCTGGGGGATAAGGTCTGGATGCACCGTGCCGATATGTTGTACTGGGCCGCCGCCCTGACCACTGGCGCAGCGGCGTATTTCCTGCTCGAAAAGCCCGCAGCGAGCGCACTGCACCAAATTGCGCAAAAAATGCGCGCTGAAAAAGCCCGCTGAAAGGTAATTCTGCCCGGTGGGGGCTTGCTTTTTGCGCGGGGATGTGGTATAGTCATATTGTTCGATGATGATTTTACTGAAAGTGGGCCGCAAGGTCCGCTTTCTTTTTATGATAGGAGCATTTATATGGCAAAACCCGGTAAACCGCAGCAGGGCAGTGCGGTCAAGGTCGTGGAGGCGCTGGTCCGCCCCGTGGTCGAGGCTATGGGCCTGCGCCTGTGGGATGTCCGCTTTGAGAAGGAAGGCCCGGACTGGTTCCTGCGCGTGCTGATCGACCGCGATGAGCCGATGGATACCGACACCTGCGCGGAGGTCTCCCACGCCATCGATCCGCTGCTGGACGAGGCCGACCCCATTGACCAGAGCTACTACCTTGAGGTCGGCAGCCCGGGCATGGGCCGCCGCCTGACCCGCCCCGAGCATTATGAGCAGCTCAAGGGGCAGAAGTGCGCTGTCCGTCTGATCCGCCCGGATGCGCAGGGCCGCCGCGATTATGCGGGCCTGCTGCAGGGACTGGACGCCGATGGCAATGTGACCCTGACGGATGGGGAGGAGAGCTTTACCTTCCCGCTCAAGAGCGCGGGCTATGTCAAGCTCTGCGATGACGAGGATCTGTTCGGCTGATAAAAGGCTTCCCCTGAGGGGAAAGCTGTCCGCGAAGCGGACTGATGAGGGTAAACCTGCCGTGATTGCCCATGACCGGGCAATAATGGCACAGCCGCCCCTTATCCGGCGCTGCGCGCCACCTTCAGTCTACGCGCTAAGAGCCGCCTACGGCGGTTGCGCTCCGACACGCGCCTGCGGGCGCAGCCCCGCAGGGGAAGGCAAGAATAATACTGTATTGTGTGTACTTGAAATATAATTGGGAGGAAACCAGAAACATGGCTACTGCGAACAACGAATTCTTTGAGGCTCTTTCCGCACTGGAAAAGGAGCGCGGCCTGCCCGAGGACTACCTGATCGACAAGATCAAGGCAGCCATCGTCATCGCCGTCAAGAAGGACTATGAGGTCGAGGATGACAATGTTGTCGTTGACATTGACCCCGAGGTGGGCGCCTTCCGCGCAAGCCTGCTGCGCGACATCGTGGAGGAGGTCGAGAACCCCCACACGCAGGTCAGTCTGGAGGATGCCCAGAAGGTCCGTAAGAGCTACAAGGTCGGCCAGCGCATGGTCACCCCCCTCAAGACCAAGGAGTTCGGCCGCATTGCCGCCCAGACGGCAAAGCATGTCATCCGTCAGGGTCTGCGCGAGGGTGAGCGCAACCTGCAGTGCAGCGAGATGCAGTCCCGCGCACATGAGCTGATCGCCGCCACCGTTGTCTCCATCGACCCCGAGCGCGGCAACATTGTGCTGGATCTGGGCAAGGGCGGCTCCGCCGTGCTGCCCCGCAATGAGCAGGTCCCCGGCGAGACCTTCACCGAGGGTCAGACCGTGCAGGTCTATGTCGTGGATGTTCTGGCAACGGACCGCGGCCCCCGCGTCACCATCAGCCGCACCCATCCCGGCCTTGTCAAGCGGATGTTTGAACTGGAGGTCCCCGAGATCTATGACGGCACCGTTGAGGTCAAGGCCATCGCCCGTGAGGCCGGCGCCCGCACCAAGCTGGCTGTCTGGAGCAAGAACCCCGATGTCGATCCTGTCGGCGCCTGCATCGGTGCCCGCGGCGTCCGCGTGGAGAAGATCGTGCAGGAGCTGAACGGCGAGAAGATCGATGTCATCCGCTGGAGCGAGGACATTGCCGAGTTCATCTCCGCCGCCCTGAGCCCGGCCAAGGTCATCAAGGTCGAGCTGCTGCCCGGCGAGACCAAGAGCTGCCGTGTTACGGTTCCCGACCAGCAGCTGAGCCTTGCCATCGGCAACAAGGGTCAGAATGTGCGTCTGTGCGCCCACCTGACCGGCTACAATATTGATATCCGCCCCGAGTCCGGCTACTACGGCGAGGATGAGGAATAAATACAAAGAGATAAGAGATAAAAGATAATAGATAATAAAAAGTGTGGAGGTTTTGCCCGCAGGGCAAAAACAAAATTTTGAGCGGTGCGCAGCGCCGCGGAACACCATATTTCTTATCTTTTATCTATTATCTATTATCTAGAAATGAGGTCGGCTAGTTGCAGCAGCAAAAGCAGAAAAAAATCCCCGTGCGCCGTTGTGTGGGTTGTAATGCCCAGCGCCCCAAGCGTGAACTGGTGCGCGTGGTGCGCAGCCCGGAGGGCGAGATCAGCATTGATCTGCGCGGCAAAGCACCGGGGCGCGGTGCGTATCTGTGCCCCTCGGCCGCATGCCTTGCCAAAGCACGCAAGGCAAAGCGGCTGGAACGCACATTTGAGGTCCCCATCCCGGACGGCATTTATGAGCGCCTGACGGAGGAGATCGCCTGTGCGGAGCAAAGCGCAAAGGAGGCGGCGAGCGATGAATAACGATCAGCACCCGCTGCTGGGTGCGCTGGGGCTGTGCCGCAAGGCCGGCAAGCTGCTGCACGGGTATGACCGCGTACAGGAAAATGCACTGCGCGGCAAGGTGGCCCTTGTGCTGCTGACCTCAGACGCCAGCGACCGCACCGTCAGCCACATGAAGGACGCCTGTGAGGACATTGTTGCCTGCGAGCAGATGCCCCTGACCAGCGCAGATCTGGCCATGCTTACCCCCAAGCCCGCCGCCGTGTTCGGCGTGACTGACGAACACCTTGCACAGCTGTGCGCAAAATACCTTTGATAGAGGAGGACCACACTATATGGACTTTAAATATAAGATCGCTGATGTTGCCAAGGAGTTCGGCGTGCCCGCCAAAAAGGTCATCGAGACCGTGACCGGCGTGACCGGCGAAGCCTATAAGACCGGCGGCACTTTTGAGGAAAAAGAACTGAATGTCCTGCTGGAGACCCTGACCCGCGAGAATGCCGAGGCAAGTCTGGACGCCTACCTTGCCAGCGGCAAGGAGGAGGCTAAGCCCGCCCCGAAGCCCGAGCAGAAGAAGCCCGAACAGAAGAAGCCTGAGCCCAAGAAGGCCGACAAGCCCGCCGCAAAGGCGGAGCAGCCCAAGCCCGCCGCCAAGCCCGAAGCCAAGCAGGAGCCGAAGAAGGAAATCCGCAAGCCCGAGAAGCAGGCCGAGAAGCGCAGCGAGAAGCGCGTCACCCTGCAGGAGCTGGCCGCCGATACCGGCATCAAGGAGCCCGTCAAGACGGAGCAGGTGCAGGTCAACCGCGCGCAGGTCTCTGTGGATACCCGCACCGTGGATGTCAATGTGGATAAGTTCAACGCCCGCTATGACGATCTGGCCGACAGCCGCAACATGCCCAGCAAGCGCAAGAACCAGCCCACCGGCAAGAAGGAAAAGTTCAACAACCGCAACAACCGCCGCGGCCAGCAGTTCGGCCGCCGCCGTGAGACCGAGGCCGAGCGTCTGCAGCGCATCCAGCTGGAGAAGGCCCGCAATGCCCAGCTCAAGATCTCCATCCCCGATGAGATCACCGTCGGTGAGCTGGCTACCCGCCTGAAGCAGAGCGCTGCCAAGGTCGTGGCCAAGTTCATGCAGATGGGCGAGATGCACGCCATCTCCGATGTTGTTGACTTCGACACCGCCGCCCTGATTGCCGAGGAGTTCCACGCCAAGGTCGAGCATGAGGTCCATGTCTCCATCGAGGAGCGCCTGTTTGTGCAGGAGGAGGACAACGCCGCCGATCTGGTCGAGCGTCCCCCCGTTGTCGTTGTCATGGGCCATGTTGACCACGGCAAGACCTCCATTCTGGACGCTATCCGCAAGACCAATGTCACCAAGGGTGAGGCCGGCGGCATCACGCAGGCCATCGGTGCGTATCAGGTCAAGAGCAACGACAGCGTCATTACCTTCCTCGACACCCCCGGCCATGAGGCGTTCACCTCGATGCGTGCCCGCGGTGCGAACATGACCGATATTGCGGTTCTGGTCGTTGCCGCTGATGACGGCATCATGCCCCAGACCATCGAGTCCATCAACCACGCCAAGGCTGCCAACGTCAAGCTGATCGTCGCCATCAACAAGATGGATAAGCCCACCGCCAACCCCGAGCGCGTCAAGGAGCAGCTGACCAAGTACGAGATCGTCCCCGAAGACTGGGGCGGCGATGTCGCCTGCATCCCTGTGTCCGCCGTTACCGGCATGGGCATCAGCGACCTGCTCGAGCGTATCGCTCTCGAGGCCGAGGTCATGGAGCTGAAGGCCAACCCGAGCCGCCGCGGCAAGGGCGCTGTTGTCGAGGCCCGTCTGGACAAGGGCCAGGGCCCCATCGCAACGCTGCTGGTCCAGAACGGCACCCTGCATAAGGGCGACTGCCTGATCGCCGGCACCGCTGTCGGCCGCGTGCGTACCATGCGCAACGACAAGGGTCAGGAGATCACCGAGGCAGGCCCGTCCACGCCTGTTGAGATTACCGGCTTGACCGAGGTTCCCGAGGCCGGCGAGCTGTTCGAGGCTGTCGAGGACGAGCGTCTGGCCCGCGAGCTGGCCGACAAGCGTACCACCGAGGCCAAGGAGAAGCAGTTTGCTGCCTACACCAAGGTCACGCTGGATAACCTGTTCGACCAGATGGCCGCCAACGATATGAAGGAACTGCCCATCATCGTCAAGGCTGATGTGCAGGGCTCCGCCGAGGCTGTCAAGCAGAGCCTCGAGAAGATCTCCAACGAGGAGGTCCGCGTCCGCGTCATCCATGCGGGTGTCGGCGCCATCTCCAAGTCCGATGTCTCTCTGGCTGATGCGTCCAACGCCATCATCATCGGCTTCAATGTCCGCCCCGATGCCGTTGCCAAGGCCGAGGCCGAGCAGACCGGCGTTGAGATGCGTATGTACCGCGTCATCTACGATGCCATCAACGATGTCACCGACGCTATGAAGGGTATGCTGGCACCCAAGTTCCG
>ERZ507062.188-NODE-188-length-33877-cov-11.3963_pt1 | contig 33877 bp, 27 predicted proteins | sample MGYA00513786_ERZ507062 | MGnify/ENA metagenome assembly ERZ507062 | reverse complement strand
CCTGAACAAGAAGCCTTATCTATTGTTTCCTTCAAGGACTGAGAGGCCGCTTCCCAGTTAATAAATTAAATCCCAATACACTTACATTGAAATCCACCCAAATGCATTTGCTACCGAACTGACCAGAATAATAATAGCAAAGATTGGGCACAGATACTTGATCATTACGACAAATATCTTCTTTCTGCGGAATTTACTTTCCCCATGCCGGATTTCTTCTTCCATACGATCCACACCAACTACTTTAGATACAAATAAACTTGTCATCAACGCAGCAATCGGCATCATCACAGAATTGGTAAGGAAGTCAAAGAAGTCCAGGAACTGCATTCCGATGATCTTTACGAATGATAATGGTCCATATCCAAGGCATGACAATGTTCCGAGAATAATCATAATGAATCCCACAATAACCGTGGATTTCTTACGGCTCCATTTTAATTCGTCTTCTACAGTAGAAACTGCACTTTCTGTTAATGCGATAGAACTTGTAACAGCAGCAAATAATACAAGTAAAAAGAACAGGATTCCTGCAAACGTTCCAAATCCCATGCTGTCAAATACCTTTGGAATTGTAATAAACATTAATGACGGACCTGCCTGCAGCGTATCAGGATCTCCACCAGAGAATGCAAATACAGCCGGAATAATCATCAGACCAGCCATAATTGCAATTGCAGTATCAAATACTTCAACATTCCTTGTCGAATCTTCGATGGACGTGTCTTTTTTCATGTAAGAGCCAAATGTGACCAAAATACCCATAGCAATTGACAGAGAATAGAACATCTGTCCCATGGCTGTTACAACCGTCATCCATGAAAAGTTTTTAGGATTTGGTACAAGGAAGTATTTCACACCAGCCAGCGCACCCGGTCTTGTCACCGAATAGATTGCAATGATCACAGACAGTACCACCAGTATCGGCATCATAAACTTGGAAACACGTTCAATTCCATTACGGACACCCGCATAGATAATGATCAATGTGAACATACAGAAAACAATAAAGCATATTTCCGTAGAAAGACCATTGGATATAAAGTTTGAAAAATATCCATCTTCTGCTAATTTTGCACCATTCCCTTTCAGGTATTCCACAAAATATTTAATTACCCATCCACCGATGACAGAATAGTACGGTACGATCAACACAGGAATAATTGCATTGATCCATCCACCGAACGACAACCATCCGGCCTTTTTGCCAAAGGCTTTAAACGCACCAACCGGACTCTTTCTTGTCATACGTCCAAGAGCTGATTCCGCAACGATCATTGTATAACCAAATGTCAGCGCAAGCAGGATGTAGATCAGGAGGAATATACCTCCACCATATTTTGCGGCCAGATAGGGGAATCTCCAGATATTTCCCAGACCGACGGATGCGCCTGCCGCAGACAGAACGAATCCTATTTTTCCTGAAAAGGAACTTCTGTTATTTTTTTCTTTTTCCATCTCTCTTTCAGTTCTGATTTTCCATGATTACAATCAGAACTTTCCCTCTTTCTTATCAGATTATATTATCAGACATTGATTATTCTTATATGCCAGACGATTTATTTTATCACATTTACGCAGTGAAGTCACTATTAATTTACAGATATCGCATTTGAAAAAGATCCCCGTCAAATGACGGAGATCTTTTTCAAATCATTTTATGTATTTTATTTATCGTATTCGTTCATCCACTTGATCAGCTCTACGCAGTAATCATCGTGTCTGTCTACGAATGTTGTATGTCTTGCTCTCTCCCAGAGGATCCATTTAGAATTCGGGATTTCATCTGCCATAGTCTTTGCAACTAATGGTGAGCACAGATCAGAGATACCACTCATGATCAGTGATGGAACTTTGATCTCGTGAAGTCTGTCGATGTACTCGAAGTCTTTCAGTGTACCAGATGGAACGAATTCGTTCGGTCCCCATCCATACAGATAAGCTTCTCCACCGGATTTCTTAGGTCTTGTACAGCACTCTGGAAGATCTTCTCTCCAGTAATTACAGTATCTGTCCATATAGTTATCTACTGCTTTCAGATAAGCTTCTCCTGTGAAGTCATTGCGCTCCAGAGCATCGTTGATTGCTGCCTGATCCTCTTCAGACATCATCTTAATTCTACGCATACCTTCTCTTGCCCACAGGCTGCTGCTTGGATGTCCGGAAGAAATGATGAAGGATTTTACCCCTTCTGCTCCACGCTCGATGGCATATGCAATCTGCATCATTCCGCCCCATGACTGTCCGATAATGTGGCATTCTTTTAATCCAAGGTGTTCTCTTAAAGCATCTAATTCATCCAGCCAGAGATCCTGTGTCCACATCTCCGGATGTCCGTCAAGATAAGATTTACCACATCCTAACTGGTCGTACATAACGATCATACGATCATCATCATCTGCAACGTTATCCAGGACTTCATAATAGTTGTGTGTAGATCCAGGTCCACCGTGTAAGCAGATCAACGGAGCTTTTCCGTTATCTTTCTGTTCTCCAACGATTCTGTAATATGTCTGATAGCCATGGAAAGGCATATATCCTTCTGTAATTTTTGCCATTTTACCTATTCTCCTTTTCTTAAAAGACGTCGCAGACCGCTGGTCCGCGGCATTTTTTTATTATAATTTTCTGACACCCCTTGTCAGTTAAATTTTCTTATGAGTAAGTAAAGTTACTTACTTGCAGCTTTTTCTATGTACTTTAGAAGTATTAGATAGCTCTTGTGTATTCTTTCAGCCATTCTCTTTCTTCATCAGTCAGATATGGACCAACCTTCTCGTAGCAGGCTTTGTGATAATCATTCAGCCATTCTTTCTCTGATCTTGTCAGTTCTTCCGGATCGATACCATCAAGGTCGATTGGTACGAAGTTCAGAGTCTCAAAGTGCATGAACTGTCCATATTTATTCTTCTCACCGTTTACAGTAAGCAGGTTGTTCTCGATACGGATACCAAAATCTCCTTCTTCATAGATTCCCGGCTCATCTGTAATTACCATACCAGGCTCAAACTGATGATGTTCGTTCTTAGAAGGAACGATGTACCAGCGGAATCCTGTTGGCGGCTCGTGGATACTTCCAAGATATCCGAAACCATGTCCGGTTCCGCACTGGAAGTCTTTGTTCATATCCCAGATTGGCTGTCTTGCCAATACATCCAGAGACCATCCGTGGTTACCATAGAGGAAGTTTGCTGCGCTTAAGTGCTGCATTGCTCTGTATACAGCTGTGTAATATTTCTTCAGTTCCGGTGTGATATGTCCCAGTACTGTTGTTCTGGTAATATCAGTAGAACCTTCATAATATCCGCCGCCTGTATCGCTCAGAAGCATACCGCCTTCTTTTAATACAACGTCTGTCTCTTTAGACGGTGCATAATGCATCATTGCAGCGTGCTCACCGAAAGCCTGCAGAGGTTCGAATGAGTCACGGATATATCCTTCCTGTTCTGCACGCAGAGCTGTCAGTTTATCTGAAGCAGAAAGCTCTGTAATCTCCATCTTGTCATAATTTTTCTTAACCCAGTAAATGAACTTCGTCAGTGCAATACTGTCTTTCAATTCTGCATTTTTGATATTTTCAATCTCAACAGCATTCTTAATTGCTTTCATCAAGATAGTCGGATTAGCTCCTTCTACTACCTTACATGGAAGACTCTTATACAGTGCATAGTTCATCTTCATCGGGTCAATCAGTGCAACCTCATCTGCACCAATCTTCTTAGCATCTTCGTAAATGTCATTGTATGGATGAATGTTGACATTATTCTTTGCCATCTCTTCTCTGATGCGGTCATTCAGTTTGCTGTCATCGATATACAGATCTACACTGTCTTTACGTACAATCACATAGTCCAGTACCAATGGGAAGAAGTCAATATCATCTCCTCTGAAGTTCAGAAGCCATGCGTTATCATCCAGAGACGCAATCAAATGTACCGTTGCTCCGTATTCAGCCATCTTCTCACGAACTCGTTTCAGCTTGGATGCAACATTCTCTCCTGTGTATTTGTCTTCCAGGAAGAAACAAGGTTTCTTAGAAAGAGACGGGCGGTCTTCCCAGATCTGGTCGATCAGATCTACTTCATATTCAATCGTGATATTCTTTGCACCCAATACTTCTTCATATTCCTGTCCTTCACCCATAGAAAGGACACGACCATCAAATGCGACCTTACCGCCTTCCGGGATCTTCTGGGCAAGCCATTCTGTTGTAGAAGGTGTATCATCAACGAACATCTTCATCAGACGTACTCCACTGCCTTCCATCTCTGTCAGTGCCTGTGTGAAATATCTTCCATCTGTCCACAGACCTGCATCATCTTTTGCGATTACAGCCGTTCCGTAAGAACCACTGAATCCAGTAATGAACTTTCTTGCTTTGAAATGCTCTCCTACATACTCACTTTGATGGAAATCTGCAGTTGGTACAACATATGCATCGATATTCTGCTCTGCCATCAGTGCGCGAAGCTTTTCAATACGCTTTGCTACTTCTGTCATTCTGTTTTCCTCCTTAGCTACATAGTCCATCTCTTTGCCTGTAAAATGAATTTTCACTTTCCCCATCGGCAGTTTATTTATAGACTACGTTCTATATCTGGTTAAAATTATAACACTTTCAGAAAATGTTGCAACACAAAATGTAATCATTTTATCTTTTTTTCACTATTTTATACAAAATTCAGTCAAAAAAAGAGACGACCAAAACCGATCGTCTCTTTTTATCATTTTTCAAAAATTAATCCTGAGCAATGATTTCTTTTTTGTTGTATGAACCACAAGCCTTGCATACTCTGTGAGGCATCATTAATTCGCCACACTTGCTGCATTTTACCAGGTTTGGTGCGCTCATTTTCCAGTTTGCTCTTCTTTTGTCTCTTCTTGCTTTAGAAGATTTATTCTTTGGACAAATTGACATAGGTTACACCTCCTTAAAATTCTTAAATACATCACGGATAACTGACATTCTAGGGTCGAGCCCCGTATCTTCACAGTTACAGGTACCTTTATTCAGGTTCTGACCACATACGTTGCAAATACCTTTACAGTCTTCGCTGCATAGAATTTTCGTCGGCCACCCTACCAATAACTCGTTGTAGACCAATTGTTCTACATCTAAGCTATATCCGTCAATATAGTTATTCTCGTCTAAATCTTCTGACTGATCATATGCATCTGACTCTGTATCAATCTTATGCTTGAAGTCAAGTGTCACCTTCACTTCTACATCTTCCAGACATCTGTCACATGGTGCAACTGATGTAATCTCAGCTTTACCAGTCACTTCCAACTTGCGGTCACCTGCATATTCTACAGACAATTCAAGTGGTGTCTTCTCTGTAATTGCATAATCTCCCATCTCAGACTTGAAACAAGTCATTTCAATCGGAACAGATTCATGTATTGCTTTATGCTGCTCAGACAGAACGTCGGATAGGTTTAATATCATAGTATCGTCTCCTATTCACACACTAGACTATTATATCATGTAAAATTATTTTGTCAACAGAAATTTACATTCTTTTAGTCATTTAGTCTTAAACTAATTTTGCTGTTTCACGAGCAATAGCTAACTCTTCGTTTGTAGGAAGGACAATTACTTTTACTTTTGATTCTGGTGTAGAAATTACGGTTGTCTCTCCGTGAACATTCTCATTCTTTTCTTCGTCGAGCTCTACGCCAAGATATCCAAGGTAATCACAGATGTCTTTTCTGAGGTCCGGAGCATTCTCTCCAACACCGGCTGTAAATGTGATTGCATCTACACCGTTCATTGCTGCTGTATAAGATCCGATATATTTTGCAACACGGTATTTGTAAGTATCCATTGCAAGCTGTGCTCTTTCGTTTCCGTCAACAGCTGCCTGTCTTACATCACGGAAGTCAGAAGACACACCGCTGATTCCAAGAAGTCCTGACTTTTTGTTCAGGATATTCAGCATCTCATCTACGCTGATATCTTCATGATTGCAGATGAACTGAAGAACTGCAGGATCAACATCTCCACTACGTGTTCCCATAACAAGTCCTTCCAAAGGAGTAAGTCCCATACTTGTGTCTACGCATTTTCCACCGATAGATGCGGAGATACTTGCACCATTACCAATGTGGCATACAATAACCTTTGCATCTTCTTTTCCAAGAAGTTTTACAGTTTCACCAGATACGAACATATGGCTTGTTCCGTGGAAACCATATCTTCTGATGCTGTATTTCTCATAATATTCATATGGGATTGCATACATAGCTGCTTTCTTTGGAATATTCATACCAAATGCTGTATCGAATACTGCTACATTCGGTTTGCCAGGCATTGCTTTTTCGCAAGCTTCAATACCGATCAGGTTTGCAGGGTTATGAAGAGGTCCGAGGTCGAAGCAGTCACGAACAACTTTCTTCACGTCTTCTGTTACAAGTGTTGCATCACTGTAAATAGTACCTGCATGCAGTACACGGTGTCCGATTGCTGTAATCTCATCCGCACTTTCGATCACACCATGCTCTTTATCCTGTAAAGCATCCAGTACTAACTGTACTGCTACACCATGATCTGGCATTGCCTGCTCTACAACATATTTATCTTTTCCTGTTGGTTTGTGTGTTAATACAGATCCATCGGCTCCGATTCTTTCACAGATACCTTTTGCAAGAACGCTCTCGTTCTCCATGTCGATCAACTGATATTTTAAAGATGAACTTCCGCAGTTCATTACTAATACTTTCATATTATTTCTCCTCTTACTTTATCTCTTACTGATTCTGGCACTGAACTGCTGTGATTGCAACAACACCTTCAATATCCTTAGCACTGCATCCTCTTGAAAGGTCGTTAACAGGTGCTGCGATTCCCTGTGTCATTGGTCCGTAAGCTTCTGCTTTTGCAAGACGCTGAACAAGTTTGTATCCAATGTTACCTGCATCAAGGTTAGGGAAGATCAGAGTATTGGCTTTCCCTGCAACCTGGCTTCCTGGTGCTTTAGCTGCTCCAACAGAAGGAACAAGTGCTGCATCAAGCTGCATCTCTCCGTCTAACATAAGATCCGGATTCTCAGCTTTTGCGATCTTAACAGCTTCCTGTACTTTTGTTACGTCATCGTGTTTTGCACTTCCCATTGTTGAGTAAGAAAGCATAGCAACTCTTGGATCAGCACCAACGAGCTGTTTGAAGCTTTCTGCTGAAGACTGAGCGATTGCTGCAAGCTCTTCGGATGTAGGATTCTGGTTCAGTCCGCAGTCAGCGAATACAAATGTTCCGTTCTCTCCCATATCACAATCAGGTACTACCATTACAAAGAATGCTGAGACAAGCTTTGTTCCTGGTTTTGTCTTCAGGATCTGAAGGCATGGGCGGAGTGTGTCAGCTGTAGAGTGGCATGCTCCTGATACCATTCCGTCTGCATCTTTCATCTTAACCATCATTACACCATAGTATAAGTAATTGGTAAGAAGAATCTCTCTTGCCTGTTCTTCTGTCATTCCTTTTTTCTTTCTCAGTTCAACAAGTGTTGCTACATATTCATCTGTTTTCTCGTATGTAGCAGGGTCAACGATTGTTGCTCCTGTGATATCGAAATCCCCTTTATTCTTAGCGATCTCTTCTTCGCTTCCGATCAGGACTAGATTAGCTGTCCCTTCTTTTAAGATTGCCTCTGCTGCCTCATAAGTTCTGATGTCTTCGCTCTCTGGAAGAACGATTGTTTTTTTACAACTTTTTGCTTTTGCTTTGATTTCATCTATAAATCCCATGATAAATAGACTCCTTTCCAAATATTTTTCTCAGTATTTTCATTATAATACAAAGAACCCTTGCGGACAAGGGCTCTTACGGTAATCTTATGTCTCTTTTTGCGTACAATGTACAATATTTATCCTGCTTTTGACAAAAACTATTGCAATTTCACAGTATTATAAGTGAAATACGTAACTCACGATCGCAAAATATACACTGATCGTGCTGATATCAACCAGTGTAGAGATCAGCGGTGTCGCCATGATTGCCGGATCAAGTCCGATTTTCTTAGCGATCAGAGGAAGTGTACATCCGACTACTTTTGCAATCAACACTGTACAAGCCATCGTCAGACCAATGGTAAATGCCATCATGGCATCTCCCTGTCCCATCAACATGATACGGATTCCATTTACCACAGACAGTATGATGCTGATGCAGAATGCAATGCGGATTTCTTTCCAGATTACTTTAAACAGATCCGAAAATTCAATCTCTCCGACAGCAAGTCCGCGGATCACAAGTGTCGAGCTCTGTGATCCACAGTTTCCTCCGGTTCCGGTAAGCATCGGAACAAATCCTGCAAGCTGCGGCATCAGTGCCAGTGCATTCTCGTAGCTGTTCATGATCATCTGTGTTACCGTCGCAGACAGCATCAGAAACAACAGCCAGGGAATACGGCTCTTTACATGCTCGAATATTGATGTCCCGAAATACGAGTCTTCATTTGGATTGACACCGGCCATGATGCTGATATCTTCCGTTGTCTCATCCTGAAGTACCTGCATCGCATCATCAACGGTTACAATACCGACCATACAGTTTTCATGATCTACGATCGGCAATGCGATCAGACCATATTTTGTAATGATATTGGCAACGTCTTCCTGATCGTCTGTCGTACGGGCATACAACATATTTGTATCCATGATCTCTTCAACCGTCTTGGATTCACTGCTGGTCAGCAGTTCTTTTATGTCAACCTGCCCGATCAGATGACGTTGTTCTGTTACATAACAGGTATAAATCGTCTCCCGGTTGAGACCAACCTGTCTTATTTTTAATATGGAATCAGCAACCGTCATCTCTCTTCGCAGTGCAATATAATCTACATTCATCACACTTCCGGCACTGTCCTCCGGATACTGAAGAAGCTGATTGATCTGCTGACGTTTTTCCGCATCTGTCACCATCAGCAGTCTGTCTACCACGTTGGCAGGCATCTCTTCCAGCACATCAACGGTATCATCCAGATACATTTCCTCCATGATCTCTTCCAGTTCGGAATCCGTCAGTGCATTAATCAGGTCTTCGCGCATATCGCTGTTCATATATGAAAATGTCTCTGCCGCTTCTTCTTTTGCAAGCAGACGGAATACCAGCACCATGTGTTTCTGATCAAATTCTTCCAGAATCTCCGCAAGATCCACCGGATACATATTTGTTTCCAGTTCTTCTTTCAATTCTTTATATTCCCGGGCATCCAGCATATCCTTAATACGTTCTTCAGTCAGTTCTTCTCTGTCTTCTACATAATCAATATCATCGTCTTTTTGCCCGTCTGCCGTTAAGGCTTCCTCATTCATATTTTCTTCCATAATAATATGCCTCCTCCTTTCTTCGGATCTTGCCCGGCAAACATCCCATTTGCGTACCAAATCATTGTATAGTATAATCAATTTCAGAATGTTATACAAGGAGATTTTCATGAAAACTGTTGGACTTATTACAGAATATAACCCATTTCACAACGGACATCTTTATCATATAGAAAGAGCCAGGGAACTAACCGGTGCCGACCGGGTTGTAATCGTCATGAGCGGCGATTATGTACAGCGCGGAACTCCTGCGCTTCTATCCAAGCATTCCCGTGCGCATATGGCACTTCTAAACGGCGCATCGGCTATCTGCGAGCTTCCTGTCTGCTATGCATCCGGCAGTGCCGAATTCTTCGCCCAAGGCGCCATCTCTATTCTGGAAGGTCTGGGATGCATCGATACATTATGCTTTGGAAGTGAATGCGGAGAGCTTTCTGTTTTACAGCATATTGCACAGCTGCTTCTCTCCGAATCAGATACTTACAGCCATATGCTTCAGGATGCATTAAAAAAAGGATATTCTTTTCCTGTCGCCAGACACCAGGCTTTGGAAAAATTAACCGGTGATGCTTCCGTTTCACAGATTCTTTCTGAACCCAATAATATTCTTGGGATTGAATATCTGAAAGCACTAAAAAAGCAGAACAGCAGGATGGTACCATATACGTTAAAGCGGGACTCTTCCGGATACCATGACACAAAACTTCAGCCACAGTCAAGTTCCGCCTCTGCCATTCGGAATACCCTGAGACATTGGGAGGCGCAGCCATTCGGCAGATATCCGGCAGATCCTCAGCAGACACCGGATGGATTCTCCGAACTGTTGCAGAACCAGCTTCCTGAAAACGCCCTGCGCCTGTTACGGGATGCATGGAATCAATCTTGTCCCATTGAAACAAATGATTTCTCCCTTTTATTAAAATACCGCCTGCTCTGCGAAACCCGGAGATCTCTATGTGAGTATCAGGATATATCCGAGGATCTTGCAAACCGTATCATCCGAAACCGGAATCAGTTTCTGAACTTCGAACAGTTCTGTCAGCTTTTAAAAACAAAAGAACTGACTTACAGCCGTATCAGCAGAGGTCTGCTGCATATTCTGTTAGCCGTAAAAAAAGAAGATATGTTGAGATACCGGGAATCTTCCTGCATCTATACCAGAATTCTTGGATTTCGTAAAGAACATGCCGATGTGCTGCGTCAGATAAAAGAAAACGCCAGCATTCCGGTTATTACAAAATTAGGGCAGACAGATTCGCTTCTTCCGGAAACAATACGAATGCTGGATCAGACCACTTTTGCATCAGATCTGTACGAAAGCGTAGTGTCCGACAAGTTCGGAATTCCTTTCATAAACGAATACCAAAAGCAGATCATACATGTATAGTATATAAATCATTCTTTCGTCAGCAGCGCTCCTTTCCTGTCCAGGCACAAAAACGTGTAGCATATGATAATATAAATTGTATTCATTATCATATGCCACACGTTTTTCTTATAGCTCTGTTCTCTTTTTAGTTCTTAAAGCTGTGTACAGGAGCAGGGATTCTTCCTTTTCTATTCACAAATGCACTGCAGTCATATTCATTGACCGGAATGATTGGTGCATAACCGAGAAGCCCACCAAATTCTGCCGTCTCTCCGACATCTTTTCCGATAACCGGAATCAGACGTACTGCGGTCGTCTTCTGGTTCACCATACCAATCGCCATCTCATCTGCAATAATTCCGGAAATAGTAGAAGCACTTGTCTTACCCGGAATCGCAATCATATCAAGTCCTACCGAACATACACATGTCATTGCTTCCAGTTTTTCAATTGTAAGTGCACCCATTTCCACTGCATCGATCATACCTTTATCTTCACTTACAGGGATGAAAGCACCACTCAGTCCGCCTACGTAAGAAGAAGCCATAACACCGCCCTTTTTAACCTGATCATTTAACATTGCAAGCGCTGCCGTCGTTCCCGGCGCACCAACACGTTCCAGACCGATTTCTTCCAGAATCTCTGCGACGCTGTCTCCAATTGCCGGAGTCGGTGCCAATGACAGATCAATAATTCCAAATGGAATACCAAGACGTTTGGATGCTTCTCCGGCAACCAGCTGTCCGACACGAGTCACCTTAAATGCTGTCCTTTTAATCGTCTCACATAACTCTTCGAAGCCTTTGCCCCGCACCTGTTCAATCGCATGCTTTACAACACCAGGTCCGCTGACACCGACATTGATCACAGCATCTCCTTCTGTTACACCAAGGAATGCACCTGCCATAAATGGATTATCGTCCGGCGCATTACAGAATACTACAAGTTTTGCACATCCGAGAGAATCATTTTCTTTTGTTGCTTCAGCTGTTTTCTTTACAATTTCACCACACAGACGTACTGCATCCATGTTAATACCGGTCTTCGTTGATCCCACATTGATCGAGCTGCAGATACGGTCTGTACATGCAAGTGCCTGCGGAACCGAGCGGATCAGATTCTCATCGCTTTTTGTCATAGACTTTGACACCAGCGCCGAATAACCACCGATGAAGTTTACACCGACTTCTTTTGCAGCTTTATCCAATGTCTTTGCAATCGTAACAAAATCCTCAGGACTTTTGCATGCCGCACCGCCGATCAGTGCTACCGGTGTTATGGAGATTCGTTTATTAACGATCGGAATACCAAATTCCTGCTCGATCTCCTCTCCGGTCTTCACAAGATCTTTCGCAACGGTAGTGATTTTGTTGTAAATATTTTCATTTAATTTATCAAGATCTGCATCTATACAATCCAACAGGCTGATTCCAAGGGTAATTGTACGTACATCCAGATTCTCCTCTGCAATCATCTGATTTGTCTCATATACTTCATATCTGTTTATCATGTGTTTTTCCTGCCTTTCCGTGAATATTTTTAATTTGCTTATAATCTGTGCATTTTTTCAAATATTTCTTCTCTCTGACAGTGAATGGCAACACCGATAGAAGTTCCGACCTCTTCCAGCTCCTTTGAAACCACAGCTACTTCTTTGCTGCAATTTGTTACATCAACAATCGTCATCATATTAAAGTATCCATCTACGATGGTCTGAGAGATATCAAGGATATTAACATTTGCTCCTGCAAGATACTCACATACTTTTGCAATAATACCTACGGTGTCTTTTCCTACAACTGTGATTACACATTTCTTCATGATTTGTTTTCCTCCTATTATCTTCGCCATTGTTTCTTTCTTACATTCTACTTTTCTTATAATGCAATGATATCAGATACCTGATCCCGTTTAGCTACCATCATCGGAATGTCATTTCCCTTATAAGGATTATCACCAATGCTGATTTCCAGTCTGACCGTCTCATATGCCAGTTCTTCATAATTATTCTCTTTACTTAAATGTCCAAGAATGACATACTGCAAGTCATCATGTAATATATCGCAAAGAAGCTTCCCTGACAATTCGTTAGACAGATGTCCCTTATCTCCCATAACTCTCCGTTTCAGGGGGTATGGATATGGTCCTACTTCCAACATATGTATGTCATGATTTGCTTCCAGAACGACCGCATTCAAATCTTTTAGATGTTCTACGGTATAATCATCATATATTCCAAGGTCTGTTGCAACTGCAACTACCTTTTTTCCATTATCTATCCGGTATCCGGATGGTTCGTTCGCATCATGGGAGATTGCAAACGGATCAATATTCAGTGTTCCCAGTGAAAATGGCTGATCTATATCTACCTCGTGTAATAGTCCATCCGGAAGGTTTCCTAATTTTTTATAATTACGGATTCCCGCAATAGTTCCGGGTGTCGCATAGATTGGAATCTCATATTTTCTGCTGAACACACCAAGTCCCTGAATATGATCCACATGTTCATGTGTGATCAGGATACCTTCCAGTTCATCTCCTTTTATCTCCAATTTTGCCAACCCTTCTTCTATCCTTTTCTTGCTGATACCGGTATCAACCAAAAGATGAGTCTGATCATCTCCTATATAGATGCAGTTTCCACTGCTTCCACTTGCAATACTGCATAATCTCATATTAAATATTATCTGCCTTTCTATAAGTCTTCTATGATCTTATTCAGCTGGATCTTTGTCTCTTCAAACTGTCCACTGTTATCGATCACCCGGTCACAGTGACGCATGAACAGATCTTTCGGAAGCTGTGCTTCGAAAATCTGATCCACCTTACAGTCCTCATATCCTCTTGCATATTTCAGACGTTTTCTGCGGATTGAATCTTCCACATACACATACCAAAGTTCATCACAGATCTCCTCATAATGATCCTCGATCAGAAGTGCTCCTTCAATCAGCATCAGATTCGTACTTTTTCGTTCTTCTCTTGCAATCTTCTTCTGAATTTCTTCTTTTACTTTTGGATGTACAATCCCATTCAGTACAGAAAGTTCAACCCTGTCGGCAAAAACAATGTCTGAAAGCTTTGTCCGGTCCAACTCTCCTTTTTCATCCAGAATTTTCTCTCCGAAATGTGCAACAATTTCATCAAAGCATTCTGTTCCTTTTTTCTGCAGTTTCTTTCCTACTTCATCTGCCATACAAATAGTCGCACCATATTTATTATTCAGATATTCCAAAATCTGTGTTTTCCCTGCGCCTACTCCTCCGGTAATTCCTATAATCTTCATCTCTCACACCTCTTATTTTGCTTCGTACCAGTTCACTCCTGTATGCATGTCTATTTCAAGCGGCACCTTTAATTTGGCCGCATGCTCCATCTCTTCTTTTAAAATCTTTTGAACTGCTTCCAGTTCCGGTTCGTATGCTTCTATCAGAAGTTCATCATGCACCTGTAAGACAAGTCTTGATTTCATCTTCTGTTTTTTCAGTTTCTGATTCACCCGGATCATTGCAATCTTTATGATATCTGCTGCCGCTCCCTGAATCGGAGAATTCATTGCCACCCGCTCTCCAAACGAACGTTGCATAAAATTACTGGAAGAAAGCTCCGGAACCGGACGTCTTCTTCCGAACAGTGTTACCACATACCCTTCTTCTTTTGCATGTGTCACTGCATGATCCAGAAATGTCTTGATTCCCGGATAGGTTGCAAAATAATCATCGATATATTTTGCAGCCTCTTTTCGTGTAATGCTCAGATCCTGACTCAGTCCAAATGAACTGATTCCATACACGATACCGAAATTTACGGCTTTGGCATTCCTTCTCTGCTGCGGAGTTACCTCGTCAAACGGTATATGAAATACCTGTGACGCTGTAATACGGTGAATGTCACTTTGTTCTTTATATGCCTGGATCAGATGCTCATCTCCGGAACAATGTGCCAATACACGAAGTTCAATCTGTGAATAATCGGCATCCACGAACCGGTATCCATCTTCCGGAATGAATACTTTACGGATCAGGCGGCCAAGCTCCATCCGCACCGGAATATTCTGAAGATTTGGTTCTGTACTGCTGATTCTTCCGGTTGCCGTAATCGTCTGATTGAATTTTCCATGAATTCTTCCATCATCCTGAATATAATTTGCCAGTCCGTCCGCATATGTGGATTTGAGCTTTGTATACTGTCTGTATTCCAAAATCTTTGCAACCACCGGATATTCCGGGGCCAGTTTTTCAAGAACATCTGCCGCAGTGGAATAACCTGTCTTTGTCTTTCGCCCACCCGGAAGCTTCATATTTTCAAACAATACCACTCCCAGCTGTTTTGGCGAATTAATATTAAATGTTTCGCCAGCCTCTTCGTATATCTCCTTTTCCAGATCACTGATTTTGCCGGCAAGCTGATCACCATACTGTTTTAGTGCCTCTGCCTCAACACGGATACCATTCTGCTCCATATCGAACAATGTAAATACCAACGGCATCTCGATTTCCCGGAACAGAGTATCCATCTTCGTATCCGCCAATTTCCGGCTCAGGATTTCTACCGATGCATAATTTGTATAGGCTTCATAGCAGGCCTTTATTTCCTGATCTGCCTTTTCATCAACCATCAGGTCCAGATGTTCTCTCGCAACATCTTCCCATGTATAATTACTCTTAAGTGGATTCAGCAGATATGCAGCCACACTCACATCAAAACAATTTTCCGGTTTCCGAATCTTAATCTGATCCATTGATTCTTTCAGATGAAACATCGAAAATGTATCTGTCGTTTCTGCCACATCTGCAAGCTTTTCCAAAAGCCATTCTCCTGATATATCATTCCCAGTTTTTATACAAAAGCCTGCTTCATTTGAGAAGCACAGACCGATACCTCCGAGTCCGGCCTGATCTGCAAATAACGGCAATACATTTTCCATATCTTTAAAAAGTACTGTTCCTGTCGTCTGTGCCTTTTCAGCCTTTGCAAAAATCTCTTCTGCCTCTCTTTTGGAAGTGATAATCCTGAAACCATCCTCGATCTTATTTGCCGGTGCCGCAACATCGAATCTGGAAAGAAGATTTTTAAACTCTAGTTTCTGAAAGAAGACATATGCTTCCTCAGTGTATATATTACCCAGTTTTGCTTCTGAAAGTTCATATGAAAACTCAGCATTCACATTGATTGTTGCAAGTTCTTTGCTGAGCACCGCAAGATCCCAGTATTCATTTAATGATTTAGACGCTCTCGGCGGCTTCAGTTCTTCCACATGATCGTGCGCCGTTTCTATCGAGTGATACTGTGTAATGATCTTTGTCGCAGTCTTTTCCCCGATACCAGGAACTCCCGGAATATTATCTGCCGTGTCGCCCATTAACGCTTTCAGATCGATGAATTCTTCCGGTGTCACCTGATAGCGTTCAAAAACATCTCTGGCATAGTAATCTTCTATTTCGGTTCTGCCCTGCTTCGTCTTCGGAATCCGGATCTTCACATGCTCCGTCGCCAGTTGTAACAGATCACGGTCTCCGGAAATAACCACAACTTCCATATCCTTGCGCTCACAACGCTTGGAAAGTGTACCGATCAGGTCATCGGCCTCCAGACCCGCACATTCGATCGTCTTCACTCCCATTGCCTGAAGCACTTCTTTGATCACAGGAACCTGCTGCCTTAGTTCATCAGCCATCGGCTTTCTGGTGCCTTTATATTCTGCATACATTTTATGTCTGAAAGTCGGAGCATGGACATCAAATGCCACCGTCAGATAGTCTGGTTTTTCTTCTTCCAGAAGTTTAAACATAATCGTCAGAAATCCATATATTGCATTTGTATGAAGGCCTTCTGCATTCGTCAGATCCGGCAGCCCGTAAAAGGCACGGTTCAAAATACTGTGGCCATCTATCAGAACAATTTTACTGCTCATTTTATCTCTCCACCTAAATAGTTCATTTTCTTATAAAATCACTATCTTACTATACACCAATTTGCTTCTTTTTAAAAGGCTAATTTTTACTCCTACTTATTCTTCCCTTATCTGTCACATTCACCTTTTCTTTTTTTTAAAAAAAGATTGACAGACGATACATTTATAGTTATAATTTATTTTGTTATGTGAACAACACATATGCGGATATGGCGGAATGGCAGACGCACAAGACTCAAAATCTTGCGGAGGTGACTTCGTGTGGGTTCAAGTCCCACTATCCGCATTGAACTTAATCGTAAGAATGCCGGGAACTCAAGGGTTTCCGGCATTCTTTTTTGCTCAAAATCTCCGTATGGGACACTCATGGGACAAATTGTTTTTATTCTTTCTACAGTCCCAATAATGCTTTCCACATGTTCTCATCTACTATTCCATTTGCAGTAAGACCTTTTGCTTTTTTGAATGCATTAATTCCTGTCTGTGTATTCGGTCCATTCTTTCCGTCTACTGCTCCGCAATTGTATCCCATTGCATTTAATTTTTCCTGAACAAGTTTTGTGATAGATCCTCTGGAAGCTGTCCCCAATGTCGGACAACCGGCCAATGTATTCGGACCGGCAATGCCATCAACTTTCTGGTTCGAAAATCCCTGAGCATTACATGCTGCCTGCAATCTTGCAATCCACGAATTATTCGCTTTTGCAGCTGACCGTGTGTTGTAAGCATTATTCAGCTTAGATCTTGTGATTTCACCCGCAAGTCCATCTTCCTTAATTCCTACATCATGCTGGAACTGTTCGGTAGCCTTAAATGTTTCATTTCCATACTTTTCATCTGCACCTGATGGTAGGGAATATCCAAGTGCAATCAGCTTTGTCTGTACATCTTTAACTTCTTCGCCAGTGTCACCGATCTGCAACCATGTACGTTTAGTCTCCTCATGTGTCGGAATCGTTGCTACAGGTGTCTGTGTTGCTCCTCCCCAGTTTGGAATACCATAACCGATAATCAATGGTGAATTTACATTAATCTGACGATCACAGAGCATGTCATTTCGATTTCCCTCTCTGACAGTTAATGTATCACCATTTCGTGAAATAATGGTTCCAACATGATCAGAAATGAGATCTTTGTTCCAATCATAATAAATGATGTGTCCGACCTGTGGGTTGTATGCATTGGTATATCTTCCTACCCATTTGCCCCACTTTTTCCATATATTAATACCGGTTGGACAATAGCAGGTATTCGGTACTTTACCGGCATTCCCCGATGCATAAGCAGCTGCAGACACTGCCGCATGGCACCATGGATCTGTGCGTGTCATTTTATAAGATCCGGCCGGACGCTGCGAATTATAAATGTCAATGATAATATCGTCCTGATTCTTTGCCTCGCTATATCCATACCATTCTTTTAATTTATTACTGTATTCTTTCCATCCCATAATTGATCTCCTTCCGGTGCGACGTCGCACATAAATAATAAGAGGACGATTATTTGTCCTCTGTGTTACATTCTGGTAATCCGGCAATGCTGGTTAACAGCGATAAGATTCCAGCCAGCACGGATGCCGAAATCACAAGTTTCGCATCCACCTGTCCGAGTGCCGTTGCTGTACCGATCGTTGCTACTGCAGTCTGTGCTACAGTTTTGATTGCTCTAATTCCTGCGCATTTCGCCCAGTTCTTCCAATCTTTCATATTTATCCATCCTTCCTTTTAATATGCAATTCATCAATTTCCTGTTTCATTTTTGTGATCATGCCGTTTCCACCAAGCGCATGGTATGCTTCGTACATCTCGCAGAAGTTTTCATATGCATAAGACGGAATATCTCCAATCTGCATATACTTGCTATGATATTCAATCAGCTGTACACGTAATAAAAGCATGGTTCCCTTGCTGTTGGCATCCCTGTCTCTTTTCTGATTTTTTAACAACCAGACAATATAACCCAATATAATAGGAAGTACCAGAGTGTACGTCTGTAACAATAATTCTTTCTCTGCGTTTATCTCTCTTTCTTATTCTATGCAATAAAATAAGACCCGTTAAGGTCTTGCTCTGATTTCCATGTATTCTCCTTTCTGCATAGAAAAAGAGAGGGGTTAGCCTCTCTAGTCTAAGAATATACACTGTCCAATGTTATTATTCCATGTATACCAACAAGAATGTCTGTTCTTTCCGTCTCAATACACCGCTTGACAAGTTTTCTATAATAACCACTATCTTTTACAATAACTTCGATATTGCTATAACCAAATGATAATTCTTCCGGTACCCTCCATTCTCTTTCATGCGTCCAATCAACAATTGTCTTTGGATCTGTTAAATCCAAATCAACAATTCGCCAATATTCATTTTCCTGAAGTAACTTTTTCATAATTTCTTTATTTTCATAAATAACGGGTCTCCCACCTTTATTGTATATGAAGCTTTTATGAAACCTTACTCCAAATGGAGAGTATCTAATTTTATCACTTAGCGTTTCCTCGTATCTCAAATTCTCTGCAATAGCACCTAACGGAAGTTCTTGAAGACATACAGCTTTTCTTTCTCCATTTATAAATCCAGAATTCCCACTTCCATTCAATTTTTTATCTACTAAAATTTTCCATAAGTTTTCAAATGTATCGTCAGCATCTTTTCCACGAGTTAAATGCGTAATTCTAGCAGCCATGTCATTTCTGTTGTTTAATCTTTTTCTCCATATTGTATGATCCAACTCTTTCACACTCCTTTTTACTATCATTATACAGTGGAAAGAGTGAAATTCCAATGACAAGTATGATCAACCAGCCCCCCTTAATTGATTTTTTTCATTTTTCCCTCTATCGATTCAACATCCAGTCTGCTTCTGGTAAGTCCTTAAATGCAGCTTTAATCCTCCTGATCATGTGCTTGCTTATTTATATGTTTCTGGATCTTGTCTATTGCTTCTGTAACAGGTCCATTACATCCCTGTTCTTTCAAACCTTTCAGACAAGCCAGAATTCCATAAGTAAGCAAACATTGTTCTGATTTCATTCTCTCTATCTCTTTATCCTGCTCATTCTTAAAATTTTTTTCCTACTTATATTTATATCAATCGGCCCTATCTGCATGTCAAATGTTTCTTTCAAACACTCTATTTCATATGGCACTCCTGTGACATACACAAGAAGATCAACTGCATGCCTCATTATATTTTCTGCATCCTCTTTTTCTTCTTGCGTTACCAAATCAATGCGAAAAAAATCAGAATCTTCAAGCATTAGGCGTAGCAGTAAAGTCCTTGATGATTACGATGATGAGAAATATCGTTCTGTTTATCCCGGTAGTGATACTTTTAAACAGCTTGTGGAAATTAAACGGTGTTATCGCCGCACAGCCGGTTGTGGAAACGATTTTAGCGATTGTTTGCATTGTAATGTATGCAAGAGATTCTAAAATGAAAATATTTTTGTTACTAAGATTTCGTAAGAAGTAAATGTTTCTTTTTTTACACACAAGCACTAACAGGAGATTCTATTTTCTTCCGCTAGTGCTTAATATCATCAATCCCGTTTTTTTCTATAAATTGCAATTCCGGCCGCAACCGCTGTTCCCAGAGATCCAAGCGTCAACATCCATAAAAATGTATGATTTTCCACTCCTGTCTTCGGTGATTTACGAATGGATGAAGATGGTTTCGGATTGTCTGTGTTGATTTTCGGCGATACTGCAGATTTTTCATTATTCTTATATATAATTGTCTGATCCGCATTATCTATATTCGCTTCATCTGCAATCAGATGATCTTCCTCATCATACAGATTCTCAAATACCACAACCGCTTTCCCGCCCAATTCACGTGCATCAAGTTCGAATGTCATTTCGACTGTTCCTGCTGATTTTTCCGGCGTAAATGTTGTTCTGCCTGTGATTTTTCTGTTGTTTTTATCTGTCATTTCTTTCCCGTCCACTTTATCCATCAAAACGCCTTTTAATATGTAAGTTTCGCCAGGCAGCAGATTTTCATAAGACACCTGATCTATGATTGTCTGCTTTTCTCTTGCATCTCCTTCCTGCGTCTTTGACTTTTTATCCATAGCTTTTGTACCAATCTTCGGGAAATAAATACTTTGTTCTTTTGCCTCCGGATCTTTATGTTCTGCGATGCTTTTTCCGTCTATTTTAATCTCTTCATATATGACTGCCGTTTTTCCAGACAGATCAGTTCCGTTGATTTCAAATGCAATTTCAATACTGCCATCTGCCTTTTCCGGAATAAATTCCTGCTGTTTTTCTTCACTCAACCGCTGTTCTGTCTCCTTCTCGACTACCGTTCCATGTAATGTGTAGGTTTCACCAGGCAGTAGATTTCTGTATTCTATCGTATCTGTAAGTTCTACATATTCACCGGCATATGCATGATGTGTCCCTGTATTTTTGTCAGAAGCCGTTGTTCCTGCTGACGGCACATGGATTGTCTGATCTGCATCTTCCAGATCTGTATGTACTGCATATAATTTTTCACCATAATATAATTTTTCAAATGCGACCAATGTCTTTCCTGCAAGATTACTTCCATCAAACACAAATTCTACTTCCGCTGTTCCGTCTTTTCCTTCTGCAACAAATTCTACACTTTCTGTTATCTTTCTGCCAGACGCACTTCTTGCTGCTTTTCCTGTTTCCTTATCCATTAACGTTCCGGTAATCTTGTATTTTTTCCCTTTTTTCAGATTATGATATTCTACCGTATCTATAATCCGCATATCTTTCTCAGCTTTTACCATCTTCATATCTGTTACTTCGTCTTTTACAGAAGTTTTTAATTTTGGAAAATGAATCATCTGATCTGCATCTTCCAGATCCTTATGCACTGCGATCACTGTATTATCCAACATGCATTCTTCAAATATTGTAATACTTTTTCCGGCCAGAGACTTTGCATCAAATTCAAATTTCACTTCCACGCTGCCTTCGGCTGTCTTCGGCTTAAATCTCTTAGAAGCAGTAATATTTCTGTTTTCGCCATCCAGAATCATTTCCCCTGTTTCCCTGTCCATCAATGTACCCTTCATGACATATTCCTGCCCTTTTTTCAAACCTGTATAAGTGACAGTATCTATGATCGTTACTTTTTCATCTGCATTTGAATAATGTGTTCCGGTTGCTTCATCTTTTGCTGATGTTGCAATTGTAAGATCTGGATTAAGTATTGTCCCAAGATCAACAACATACCGGTCTCTGGAAATGCGAAATGTTCCTTTATACAGAACTTTATCTACATTTTCTTCACAGCGAAGTTCTTCCAACCGATAGGTATCATAAGGAAATGCACCATATGCATCATTTACCTCTACACTTTCTCCGTTACTGTTCGTTCCAAACCACACACCACTTTCAGATTGTCCGCTATTGGTATCTTTGCTGTGTTTCGTATAATCAGATGCCGATGAAAAATATCCATTTTCGTCTGTCATGATCCGGTGACATTCACCCGTCGTTACCGATGTGATCTGAAACGGAATTTCTGCCATTGCCATCTGTGTTTCTTCATCTTTTTTCTGAAATTCAATATCCCCTCTACATATACGGTCTGCTATTTTATAGTTGTTTCCACCCTGTATATTGGTCTGATTTCCATTCTGAACGATCTGTGTCAGGTAATAATTTTCTGCAAGTTTTCCGTTATCTCCTTCTATATAAGCCTGTTCCATCATATATCCTTTTGGTGCTTTGGTTTCTTCAATGCTGACTGTTCCAAGCGGAAGCACCGGCTTATCTCCATTTTCTGCATAATAAAAATCATCACCGGATATCTGATACTCTTTTCCCAGTTTACTTCTGCAGACGTCATTCTCCTTTTTGGTACGTAACACCCATACTTTCGAAGGTTTTTCAGGCAAAGAATCCTGCGTATATCTGCCTGCATAAAAGCGTACTGTAAACTCTGCACCTTCCAGGCTTCCACCGCCAAGTGCTTTTCCCTCTTTGCTCTCCTGATCGATTTTATCCAGGAACAATTCTATATCTGAATACACCGGTACATCCTTCACATTTACTTCTGCTGTCTGTCCGGATGTAACTGTTACCGGATATATCCTATCATCCAGTTTATATCCTTTTGGTGCTTTCTTTTCTTTTACATAATACATACCTTCTTCTAATTCCAGCGTATTAGACTCTCCGTTTTTGTCCGTTGTAAATACAGCGTTTTCTTTCGTTGCGCCACGATCTGAATAGACTCCGTAGGCTGCACCTTCCAAAGAATATTCTGCATTACCATCTGTAAGCGTTGTCAGTGTCTTTCCTTTTTTTAACTTTGCATACCCGTTGTAACTGCGGTGTATGACGGCAGTTCCGCTGACTCTCTGATACCCGATCAGCCTGCCGCTGCTGTCTTTTGTCACGCCATCCGTTGCCCCAGTCACACTCGTACAGTATAAGTTTCCTGTAACTTCTCCCGTTGCTTTATTCACTGCAGTGATGGTGTATTTATAGGTGCATTCCTGCCCTGTATATGGCGCAGCAGCCGTATGATCCGCACACCCTCCGTTTGCAGTAACGCCGGCAAGGATTCCGGTAAATCCGCCCATGGTTACCCCGTGTACCGTATGACCGTTTCCACCATTCACAGCCGTGACCACACAATTTCCGGTAAATACATCCCCTACTTCCGGCTTTTGCTGATTTCCCCGCGCCTGTACCATTCTTCTTGAATATACACTGCTTCTTTCTGCTCCATTCCCGAATGTTATGACTACTTTCTTGTTCATACCCATAGCTGTAATATCACGCCAGTAACTCTTCCCCTCTGTCACCGAAGTGTCTTCCAGCTCGTATCTACCTTCTTCATCAAGTATCTTCATGCTGATCCTGGTGTCTTCTTCTGCATCCGCTTGTACACGTATACACATTCCATCAGGCACTGTTATTTCACTGCCTGATTGGACCGTTCTTATACAATCCTCTACATCTGTTACTGTTACGGAACCTTCTCCTACAACTTCAAAACTCATCTTCCTTGCCGGATTTTCCGCATTCACACTGGTCTGTAACACGCCAAACGCAGAGACCTGACATAGCAATATCCCTGCCAGTAACGAAGCTATCGTTTTCTTACTTTTTTGAATCTTCGTCATACAATTCCTCTCTTTCTTGTTATTTATATTAATCCGACCGTTGTAAATACCTCCTTTCCATGTCAAACACAACGTAAAATCTGTCAGATTATTCCATATTCACTTGGATAGATTATAAATGGGTTATCTGGCAACGTCATATGAGAAGCATGACCTGCCTTTTGATCATTTATCTGAAATTAAATAAGACCGAACAACAGAATGTTATTCAATTATTTTTGTATATAATACAACACAGATTCCAGGGATGTCAATCCCCAAAACCTGTGTTTTACATAGTTTTTAATTCATATTTTGTTTACCGGAACCTAAAGCTGATTCTGCGGGAACAGTGCATCATCTACTGCCGTGAGATCATCATTCGGAATATAATATGCTCCGTCTTTATTCACCTTTACGTGAACTTCTTTTTCCATCTTATCGCCATACGTCGGGTCAGCGAGTTTTGCACTCATAATTTCATACATCTTCCGCATGATTGCCTCATTAAGCTCTTCATCTGATGGAATTGTTTCTACATTCGAATATGTGTCTGTCACCCATTGATCAAGCTCATCTGATACAGTAGAAAATGCCGTAAACGGACACACTTCAACAGTTACAGTAAATTCATCATCTTCTGTTTCTTTTGCTTCTTTCACTTTATAATTTGCACTCTTTAACATTTTTTCAAACATCGAACGATAGTCCGCTTTTAATTCATCTGATACACCGGTGTCATCAAAGCCGGCTTCTTTCATAATTGTATCAAGATTTGTCTCGTATTCTTTTTTGGCTTCTTTTTCTGTCGTCTCTGTTATCTTGGCATACTTCTTAACTTCCGCTTTGTATCCACAATCCAAGGCAGACTGTACATAATCCATTGCATCGTCCGTTGTCATACCTCCACATCCGCATAACAGTAACATCACTCCGGCCAGCACCAGCGCCAGTACACCATGTTTTTTCATTTTATTGCCTCCTCATAAAAAATGATAGTGCCCGTTTCTTAATTGAAAGGACACTATCATTATATCTAAACCTGATTTTTTCCACAACTATTTTTCAATCAGTTTTTTTCCGATATCAAAGCAGTCGAATGTTGCGAAATAATCAGCCGGTGTTTCTGCTCTTCTGATCAGTTGTGTAGTCCCGTCTTCTTTCAGAAGCACTTCGGCAGATTTTAATTTTCCATTGTAATTATATCCCATAGAGAAGCCATGTGCTCCCGTATCATGAATTACCAGCACATCACCCATATCAATCTTCGGAAGCATACGGTCGATTGCAAATTTATCATTGTTTTCACACAACGATCCTGTTATATCATATTTGTGATCGCAAGGTGCATTTTCTTTACCCATTACAGTAATGTGATGATAAGCTCCGTACATAGCAGGACGCATCAGGTTAACTGCACATGCATCTACACCAATATATTCTTTGTGTGTATGCTTTTCATGAATTGCCGTTGTAACCAGGCATCCGTAAGGTCCCATCATAAAACGTCCCATCTCTGTATAGATTGCCACATCGCCCATACCGGCAGGTACCAGTACTTCTTCATATACGCGGCGCACACCGTCACCAATCGCACGGATATCATTTGGCTCCTGATCTGGTTTATAAGGGATACCTACACCACCGGACAGGTTAATGAATTTGATATGTACACCTGTTTCTTTCTGAAGCTTTACTGCAACTTCGAACAGAACTTTCGCAAGCATCGGATAATACTCATTGGTTACTGTGTTACTTGCAAGGAATGCATGAATACCGAATTCTTTGGCACCTTTTTCCTTTAAAATCTTAAATGCATCAAATAACTGTTCTGTAGTCATTCCATATTTCGCATCTCCCGGATTATCCATGATGTCATTACTGATCTTGAACATTCCACCCGGATTGTAGCGGCAGCTGATCGTCTCCGGAATATGTCCGATTGCTTCTTCAAGAAAATCAATGTGTGTGATATCATCCAGATTGATGATTGCATTCAGCTTGTCTGCCAGTACAAATTCTTCTGCCGGAGTATCATTCGAAGAAAACATGATGTCCTCTCCTGTTGCCCCGATCGCATCGGAAAGCATCAGCTCTGTATAGGAAGAACAGTCACATCCACACCCATACTCTCTTAAAATATTGATCAGAAACGGATTTGGCGTTGCCTTTACCGCAAAGTACTCTCTGTATCCTTTATTCCACGAAAATGCTTCTTTTAAAGCTTTCATATTCTCACGGATTCCTTTTTCGTCATATAAATGAAACGGTGTCGGATAAGTTTTAATAATCTCGTCTAACTGCGCTTTTGTTACAAATGGTTCTTTTTTCATCAATCCTTGTTCTCCTCTCGTATAGATAATAACTTTATCTCATTCGCAAGTGCTGTTTTGTACAATTCTACAAAGTTTTTCTGTCCGGAATAGAGACATGTATTCATACTCCCCTCTCCGTATTCACCTGTCAGTACATATTTCGAATCGGCAATGATTCCTATCTGCATTCCTCTGTTTTCTCCAAAATATACTTTTGCATTGTGAAAGGTCGCCGGTTGATCGGTGATGATCACCACTTTTTTTCTTTCTTCCATCAATGTATCAAGCTCCCGGATCAGAAGCAGCAGATAATTTCTTGTACAACTGATATAGACTCTCTGATCAACCTGAGATAACAGATTCTTTATCTTATTCAGTATATTCTCTGCGCCTTCAATTGTAATGTATCCTTCTACATACGCTTTCTCCATCGGCATATGTTCCTGCAGCCATTTTCCGGATTCCTCCAGCTTACGGATACGATTCTTACAGAATTCGTTAAGCGGGACAGGCACATATTTTCTGGTACTGGCCTCTTCTACAAGGTAAGCCGCACCTTTCTCTGTCATACTAGCCAGAGAATTATATGCATTAGATCTGGATATTCCGGTCTGTTTAGCAACTTCGTATCCAGTTACCTTTCCCTCTGTCAGCAGGCACTGATAAATGCTTGCTTCTTGTCTTGTGAGTCCGAATTCCATCAGGCGCTCTGTAAATGATGTCTGTTCCATCTTCGTCATCCACCTTTTGGTTCTTTAGTAGTTCTCTACAGGAACACTATAAGTGAATTTTCGCTGTATGTCAAGGAGAAACTTTCTCAAAAACATGCAAAGAACCAGAAGGCCCAGGCTGATTCAGCCTCATTGCTTTCTGGTTCTTTATAAGCAGTCCTGCTTATTTACTATTTTTATTTTCTGTCATCTACCATAGCGATTCTCATCATATTGCTTACGGTTCTGTTCTCAGATACATTCGTAGATGGAATTCCAAGTGTTAACACAACCATATCTCCTGCTTCTGCAAGCTGTTTTGCACAGATCAGATCGATCGCATTATCACAGATATCTTCTGTTGTGTATACTGCAACTGATTTCAGTGGTCTGACACCCCAGTTGATCTGCATTCTTCTCAGCGTTGCTTCATCTGGGCTGATACCGATAATACCTGTCTTTGGTTTGAACTTAGATACAACTCTTGCTGTAGCACCGGATACAGTAGGTGTTACGATACATTTTGCACGAAGGTTATTTGCTGTTGTTACCGTCGCATGTGCAAGTGCGCTGGATGCGCTCTTAAGTCTGTGTTCTCCAGCTTTTCTGAGGATCATATCATAGTCCAGGTGTTCCTCTGTATTCTCAACAATGTGAACCATCATCTGCAATGCTTCTAATGGATATTTACCCTGTGCGGTCTCTCCGGAAAGCATCACTGCATCTGTTCCGTCGTATACCGCATTGGCAACGTCTGTAACCTCTGCTCTTGTTGGACGTGGGTTACGCATCATTGAATCCAGCATCTGTGTAGCCGTGATAACCGGTTTGAAGTTATCGTTACATTTCTGGATAATTGTTTTCTGAAGGTATGGAACTTCTTCGGCAGGAATCTCAACACCAAGATCACCTCTGGCTACCATGATTCCGTCTGCACAGCGAATGATCTCATCGATGTTCTTGATTGCCTCAAAGTTTTCAATCTTAGCAATAACCGGAATATATGGAGCTTTACATTCTCTTAAGAATGATTTGATCTCCAGGATACATTCTGCATTTCTTACGAAAGAAGCAGCGATAAAGTCTACGCCCTGTTCTACACCGAATTTCAGATCGTCACGATCTTTGTCTGTGATAGCCGGAAGACGGATTGCTACGTTCGGTACGTTAACACCCTTCTTCTCTCCAAGTTCACCGCCATTGACAACTTCACAGTTGATGTTATTGCCCTTTTTATCTTTTACCTTCAGCTCGATCAGACCGTCATCGATCAGGATTGTGCTTCCGGCTTTGACATCTTCTACCAGACCTTTATATGTAATAGATACGATCTTATTGTCTCCTACGATCTCATCTGTTGTCAGGGTAAATGTCTCGCCTGCTTCAAGCTGTACTTTCTTTCCGTCTTTTAATACACCTGTACGAATCTCAGGTCCTTTTGTATCCAAAAGGATCGCGATTGGTTTGTTCTCTTCCTCGCGGATCTTCTTTAACATATCCATACGACCTTTTTGCTCCTCATGATCACCATGAGAGAAGTTAAATCTTGCGATATCCATTCCATTCTGGACTAACTTTCTCATCAGAGATTCATCGTTGGTATTTGGTCCCATTGTACAGATAATCTTTGTTTTTTTCATATTTTCCCTATTCCTCTCTTAGTTATTTAACATGTGTATGTGTGAACAAATGATCCTGGCAATATTCATAATTGCCATTACATTTTGAGCAATACCGGAATTCCAGATTCGGATCATCCATTTCTGTTCTTCCGCAGACTGCACATCTGTGTTTTGCTCCATTTGCATAGACATTCACCGGTCTTTCTGCCTGTCTCATCTTGCGCTTGAAATCATTCTTTCTCTTCATCTGGCCCGGTGAATACGGCTTCATATTCCGTGAACTTAAGAAAAAAATGATAAAGTTCAGGATCGAGATGAACGCAGCAAGTGCATTCGCCTTATAATATATGCCATAGTCACCTCCGCCGTAGGCCGGAAGAAAAGCCTGTACGATCGCATACACAAAATACAGACCATCCAGCATCGCCAGCCATTTGATCTTGATCGGTATGACAAAGAACAATAACAGCTGGATATCCGGGTAGAGTGCCGCAAATGCAAAGAATAGCGACAGATTCAGATACCATGTATCCATCGGTAACACAGCGCCTGTCAGTAAATATGCCAGTATGGCTCCTATTACAATAAAGAGCATTCCCGAAAAGAAATACAGATTAAAACGAAAAGCCCCCCACGCTGCCTCTAACTGCTTCCCTATCATATAATAGAGATACAGTACGAATACAATAAAAATCAGGCTGTCAGATGGAGGCTGGATAATAAACGTAACGATTCTCCATATCTGCCCCTGAAGAATCTTACCGGCATCCAGGCTTAGGAACTGGCTATAGAACGTCGGATTGATCAGATTCAGCACAAATCCGGCTGCATATAATATTATAATATAAGTCATGAGATTTGGAATCGCATATCTGCTAAATTTCCGTTCAAGTTTGTCTAACCAATTGTTCATATAACTGCTCCTTTATGTTTATTCTCACACTGTAGATATTCTACCTTCCTGAGAGATATTTGTCAATTATGCCAAGTAAAGTTCATCTCTTTTTAACATATCTTCAACATTTGTTAATTGTCTTTTGGCCACTTTTGTCGTATAATGTTACAGGTCACAATTAAGCAAAATGCATTTAATAAGAAGAAAGACATATATTTTAATATGATAAGGAGTTACATAATATGAATCAAAAGGAATTATACACACTTGGTATCGACATCGGTTCTACGACCGTAAAGATTGCCATATTAGATGAGAATAATGAAGTGGTATTTTCTGATTATGAGAGGCATTTCGCTAACATCCAGGAAACTCTTTCCGATCTGTTAGGAAGAGCGATACATAAATTAGGTCCTGTCCATGCATCACCGGTCATCACCGGTTCCGGCGGACTGACACTTGCGAAACACCTTGGAGTACCATTCGTACAGGAAGTTATCGCCGTATCAACTGCTCTTCAGGACTATGCACCTCAGACAGACGTTGCTATCGAGCTTGGCGGGGAAGATGCCAAGATCATCTACTTTGAAGGTGGTAATGTAGAGCAGCGTATGAACGGCGTCTGTGCCGGTGGTACAGGATCCTTCATCGACCAGATGGCTTCTCTTTTACAGACTGATGCCTCCGGACTGAATGAATATGCGAAAAATTATAAAGCTCTCTATACCATTGCTGCACGATGTGGTGTATTTGCCAAGACAGATATCCAGCCTCTGATCAACGACGGTGCTGCCAAAGAAGACCTTGCTGCTTCTATATTCCAGGCAGTTGTCAACCAGACGATCAGCGGACTGGCTTGTGGTAAACCGATTCGCGGACACGTCGCATTCCTCGGAGGACCGCTTCACTTTCTCTCTGAGCTGCGCGAAGCATTTATCCGCACACTGAAACTGGACGATGAACACATCATCGCCCCGACACATTCCCATCTGTTTGCAGCAGCCGGTTCTGCTCTGAATTCAAAGAAAGATCTGGACGTGCCTCTCATTGATATGCAGCACCGTCTGGAAGGAAAGATCAAAATGGAATTCGAAGTGGATCGTATGGAGCCGCTGTTTGCAACGGAAGCAGATTTTAAAGAATTCGAAAACCGTCATGCAAAACATCAGGTACCTGTGAAGGATCTTGCCACTTATCAGGGAAAAGCATTCCTTGGTATTGATGCAGGTTCCACCACAACCAAAGCTGCCCTGGTAGGCGAAGACGGTACTTTATTATATTCTTTCTATCATAATAATGAAGGAGATCCTCTTGGTACAACGATCTCTGCCATCAAAGACATTTACAGTAAACTGCCGGAAGGCGTGGAGATTGTTCACTCCTGCTCTACCGGCTATGGTGAGGCACTGATCAAAGCTGCCCTCCTGTTAGACGAAGGAGAGGTAGAGACAGTTTCTCATTACTATGCCGCATCCTTCTTTGAACCGGATGTAGACTGTATCCTGGATATCGGAGGCCAGGATATGAAATGTATCAAAATCAAGAATCAGACGGTTGACAGCGTACAATTGAATGAAGCATGTTCATCCGGATGCGGTTCTTTTATTGAAACATTTGCAAAATCTCTAAATTATACGGTAGAAGATTTTGCTCATGAAGCATTATTTGCCAAAAACCCGATTGACCTTGGTACCCGCTGTACTGTTTTCATGAATTCAAAAGTAAAACAGGCTCAGAAAGAAGGTGCGGAAGTTGCAGATATTTCAGCCGGTCTTGCTTACTCCGTAATCAAGAACGCATTATTTAAAGTTATCAAGGTGTCCGATGCATCTGAACTCGGTAAGCACATCGTTGTTCAGGGAGGAACATTCTACAACAACGCTGTACTGCGGAGCTTTGAAAAGATTGCCAACTGCGAAGCCATTCGTCCGGATATTGCCGGTATCATGGGCGCATTCGGTGCTGCACTGATCGCACGTGAGCGTTACGTTGACTGCGAAGGTACAACCATGCTTTCCATCGAAGATATTGAAGCCATGGAATATTCTACTACTATGACAAAATGCAAGGGATGTACGAATAACTGCCGCCTGACGATCAATCATTTCAGCGGCGGACGTAAGTTCATCACAGGTAACCGTTGTGAACGTGGTCTCGGGAAACAGAAAACAACCAACAAGCTTCCGAACTTATTTGAATATAAATTAAAACGCTATTTTGATTATGAACCATTGGCAGAGGAAAATGCTCCTCGCGGAATCATTGGTATTCCTCGTGTACTGAACATGTACGAGAATTATCCGTTCTGGTTCACATTCTTTAATGAACTGGGATTTCGGGTTGTTCTTTCTCCTGTGTCAAACCGCAAGGTATACGAACTGGGAATTGATTCCATCCCAAGTGAATCCGAATGTTATCCGGCAAAGCTGGCACACGGACATGTACAATGGCTGATCAACAACGGTATCCACACCATCTTTTATCCCAGCATTCCATATGAGAGGAATGAATTTGCGGAAGCCAATAACCATTACAACTGTCCGATTGTAACTTCCTACCCGGAAAATATCAAAAACAACATTGATGCAATTGTTCACGGAGAAGTAGATTTTCTTCATCCATTTATTTCTTTTGCCAGCGAAGACACCATCTCTTACCGACTGGTTGATGAATTATCCGGAAAATTCCATATCCCGGCTGACGAGATCAAAAAAGCAACGCATACTGCCTGGGAAGAACTTGCTGCATGCAGAAAAGATATGCAGAAAAAAGGTGAAGAGACGATCAGGTTCTTAAACGAAACCGGAAACCGTGGTATCGTTCTTGCAGGACGTCCATATCATATTGATCCGGAAGTAAACCATGGTATTCCCGAACTGATCAATTCTTATAATATTGCAGTTTTGACGGAAGATTCCATCTCCCACTTAAATCCTGCCGAGCATCCGCTCAATGTTATGGATCAGTGGATGTATCATTCCCGTCTGTATGCTGCAGCAAACTACGTAAAGACGGTAGATAATCTGGATCTGATCCAGTTAAATTCTTTCGGATGTGGTCTGGATGCTGTCACAACTGATCAGGTGGCATCAATACTGAATGGCTCTGACAAGATCTACACTTCTTTGAAAATTGATGAAGTGAATAACTTAGGTGCCGCAAGAATCCGTGTCAGATCACTGCTTGCCGCAATCCGTGTCAGAGAGAAACGTGGGGAAAAACGTTCCATTCATTCTTCTGCAATAAAAAAGGTCGTATTCACCAAAGAAATGCGTAAGAATTATACAATTCTCTGCCCACAGATGTCTCCCATCCATTTCGAGCTTCTGGAGCCTGCATTCAACGCATCCGGATATAACCTTCAGGTATTGCCTAATGACAACAAACAGGCTGTAGACGTAGGACTGAAATATGTAAACAATGATGCCTGCTATCCATCTCTGATGGTAGTCGGTCAGATCATGGAAGCGATTCTTTCCGGTAAATATGATACAGATAAAATCGCTGTGATCATCAGTCAGACCGGAGGTGGATGCCGTGCTTCCAACTACATCGGATTCATCCGCCGTGCTCTTAAGAAGGCCGGATACGGAAATATTCCGGTTATCTCCATCAACTTAAGCGGTCTGGAAGACAATCCAGGATTCAAGCTGACTCCGAAGCTGATCTTACGAGGCATCTATGGTGCTATATTCGGTGACATTTTTATGAAATGTGTATACCGTCTGCGTCCATATGAAGCAGTTACCGGATCTGTCAATGCAATGCACAGAAAATGGGTGAAAGTATGCCAGGACTTCTTGTCTAACGGCTACCCGAGCAGGCGTAAATTCAAACGTCTCTGCCGTGAGATCATTGGAGATTTTGACAATAACATTGAATTACTGGACATTAAGAAACCTCGTGTCGGCGTTGTCGGCGAAATTCTCGTCAAATTCCTTCCGGCTGCCAATAACTACCTGGTAGACCTCCTGGAAAGTGAAGGAGCCGAAGCTGTTGTCCCGGATCTCCTGGACTTCCTGCTCTACTGCTTCTACAACCAGAACTTCAAGGTTGAAAAGCTTGGATTCGAAAAGAAAAAAGCCACAACAGCTAATCTTGGTATCAAAGCTCTGGAATGGTTCCGTGCTCCGGCAACTGAAGCATTTGCAGCAAGCAAGCACTTCACACCGCCAGCTAAGATCCAGGATCTTGGAAAGATGGCTTCGGACATCGTATCTCTTGGTAACCAGACTGGTGAAGGATGGTTCCTTACAGGAGAAATGTTAGAGCTGATCCACAGTGGTGCGCCAAATATCGTATGTACACAGCCATTCGCCTGCCTGCCGAACCATGTCGTAGGTAAGGGAGTTATCAAAGAACTTCGCAGACGCTATCCGGAGTCTAATATCGTAGCAATTGATTTCGACCCAGGTGCAAGCGAAGTCAACCAGTTGAACCGGTTGAAACTGATGCTTTCTACGGCGAATAAAAACTTAAACAAATAATTTTGCTTGGGATTTAATTCAGGAAGGCATGATTTACCCGGACCTGCATAAAAAGTAGGAAGCTGTTCCTGTTCAGGTTCCGTCGGTGGGAAATACTAAAGCGTCAAAATTATGCTAAAAACGGGCTTCCGAAATTTGCAAC
>ERZ507062.159-NODE-159-length-38121-cov-11.7746_pt1 | contig 38121 bp, 28 predicted proteins | sample MGYA00513786_ERZ507062 | MGnify/ENA metagenome assembly ERZ507062 | reverse complement strand
TTAGTAGTCGAACTGGTGGTAGTAGCGGCGGTACTTGAGGTTGTGCTTGGTGACCAGCTCGTAGTTGCGCGCGAGGCGGTCGGTGGTCAGCACGGACAGGATCCAGGGCGACACGATGACGCGGAAGTCGTCGTCCAGGCCCGGGATCGCGTACTCGGCGGTGTCGATGATGACGTAGTCCTCGTCGCCGGTCACGCCGCTGGTGAGGAAGGCGCGGACGCGCTCGTCGAGGGCGCGGCACTCGTCCTCGCCCATGAACAGGAACACCGGGACGCCGGGCTCGAGCAGCTCGAGCGTGCCGTGGAAGAAGTCGTGCGAGGTGATGTGGCGGATGCGCTTCCACTGCATCTCCTCGAGCAGGCACATGGAGTACAGGATGGTCTCGCCCCACAGCGCGCCCGAGCCGATGAACATGGTGTAGTCGGCCAGCGCGTACTTCCTGGCGAGCTCCTCGGCGCGCGGCTCGAAGCGCTTGCGGATGTCGAGCATGTCCTTCCAGACGTCCTTCGTCTGCTCGATGAACAGGTCGAACTTGGGGAAGCAGCCGCGGCGGTTGAGCAGGCGCAGGCCGAAGCAGTCGGCGAGGTAGTAGCCCTTCTCGCAGCCGCCGGCGCCGTGGTCGGAGGCCATCATGACGCAGTTCTCGGCGCCCACGGCCTGGCCGATCTTGCCCTCGGGGTTGGTCATGGCGAAGACGCGCACGCCCATCTCCCTCATCTTGCCGACGGCCTCGAGCACCTCGGGGGTGGTGCCGGACTCGGAGGCGGTCAGCACGACGGACTTGTCGGTCATGCGCTTGTGGCCCATGACGTTCCACTCGGCGGCGTGGATCAGGTAGACCTCGAGGTCGCGGTCGCCGAACTTGTTCATGAGGTACTCGAGCTGCATGAACTCGTCCCAGGTGCCGCCGACGCCCATCAGGAAGACGGCGTCGTAGCCCTCCTCGTGCACGCGGTCGGCCAGGGCGGTCATCCGCTTGCCGGCCTCGTAGACGTTCCTGCCGTCCTCGAGGTAGCCCTCCTGGTCGAAGTGCATGATCTCGATCTTCTCGGTCTCCTTCATGTGTGTCCTCCCATCACATGTGCGCGATTCTATACATCGCGCTTCTTGATAATACCAATTATAGCCATACGATTGCTTGTTATTTAATACCAATCCAAACTCACGAGTATTTGCGGCGAACGGTCGGTTTCCTCGCCCGAGTGGTATTACAACGTCAATAGTTGTTTATTTCGAGCTCCGCTGCCAACAGGCGCTTCACAACTCGCCAGCTATAAAGGCGTTGCGCCAGACCCGCCCAAGCGTTTCCGGCGCAACCGCGCAATTTAGTTATTGGCTTCCATCTCCGCCGTCACACGGCGATACATCTCGATAACCTGAGTCGTCGCCTTGGACGGATCCTGATAGTAGCGACCATCACATGTCTCGGCCGAAACATAGCCCGTATAGCCGTGGCGCATGAGTGCCTCGAGGTCGGCACGCATATCACGCTCGCCGTCGCCCCAGGCAAGATGCGTCGTGCCGCCGCCCACATCTACAAAGTGAGTATGAACGATCTTGTCGCCCAAAACCTCAAAGTAGCCGTCGATCGTGTCGCCGGCAACTTCCATGGCGCCAAAGTCGATACAAGCCTTCAGGTTGGGGCGATCGACCGCTTCGAGGATGCGTGCCACATCCTGTGCGGTGTTGACCAGCACGGACTCCGACGGCTGCAGCGCCTCGAGCGCGACGCGAATACCGCGCGTGCCGGCGTAGTCGCATACCGAGCGCAGCATGGCAACGCTGCGGGCCCAGGCGTCCTCAGCCGGCTCATCCAGATAGGCCCAACCACTCGTCACCAGAATCTGCGGTACGCCCAACTCAACGGCTACGTCGATCACATTCTTAAAGTAGGAGAGGATGCGTTTTTGGCCCGCCTCGCCGCGCACCGCGACGTTCCACGGCTTGGGGTTGTTCTGCTCGGGGCACACGCACACAATCTTGATACCGTACTGGGCGGCAAGATCGCGAATCTTATCCACCGAATCGTGCTCATGGCAATCCACATACAGGTGCATCGAGCCGGTCCACAACTCGATATTGCGATAGCCGGCCTCACCTGCGGCCTTAAAAAACGTCTCGATGCTGTAGTAACGATGGTTGATGTTCATGAGCGAAAGCTCGGGTACGACCATAGCCCTCCCCTTTCGTACGGAGTTTTAAAAAAACAGGGGGCCGCCGCAGATGCGACAAGCCCCCCAAAGATCGACGCAACCGTTAGACGCGATGGAAGCGCGATTCGAACATATTAGGCAAGCACGCCAAAGTAAGCGCCGATGATGCCGACGACCATGGTGCAGAGGATCAGGACCATCGGGTTGATCTTCTTGGAGAGCAGCCAGTAGTAGAGCCAGAAGGCGGCCATACCGAGCATACCGGGCATGATGCCGTCCAGGATGTCCTGGAGAGTCTGGGCGGAGTCGCCCTGACCGATGGCGATGGGCAGCGAAGCCCAGAACATGTCCTTGCTCATGGCGCCGACGACCATAACGCCGACAATGCCGACGCAGGCCATGATCTTTTGCATCAGGCCGGTCTTCTGAGCCTCGTCGAGGAAGCCAATGCCCAGCTCATAACCCTTGATAGCGCCAAAGATACGAATCAGGAACGCCGGGATGTTGTAGACGAGCAGGAAGGCGATGGGGCCAAAGACGTTGCCGGCCTGGCACAGGCTGATGCCCACGGCAGCGGCGACGACGCGCAGGGTGGACAGGAAGAAGGAGTCACCCAGGCCGGAAAGCGGACCCATGAGGGCGGCCTTGATGTCGTTGACGCTCTCGGGCTCAACCTCGCCACGAGCGACCTTTTCTTCCATGGCCATCGCGATGCCACCCACGAAGGGAGCGAGCTGCGGGGTGATGTTGAAGAATGCGCTGTGACGGTGCAAGGCCTCGGCGTAATCATCGGGACGGCCGGCATAGATCTTCTTGAGCATGTTGGCGACCATCAGGCAGAAGGCAATGTTCATCTGCTTGTAGTAGGTCCAGGAGAATTCCATGCCCAGGGCGCCGGTGTTCACGGCGCTCTTAATGAGGTCGGAGCGAGTAATCTGGTTCTCGGAATTAGAAGTCATCGTCCTCATCCCCTTCCACAGAAAGCTGGGACTGGGCGCCACCAAGGCCCAGCAGGTCGTACTTGTCGATGCCGATGATGATTGCGATCAGGGCGACGCCGAGGACGGGCACGTTGGCATAGGAGCACAGCAGGAAGCCCAGGAAGTAGAACGGCACGAGCTGCTTGGTAAGCACCAGACGGCCGAGCATGGCGAAGCCCATGGCAGGCAGGATGTTGGCTGCGACGCCAAAGCCATCGAGGACGAACGTCGGGATGAAGTCGAGCAGGCCCTGAACAGCGTCGGCACCCAGATAGAAGGAGACCGAGCACAGGATAAAGGCCAGGACGACAATCACGAGACCGATAATCCAGTGCATAGCGTAGATACCCTTGAGGTTACCCTTGCTGGCAAAGACATCGGCACGGTCGACCAGAAGGGGCATACCGGCGTTGACGACGTTCTTGATGGCCAGGCACAGAGTGGCGATGGGCATCGCGAGCGCGATAGCGGCCTCGGTGCTCTGACCCAGCTGAATAGCGAAGGCGCAGGCGAGCACGCCGCCAATCGTCTCATCGGGCGGCACGTAAGCGCCGATGGAGATAGAACCCATGAAGAGCAGCTCGAGGCTCGCACCGATGGCGAGGCCGGACTGCAGGTCCCCGAGAACTATGCCGACGAGCGGGCACAGAACGATCGGGCGGAACGCATAGAGCGTACCGAGCTGATAATCGAGCTTACCGAAGGCAGCGATAAGTCCGATGAGGATCGCTTGAACAAGCATTGTTCCTCCCTTTGATCCCTCTTGGATCCGCGCGGCGATTCCCGACTTGTCAGCGCGCCCTTTTCCATGCCGACAATCGTCCAAACAGATCCAGCTTGTACCGGTGTGCTGTTAACACCTAAACCGGTGCAAATGATTTGATACCAATTATATAGTCATGCAAAAACTATTTAATACCAATCGCTCAACGGGCGTGTACTCCCGGTGAACGGTAGCTGGGGGTAACGGGTAAAGCGTTTATCCGGTACGCCCACGGATAGGGGCGGCGCCGTACGTGCCGCCCCGTGGTTCCCAATTAGAGGGCGCTTAGGGCATCGACCTTGGGGTCGTCGGCCAGAGCGCGAATCTCGACCTCGACACCGCGGCCGACGAGCTCGCGAATGTCCTCTTCCTCGGCAGCAGTCACAAAGATCTGGCGGGAAATCTTACGGGCATCGGGACGCTGCTCGTCCTTGGACTTGGTGTTGCCCAAGTTGATGGAGGTGATCTGCGGGCAGCCGTCGACAAGCTGCTTGGCCTCGGCGATGCTGGCGACGCAGATGATCATCTTGTACTTATCGGTGACACCGGAGTTGATGGCCTCGATGGCGTGCTCCATGTCCTTGATGACGAGCTTGACATTGGCCGGCTTTCCCATCTTGAGCGTGGTCTTCCAGACGGGATCGTTGGCAACCTTGTCGCCAACGCAGAAGATGCAGTCGGAGCCCAAGCCCTGGACCCAAGAGACGGCCACCTGGCCATGAAGCAGACGATGGTCGACGCGAAGCAGTTGAATCATGATTGACCCCCAAAGGTCTCATGCCGGAAACCCGGCCCCATTAATAGCAGGCGGTGACTAGAACTCTTCCTCGTCATCCGCATCGGTCAGCAGATCGTTGACAAACTTGACGCGCGTGTCGTCAGCCGCGAGGATCTCGCGGATAACCTGGTCGGCGGGAGCCTCCTGGTCCGAAAAGAGCAGCTGGATCAGCAGCGGCAGATTCATGTTGGCAACCAGGTAGGTGTTGGGGCGCGTCTGGACGATCTTGGTGAACTCGTTGTTGACGCTGCCGCCAAACAGGTCGGTGCACACGATTACGTCGTCGGCGGGGTCGAAGGTCGCCAGGAGCTTGGCGGCCTCCTCGGCGACGTCAGTGCGGCCGTCGACAAACATCGACAAGTCGTGGACGTTATCGCGCGCGCCCGAGAGCAGCTCGGTGCTCTCTTTGATGCCGGTCGCAAAATGCGCGTGGCTGGCAAAGATGTATTGCCTCATTGCGGTTTCCCCCAAATGAAATTAGTAGTCGAACTGGTGGTAGTAGCGGCGGTACTTGAGGTTGTGCTTGGTGACCAGCTCGTAGTTGCGCGCGAGGCGGTCGGTGGTCAGCACGGACAGGATCCAGGGCGACACGATGACGCGGAAGTCGTCGTCCAGGCCCGGGATCGCGTACTCGGCGGTGTCGATGATGACGTAGTCCTCGTCGCCGGTCACGCCGCTGGTGAGGAAGGCGCGGACGCGCTCGTCGAGGGCGCGGCACTCGTCCTCGCCCATGAACAGGAACACCGGGACGCCGGGCTCGAGCAGCTCGAGCGTGCCGTGGAAGAAGTCGTGCGAGGTGATGTGGCGGATGCGCTTCCACTGCATCTCCTCGAGCAGGCACATGGAGTACAGGATGGTCTCGCCCCACAGCGCGCCCGAGCCGATGAACATGGTGTAGTCGGCCAGCGCGTACTTCCTGGCGAGCTCCTCGGCGCGCGGCTCGAAGCGCTTGCGGATGTCGAGCATGTCCTTCCAGACGTCCTTCGTCTGCTCGATGAACAGGTCGAACTTGGGGAAGCAGCCGCGGCGGTTGAGCAGGCGCAGGCCGAAGCAGTCGGCGAGGTAGTAGCCCTTCTCGCAGCCGCCGGCGCCGTGGTCGGAGGCCATCATGACGCAGTTCTCGGCGCCCACGGCCTGGCCGATCTTGCCCTCGGGGTTGGTCATGGCGAAGACGCGCACGCCCATCTCCCTCATCTTGCCGACGGCCTCGAGCACCTCGGGGGTGGTGCCGGACTCGGAGGCGGTCAGCACGACGGACTTGTCGGTCATGCGCTTGTGGCCCATGACGTTCCACTCGGCGGCGTGGATCAGGTAGACCTCGAGGTCGCGGTCGCCGAACTTGTTCATGAGGTACTCGAGCTGCATGAACTCGTCCCAGGTGCCGCCGACGCCCATCAGGAAGACGGCGTCGTAGCCCTCCTCGTGCACGCGGTCGGCCAGGGCGGTCATCCGCTTGCCGGCCTCGTAGACGTTCCTGCCGTCCTCGAGGTAGCCCTCCTGGTCGAAGTGCATGATCTCGATCTTCTCGGTCTCCTTCATTCCCGCTCCTTTCACGAGCAGTTTGAATTGTCGCACGGAATGGACGGGCTTGCCGCCCCGTCTCGCCGCTTAACCTTGTGGACATCTTGGCCCCAAGCTCAACAATTCAAAGGTTCTTAATACCAGTGAACGATTACAGGTTAGCCGTTTTTAATACCGATTTTTTTGATTTTATCCTCCCCTCTCGGTAGACGGTCAGTTTTTGCCGCCCATCGGTCATGCGACACATGTCCGTAAAAAAATGAGCACCCCGCCGTGCACGAGGATGCTCTAGACGCTAATAGTTGTAGGTATATCCGCCGGCATCGCCGCGGTTAAAAGACTTGGCATGCTCGATCGCCTGCCCACTCGAGTCATAGGTCAGGCATTCCAGTACGAGCGCCAGATCGCCCGGCTCAAGATTGAGCAAACTCGCATCGCGTGCGCCCAGCGCTTCAATATCGAGTTTCTCAATCGACTTGTCCGGCTTGCGCCCCAACATGTCGTAGGTCTCGAACAGGCTGAAGACCGAAATGTCCACGTCTTCGATGCCCGGAAACAGCAGACACGGAATCAGCGTCATCTCGATCGACACGGGCTCCCCATCAATGCAGTTGAGACGGCGCACCGAGTAAAGCAGATCGTCCTCGGCGATGCCAAACAGGTCGGCGTAATACGGGCCGGCGTAGCGTTTGGAGCGCGCCAGAATGCGCACCGACGGCGTCGCGCCCGACGCCAGAACCGACTGACGGAAGCCGCCCTTGCGTTCGTGCTCGTCAAACCACTTGTGTCCCACAAAGGCGCCCTTGCCCTGCACGCGACGAATCTGGCCACTTTTGACCAGCTCGTCCATGGCACTTCGGATTGTCAGGCGCGTCGTGCCAAACTCCTCGGCCAGCTCGTTTTCGGACGGAATCATCGAGCCCGTCGGGTAGTCGCCGCGCTCGATTCGCTCCGCAATGCAGCGGCGAATTTGCTTGTATACCGGCATGTCTTCTACTGACTCAGCCATTCGACACCCACCTTCGTCGCAACGCCGTCTGCCTCTCCGTTATCGGCAAATCGATACTTGGTCGGCAGAATCACGGACTTGCAATACTCGACAAAGCCATCGTTCTCGTCGCTCTCGTGCGAAGTCTTATAAAACACCGGCGTGCCCTCCTGGGCATCCAGCAACTTAGCCTCGTCGGCATTCAGGCGACTGATGGAAATATGCTCCTTGCCGTGCGTCACATGGACATTCCCCTCTTTAAGCAAAACGTCGTAGAGGCTCTCCTGCTCAAAATCGTGATCGGGAAGCGAGGGGCACAAAGACAGATTGACGTAAGCCGTCTCGATTGACGCCGGGGAACCATTGACCACGCGCACGCGCCGAATGCAGAAGAGCGGCATGCCCAGATCGATCTGGGCTTTTTGGGCCAAATCGATATCGGCGTACGCGACCTTGGACCATATCAGGCGTGCGGTCGACTTTGAGCCAACCCTCTCCACCGCCTGCGTATAGTTCCACGTTTCCTGAAAGATGTTCAGCGGTTTGGGCGGGCACACATAGGTGCCCGAACCACGGCGGCTTTCCAAAGTTCCGCACGAAATAAGGCGCGTGATCGCGGCGCGCAACGCCGTGCGCGACACACCCAGCTCTTCACAGAGCACACGCTCGGCGGGTAGCCGGTCGCCACCCTGCAGGCCATATTGTTTGATATACCAACGAATGCCCTCAAAGGCGCGATCTTTGGGCGGAATCGTATATGGTTCACTCGACATGGGCAAGGCTCCTCAACCGCTTGCTGCTGCGGGCATCATTACTCTGGACGCCCCATAGCGTCGAAGGCTTCTTTGATCTGCTCCGCAACGTTCCGATACGACCGATATAGGCCGGAGTCTCGCTTGACTTCGCCCGCGGTCACCGGAATCTCAAGCTTCGAAATCTCATCCTCGCCGGTTTGCACGGCAACGATGACACCCATACCAAGGCACATATTACGCTTGGCAGCGTTGTTTTTGGTAGCCTGAGCTGGATTAATCAAAATCTGTTGAGCTAGTTCGCGATTGCTAAGCTCCAGCACATCCTCGGGATTTCCGGTCTCGACAATCTCGCACTGCAGCACGTCCGCATAGTCAAAAATCTTCGGCTCGCCGCCGCGCTGATGCACGGCCCACTTGCGGCGCGTGGCATCCTGGTAGATAGCCGGCAAAAACGTAAACCGCGGAGGGTCCAAAATCGTATCCGTGATGGTAAACACATCGGGATCAAAGGCATCCTGCGGGTTTTTCTTCTTGAACAGCCCCATATCAGCCTCCCGTACTAGTATTAAACAACTCAAGCTGAATATAGCACCAATTTCAAGCCGCCGCTTTGCCGCATCGGTGCGTGGCATCTATGGCTCGCTCAGCGGAAAAGTTTACAGACGAGGGCGGGCGCCTTCCTCTGAGAAGTTCGCGAAGCCCACTTCTCAGAGGAAGGCGCCCGCCCGGAGGCGGCCCCAGCGCGAGGCCGTCCCGCATGCCTACCCGCACAGCGTGGTTACGAGTGGGATAGTCAGAATGGAGCAGATGATCGACAAAAACGTACACTGCATCATGGGGCGTGCATCCTTACCGTATTGAAGGCAGTACAGCGTACCGTTGCTGCCCACCGGCATTGCCATCTCGAGCACAAGCGTCGTGATAAACATGGGCGTCATGCCCGGCCACAAGCGTGCAACGGCAAGACATGCCGCCGGCACGACAACCAGGCGAAATGCCACGGCGACATAGGCGCGCCAGTTGGTGAGCATCTCGCGCGGACGATACTTGGCGATAGACGACCCCATGAGCAACAATGCAGCCGGAGTGGTCATGGTGCCAACGATGGAAATCGAGTCGCCCAACACGCCCCAATCGGTCCATCCGGTTAGCACGATCCCAAGCACAACAACACTTGCAATGAGACCGGGACTCTTGCAGCAGGCGACAATATTGCGCATCTGCTTTTTGAGGTCACCATCCATTCCGCTAAATAACATGACGCCGACGGTAAACATAAGCAAGTTTAGGGGGATAAGCGCAATCGATGCATACAGCAGCGCTTGTTTTCCCAACACCGCCGAAATAACCGGAAAACCGATAAACCCGGCATTACCGAAAAGCACGGCGAAGCGATACGAGCATTCCGTCCCTTTGGGAACGCGAAGAGCAGCGGTGACAGCAAACGCGATAACGATCGCCACCATATACATCGCAAAGGACAGACCCATGAGCGAAAACGTATCGGCAATGCTCGGAAGCTTCACATCATCGCCCAGCGCTGACGAAAGCACCAAGCACGGTAGCGCCACTTGCAATAGCAGATGCGACAGCTCGCGCTCGAACTCCGCTTTCATAAACCCCAGCTTGGCGATACACCACCCCAACAAAATGGGCAACGAAACCGTCAACATCTGAAGCGCCACACTCGTAAAGCTCATGCATCCCCCTTATCTATTCCGCGAGGGCCGGGGTGCCTGCTTTGTTTTGAGAAGTGGGCTCCGCGAACTTCTCAAAACAAAGCAGGCACCCCGGCCCCGGCAATGCAATCTTGGCTGACCAAAGGTAGATGCGCAGCCTCCAAGGCAGCATCAGCAAAGCCCCCATTACATAAAATATATCAGCCCCCGCATATCGAAACGGTCGAGAGGGCCTTGCCCGGCGGGGTTGCCTTGCTCCGGGAAGTTCGCGAAGCCCACTTCCCGGAGCAAGGCAACCCCGCCAGGCAAGGCCCCAGCGCGAGACCGTCCCGGATGCCTACCTACTCGTTGTCGCCGGCAGTCATCTGCGTTGCGGAGAGTACGCCGTCGGCAGCAGTTGCGGCTGCGGCGTCGGGCCAGACCCAGTCGGTAAAGGCCGGGTGATCGAAGCCCTCGTCGCACGCGAACTCAAAGGCCTCGGTGCGGAAAGCCTCCCACTCGTTAATCTGCTCGACAAACTTATCGGCGTCGACCATACGCAGCACGTCGGCGGCCAGGGCCCAGCGGTCCATGTTGTTCAGGCGCAGCATGTCGAACGGCGTGGTCGTGGAGCCTTTCTCCTCGTAGCCGTGGACGCGGAAGGCATCGTGGCCGGGGCGGTTCCAGATCAGGCGGCGAATCGTGCCGGCATAGGCGTGGAATGCAAAGAGCACGGGCTTCTCGCCGCGGCCAAACAGCTCAGCCCAGCGCTCATCGCTGATGGCTTGGTCGTTCTCGCAGACGTTCTGAATCTTGAGCAGGTCGACCACGTTGACGAACCACACCTTAATGCCCAGCTCGCGCAGCATGTCGGTTGCAGCCAGAGCCTCGAGCGTCGGTACGTCACCACAGGTGGCAACCACGACGTCGGCCTCGGCGAGCGAGTCGGCAGTCGATGCCCACTCCCAGTTTGCGACGCCCTCGGCGAGTTCGAACTTGGCCTCGTCGACCGTCTGGAAGGTGGGGGCAGGCTGCTTGCCACAGAAGATGGCGTTGACGCAGTCGGTGGACTGGTAGACGCGCTCGGCCACGGCAAGGGCCATGTTGGCGTCGGCCGGATAGTAGGCATTCACGATATGCGTGTCGTTGGCCTTGTTGAGCAGCAGGTCGATAAAGCCGGGGTCCTGGTGCGAGAATCCGTTGTGGTCCTGGCGCCAGACATGGCTCGACAGCAAAATGTTAAGGCCGCTAATGGGAGCACGCCACGGAATCTCGCGCTTGGTAGCCTCGAGCCACTTGCAGTGCTGGTTGACCATGGAGTCGACCACATGGACAAAGCTCTCGTAGGAGCTCCACACGCCGGAGCGGCCGGTGAGCACGTAGGCCTCGAGGAAGCCCTCGCACTGGTGCTCGGAAAGCTGCTCGACGACCTTACCGGAACCGGCCAGCAGCTCGTCGTTGGCCTCGTCCTCGTAGAAGCCGGCATCCCACTGCTTCTTGGTCACCTTGTAGGCAGCCTGCAGGCGGTTAGACGCGGTCTCGTCGGGACCGAAGATGCGGAAATCGTCCATGTTCTTGGCCAGGACGTCGGCAGTGTACTCGCCAAAGACGCGGGCGGCCTCGGTGGAGCCCCAGCCGTGACCCTTCTCGGCGACGGGGATCTCGTGGACATGTATATCGGGCAGTTCGAGCTCGCGGCGCACCTTGCCGCCGTTTGCATTGGGGTTGGCGCCGATGCGCAGCTCGCCGGTCGGCATAAAGGCCGTCACCTCGGGACGCACCTGGCCCTCGGGCGTAAAGAGCTCCTCGGGCTTGTAGGAGCGCAGCCACTCGCGTAGCACGCGGAAGTGCTCGTGGGTGTCCTTGGCGCTCGCCAGCGGCACCTGATGCGCGCGCCAGGAGTCCTCGGTCTTCTTGCCGTCGATGTGCTTGGGGCAAGTCCAGCCCTTGGGCGTACGGAACACGATCATGGGATAGGCCGGGCGGACCACGGTCTCGCCCGCGGCTGCCTGGGCCTGAGCGGTGGCCTTGATGTCGCAGATCTCGTCAAAGACCTGCTCAAACAGGGCGGCGAAACGCTCATGGATGCTCGCGTGACTCTCGTCGTCAAAGCCGGCGACAAAGAAGTGCGGCTTGTAGCCCATGCCCTCAAAGAACTTGGTGAGCTCCTCGTCGGACACGCGGGCGAGGATGGTGGGATTGGCGATCTTGTAGCCGTTGAGGTGCAGGATCGGCAGGACGATGCCGTCGGTTGCCGGGTTCACGAGCTTGTTGGACTGCCAAGAGGTGGCAAGCGGACCGGTCTCGGACTCACCGTCGCCCACCACGGCCACGGCCAGCAGGCTCGGGTTGTCCATAACGGCGCCGTAGGCGTGGCTGAGCGTGTAGCCGAGCTCACCGCCCTCATGGATGGAACCGGGCGTCTCGGGCGCAAAGTGGCTCGGGATGCCGCCGGGGTAGGAGAACTGGCGGAAGAACTTCTGCAGGCCGGCCTCGTCATTGGTGATGTCGGGGCGAATCTCGCGGTAAGTGCCGTCGAGCAGCGATTGAGCGGTGCCAGCGGGACCACCGTGACCCGGGCCCATCAGGAAGATGGCATTCTGGTTGTGGTCGGCGATGAGACGGTTGACGTGTCCGAACAGGAAGTTGATGCCAGGCGTGGTGCCCCAGTGACCAACCAGGCGGTGCTTGACGTCCGGACGACCAAAATCGCGCGTCTCACCGGTCTTCTCATCGACAAAGTCGCTGCGCATCAGCGGGTTGGAGCGAAGGTAAATCTGGCCGACGGACAGGTAGTTCGAGGCGCGCCAATACAGGTCGACACCCTCGAGCTCGGAAGCGAGAACCTCATGTCCCAGTTTTTGCCACGGCGTTCCCAGTGTTTTAGCCATTGTTTATGTCCCTTCGCTGCGCGGTCACCCTCCGATACGGCAACCTTTCGTTGGGACTAGTATATTTGCTAAAACGTTTTATCACGGTGAAAAAACGTTTTAGCATCCTGATTTGCCATGCGGACAGGCAAAAGCAGACATTCACCTGCGGCGTTGCCTGTCACAGGTGCTCCACATTCGGTCTCTGCAAATTGATAAACGTGTTTAGTTGTGTTTAGTAAGCTCGAGCACGCTGTCTTTAACGATAAGCGCCGGCTCCAGGACGACCTCTTCGGCACGTCTACCGCCCCTACCGGCAAGACGCTTGGACATGCAGCCAAAAGCATGCTCCGCGAGGACACCAGGATCCTGCTCAATTGCGGTCAGCGCCGGCTCAAAGAGAACGTCAGCCGCCGAGTTGTCATAGCTCACCACCGAGATATCGCCCGGGATGCTCTTCCCCATCTCGTGCAAACGCTTGAGCAGACCGAGGGCAATGTTGTCCGAGCTCGCGAACACGGCGGTGGCGTCAGTTGCGAGCACCGCCTCCGAGGCCTCGTATGCGCTCGGAATGTAGTACTCGCTCTCAAACTCCAAACGTGCGTCGATGGGCAGGCCAGCCTCGCGCAGCGCGCGCTCATAGCCGGCGAGTCGCTTGCGGCCCGTATTGGAACGACGCGCGTTAACCAAGCAGGCAATGCGACGGTGGCCCTGCCCGATCAGATAGCGGGTAGCCATGTAGCCACCCATCTCGTGGTCGAACATCACCTTGTCGCACTCGAGTCCCTCAATGGCACGGTCGACCATTACCGCCGGAATAGGCAGATGGCTGACTTCTTCGCGCAGGGCGCGGTCGTCGGAGAACTCGTCACCCACCACCAGAAAGACACCGTCGACGCCGCGCGTCACCAGCTGGCGCAGCAGCTCAAGATCGTCATCGGCGCTTCCGCCCGAGCTGGTAATAAAGAGTGCGTAACCGTCCTCACGGCAGCGCTTTTCCAAACTGCCGGCGAGCGAAGCAAAAAAGCGGCTCTCGATGTTAGGGACGATAAGGCCCAGCGTGCGCGACTCGCGCATAACCAGGCTGCGCGCGATCTGGTTAGGAACATAGTGGTTGCGCGCCGCGACCTCCTTGATGAGCTTGCGGTTTTCTTCCGAGATGCGACAGGGCCGATTATTGAGAACAAGCGAGACCGACGAGGGGGAAAGCCCCACCTCCTGGGCGATCTGCTTGAGGGTGACTTTGTTGGCCATCTCGCTCCTTCCGGGTTTACGCGCAATCTCTTGAAAGTATAGCGACCGTCCCTCTACCTCGGTGATAAACACTTTACCAATCCGGTAGACGGCTGTTTTATCGCCGTCAGCGCACCAAATCCGCCCGGGTGGGGTATATTGCAATCGATTGATGACAACGACCACCAAAAGGCGGATATTCGTATGCACGAGAACGACTTTTTTAACGAGGACCTGCTGTGCGCGCTTGCTGGCGTTGCCGGCGAGGACAACGTGTTGATGAGCGAGCCCATGCGCGAGCACACCACATTTAAGATCGGCGGCCCGGCCGACGTCTTTGTCACGCCCGACACCGAGCAGGGCCTCGTCGCCACGCTCGATACCTGCTATCGCTGCGATCTGCCCCTCACCATCGTGGGCAACGGCTCCGACCTACTCGTCGGCGACAAGGGCATCCGCGGCGTTGTCGTGGCGTTGGGCGAGGGCCTCTCCGACATTACGGTCAACGGCACGCACGTCACGGCAGCAGCCGGTGCCTTGCTTTCCGATGTCGCCGCGGCGGCAGCCGAGGCCGGCCTCACCGGCATGGAGCCCATCTCGGGCATCCCCGGATCGGTCGGCGGCGCCTGCTACATGAACGCCGGCGCCTATGGCGCCTGCATGGCCGATGTGCTGGAGTCTGTGCGCGTCTACAAGCCCGCCCGCATGCTCGACGACGGCACCCGCGGCAGCGGCAACATCATCGAGTTCGATGTCGACGAGCTTAACCTGGGCTATCGCAAGAGCCGCATCGCTGACGACGGCTTTACCGTGCTTTCGGCCACCTTCAATCTCGCCCCGGGCAACGCCGCGATGATCAAGGCCGACATGGACGACTACCGCCAGCGCCGCGAGGACAAGCAGCCACTCGACATGCCGAGCGCCGGCTCCACCTTCAAGCGCCCCGAGGGCTACTTTGCCGGCAAGCTCATCATGGATGCCGGCCTGCGCGGCCATGCTGTCGGCGGCGCGCAGGTGAGCGAGAAGCACTGCGGCTTCATCGTCAACGCCGACCACGCCACCGCCGCCGACGTCGACGAACTCATCCGCCACATCCAAACAACCGTCAAAGACCAATTCGGAGTAGACCTAGAACCCGAAGTCCACCGAGTAGGCGAATTCCTCTAATAAAAAAGAAGGCCCCGAAAGGGGCCTTCGCCATCTTTATATCAGACAACCAGTCCGGTGTGTCGCGCTTTGAACCCGGAAGGTCCGGGACTGCGGGCGAGGCATAAGGTTGGTCGCGAGTTCCGCACGCAAAGAAGGCCACTTAATGTGGCCTTCGTCTTGCGCAGGACTGTAGAGCAGGCAACCTTATGCCTCGCCCGCAGTCCCGGACCTTCCGGGTTCAAGCCGCAGCTACGACAGCGCAATACCGCCAAGCCAGCCCCAGCGCACGCCAGAGCCAGTGCCGTAGAACCCAATGAACGAGTCAAGCGACCTCGACGTGATGGCGCCCTCGTTACTCATAACGATGCCGCCGCCAACGTAGATGCCCACGTGGCCATAGATCAGGCCCGGTATGCCGGTACCGCTATGCGATGAATCGGCAACAATCATGCCCACCTGCAGCGCCGAGCGGTCGGAGCTATAGCACCAGGCGTTAAACATATCGCACGCGTTACCGCCAAAGTAGCCAACGCCAGCGTTACGGAAGACATTGGTAACCCACGCCGCGCACCAGTTCTGACCCGGCGAAGGCGTAGAGTAGCACGCGTTGACGACGGCCTGCTGCTTGCCCGAGCCGGCATTCTGCTGCGGAGTTCCGGGCGCATACGATCCACCGCCCGAGCTCGAACCACCCGAGTAGGAATTGTTCTTGTTCGCGGCGGCCGCGGCAGCGGCGGCGGCCTTCCTGGCAGCCTCCTCGGCCTGGGCGGCAGCGAGAATCTCGGAATCGCGCTGAGCCATGAGCTCCTTGACATCGTCGGAGAGGCCGTTCAGAACCGTCTGGACCTCCTGCTGCTTGGCCTGCATGTCCTGCATCTGGGCAGTCTGCTGGTCCTTGAGCTTCTCCAAGTCGGCTTTTTGCGACTCGAGCTCGGACTTCTGCGTATCGAGCTCTTTCTGGATGGTCTGAATGTCCTCGATGGCATCGCGGTCACTCTTGTTGATCTTCTCAACATAGTGCGCATTGGCGACGAGTTCCTCAAACGAACCCGAGGCGAGCAGCAACGACAGGATGTTGGTGCCACCCGACTTATAGCTGGCGGAAACGCGATCGGAAAGATCGTCGCGCTTCTTTTTGAGCTCGGCCTTCTTTTCGTCAATCTGCGCCTGCGTACTGTCAATCTGGCCCTGTACGCCCTCGATATCGTTGAGGGTCCGGGCGTTCTTGTTGGCCAGCGCCGCGTATTCATTTGCGATGCTGTCGAGCTGGGCCTGGACCTCGTCAAGCTGAGCCTGGGCCGCATTGAGCTTGTCGGTAGTTTCCTTGGTGGCCTCCGCAGCATGGGCGCGAGCGGGCAGACCAAAAAGAACGGCTGCAGAAGCTGCGCCGAACAGGGCCTTGAGGGCAGTGCGACGCGAAAGCTCCTGGGAAAGGATGGAATCGCTGTTTGGTGACATATCTACTCCGTTACATGTTTATTTATATGTCGCTCAACTCATACATATTAGCGTACATCCGGCGCATCCCAACGATTTCCACGAACGGCAGCAAACCGTATGGTCGGCGGCTCGTATGCAAACGTCAAAGTCAAGGTTATGCCCACGCAGCATTTCTATGAGTACGTTAGCATGTTCATCTGCTTTTCCTGCCGCGCACGTTCTTGGCACCCCTGCCTGCGCTATACTCCCCTCAAGAAGTGTTCCTGATTCGATAGGAGACTACATGTCCAAAGCACTCGACCCCAAAGACACCTGCGTCCTCGTAACCGGTGGCGCCGGCTTTATCGGCTCGCACACCGTCGTTCAGCTGCTCGAGGGCGGCTACCAGGTCGTCATCGTCGACGACCTCTCCAACTCCAGCGCCGTCGCCGTCGACCGCGTCAAGACCATCGTGGGCGAAGAGGCTGCCAAAAACCTCACCTTCTACGAGGCCAACGTGCTCGACCGCGAGGCCATGAACAAGATCTTCGACACCCATCAGATCGACCGCGTCATCCACTTCGCCGGCTTTAAGGCCGTCGGCGAGTCGGTGAGCAAGCCCGTCGAGTACTACCACAACAACATCGAGAACACCCTGGTGCTCGTCGACGTCATGCGCAACCATGGCTGCAAGTCCATCATCTTCTCGAGCTCCTCGACCGTCTACGGCGATCCGGACAACCCGCCCGTCACCGAGGAAGACCCCAAGAAGCCCGCAACCAACCCCTATGGCTGGACCAAGTGGATGATTGAGCAGATCCTTATGGACGTTCACACCGCCGACCCCGAGTGGGACGTCGTGCTGCTCCGCTACTTCAACCCCATCGGCGCCCATCCGTCGGGCCTGATCGGCGAGGACCCCAAGGGCATCCCCAACAACCTGGTGCCCTATGTCGCGCAGGTTGCCGTGGGCAAGCTCGAGGCCGTTCAGGTCTTTGGCAATGACTACCCCACTCCCGACGGCACGGGCGTGCGCGACTATATCCACGTTTGCGACCTGGCCTCGGGCCACGTTGCCGCCCTCAACTGGATGAACGGCAAGACCGGCGTCGAGATCTTTAACCTGGGCACCGGCACCGGCACCTCGGTGCTCGAGGTCATCGCCGCCTTCTCCAAGGCCTGCGGCAAGGAGCTGCCCTATGTGATTCGTGAGCGCCGCGCCGGCGATATCGCCGCCAACTGGTGCGATGCCTCCAAGGCCGAGCGCATGATGGGCTGGAAGGCTCAGTACGACATCGCGGATATGTGCCGCGATAGCTGGAACTGGCAGAGCCACAACCCCAACGGCTTCGCCGACGCCGAATAGCAAAAACCTATATACCGTTCTTGCCCCGATCTCACGATGTGAGACCGGGGCTTTTTCATGACGCGTAACCATTCACCGAAAATAGGCCAACTTTTCCATCTTGCCCGTACATGTTTAAACAACATGTTCTACAATAAGCATATCGAATTAGGAACTCGGGGACGAGCTGTCTATCCATCTGCAGACCGGCCCCACTGCAAGAAGGTTGGTGAGCACATCCATGGAGCGTGCAAGCGGTGTTCTCATGCCCATCTCGTCCCTGCCTGGACCGTACGGCATCGGTGGCTTTGGCTGGAACGCCTATGACTTTGTCGATTTCCTCGCCTCGTGCAAACAACATTATTGGCAGATTCTGCCCCTTACGACGACAAGCTATGGCGACTCGCCCTATCAGTCGTTCTCGGCCCGCGCGGGCAACCCTAACTTCATTGACTTTGCCGAGCTTATCGAGGCCGGCTATCTGGAACAGCACGATATCGACGGCGTGTACTTGGGCTCCGACCCCGGCAACGTCGACTACGGCGCCATCTTTGCTGGCCGCCGCCAAATCCTCGACCGTGCCGCCGAGCGCTTCGCCGCGGATAAACCGGCCGATTTCGACGACTTTATCCAGGCAAACGAGGACTGGCTCATTCCCTACTGCGAGTTTATGACCGTGAAGGAGGAGTGCGGGCTCAAGGCCTTTTGGGAGTGGCCCGAGGAACTCCGCCGCCGCGGCGATGCATCCAGCAGGGTCTGCGCCGCCCATCCCGAGCGCATGCTTTACCACCAAATGACGCAGTACTTCTTCGATCGCCAGTGGAGCCGCCTCAAGGCCTATGCCAACGAGCGCGACATCCTGATCATCGGCGACCTGCCCATCTACGTCTCGCGCGACTCCGTTGAGATGTGGGCCACGCCCGAGCTCTTTAAGATCGACGCTGCCGGCAACCCCATCAGCGTCGCCGGCACGCCGCCCGACCAGTTCTCGGCCACCGGCCAGTACTGGGGCAATCCCATCTACGACTGGGACGCCATGGAGGCCGACGGTTTCTCCTGGTGGGAGGGCCGCATCCGCGCCGCCCTCGACATGTACGATGTCATCCGCCTGGATCACTTCCGCGGCTTCGAGGCCTATTGGGAGGTGCCGTTCTCCTCACCCGATTCGTCCTACGGTTCGTGGACGCAGGGTCCCGGGCTCAAACTCTTCAAGGTGCTCGAGGAAAAGCTCGGCACGCTGCCCATCATTGCCGAAGACCTGGGCTTTCTTACCCCCGGCGTCATCGACATGCGCGACAACTCGGGCTTCCCCGGCATGAAGATCCTGCAGTTTGCCTTTGAGGGCACCAACTCGTACTACCTGCCGCACAACTACATCGCCAACACCGTCGCCTACGTGGGCACCCACGACAACGAAACGGCACGCGGCTGGTTTGAGGGAACGGCCACCCCGCGTCAGCGCGAGCAGGCGGCCCTGTACACCCACCAGCAGGCCGGCGAACCCATAGCAGATGCACTCAATCGCACTATCGCCGCCAGCGTGAGCGACACGTGCATCTACACCATGCAGGACCTGCTCAACTTGGGCAACGAGGCGCGCATCAACACTCCCGCCACCCTAGGTGGAAACTGGACCTGGCGCATGCTCGATGGCGCCATCACCCGCGAACTCGAGCACAAGCTCACCGGCTGGACCGAGACCTACTTCCGCATCCCATCGGAAGCCGAAATCGAGCTTCCCCAATAGGAGCCACCGCGCCCGACCCCACCCCACCGTGCGAACGCGACCGCTTTTCCCGCGCGAGGTCACCCCAATCCCCTCGCGCGGGCTTCTTTTGAATTTCTGACATGTAATCGACTCACCACAGGAGGAAACATGCCCCGTATCAATCTTGCGGATCTTGCCGAGCAGTCCTTTGGAACTTCGCTCGAGCAACTCGATGACCGCCGCATCTACAAACTGCTGGTCAAACTCGTGCAGGAGCGCTCTGCCGCCTGCCCGCTCAACAATGGCAAGAAAAAGCTCTACTACATCTCTGCTGAGTTTTTGATTGGCAAACTGCTGATCAACAACATGATTGACCTTGGCATCTATGCCGAGGTTAAAGACCAGCTCACCGCTGCCGGCCACGACCTCAACAAGATTGAGGAGTTTGAGGTCGAACCGTCGCTGGGCAACGGCGGCCTGGGCCGTCTGGCCGCGTGCTTCCTGGATTCCATTGCCACGCTGGGCCTTACCGGTGACGGCGTGGGCCTCAATTACCATTACGGCCTGTTCCGTCAGCGCTTTGCCGACAACCAGCAAAAGGCCGTCCCCGACGAGTGGCTTGGCGAGCAGGACATCCTGATCAATGACGACCGCTCCTACACTGTCGAGTTTGGCGATTTTGCCGTCACCTCCAAGCTCGTCAACATCGACGTGCCCGGTTACGGCCAGCCCACCAAGAACCGTCTGCGCCTGTTTGACCTGGCAAGTGTCGACGACAGCCTGGTCCCCGGCAGCTCCATCGACTTCGACAAGACGAAAATCGCCAAGAACCTCACCTTGTTCCTCTATCCGGATGATTCCGATGAGCAGGGCCGCCTGCTTCGCATCTACCAGGAGTACTTCATGGTGAGCAACGCCGCCCAGCTCCTGATTGACGAGGCCGTCGAGCGCGGCAGCAACCTGCACGATCTGGCCGACTACGCCGTGGTCCAGATCAACGACACGCACCCCACCATGGTCATTCCCGAGCTCATCCGCCTGCTCACCACCGAGCACGACATCGAGTTTGACGAGGCCGTTACCATCGTGCGCTCCATGGTCGCCTACACCAACCACACGATCCTTGCCGAGGCGCTCGAGAAGTGGCCGCTCGCCAGCCTGCAGAAGGTCTCGCCCGCCATCGCCGACATCATCGTCAAGCTCGACGAGGTTGCCAAGGCCGAGCACGACGACCCGCGCGTCGCCATCATCGACGAGCACGACACCGTCCACATGGCCCACATGGACATTCACTTTGGCTTCTCCATCAATGGCGTCGCCGCACTCCACACCAAGATTCTGGAGGACACCGAGCTTCACCCGTTCTACGAGATCTATCCCGAGAAGTTCTCCAACAAGACCAACGGCATCACCTTCCGCCGCTGGATCCATGGCGCCAACCCCGCGCTCGCCAGCCTACTCGACGATGTGATCGGCACCGATTGGCGCAGCACCGGCGACCTGAGCAAGCTCGCCGAATTCGCTAACGACAAGGACGTTCTTGAGCGCCTGGCCGCCACCAAGGCCGAGGCCAAGGCCATCATGCGCCAGTTCATGGCGCTCGAGCAGGGTGTGACCATTCCCTCCAACGCCATCATCGATGTTCAGGTCAAGCGTATCCACGAGTACAAGCGCCAGCAGATGCTCGCGCTCTACATCATCTGGAAGTATCTCGACATCAAGAACGGCAATAAGCCTAAGCATCCCGTCACCATCATCTTTGGCGGCAAGGCTGCACCTGCCTACACCATCGCCCAGGACATCATCCATCTGATCCTGACGCTGTCGCAGTGGATCGCAAACGATCCCGATGTGGCCCCCTACCTGCAGGTTGTCATGATCGAGAACTACAACGTCACTGCTGCCGAGCGTGTGATCCCCGCCGCTGATATCTCCGAGCAGATCAGCCTGGCCTCCAAGGAGGCGAGCGGAACCTCCAACATGAAGTTCATGCTCAACGGTGCTTTAACCCTGTGCACGCTCGACGGCGCCAATGTCGAGATCGCCGAGCTCGTGGGTGACGAGAACATCTACACCTTTGGTGCCTCGTCCAAGCAGGTCGAGCAGCTCTACGCCGACGGCAGCTATAACGCCGGCGCACTCTACCGCAAGCCCGGTATCAAGCTGCTGGTGGACTTTATCACCAACCCCGCCTTTATGGCGACCGGCAACGCCGAGCGTCTGCAACGCCTGCACGACGACATCAAGGGCAAGGACTGGTTTATGGCCCTGCTCGACATTGAGGAGTACATCCAGACCAAGGAGCGCGTGCTGGCAGACTACGAGGACCAGGATGCCTGGATGCGCAAGGCGCTGATCAACATCGCCAACGCCGGCACCTTCTCGTCTGACCGCACGATCTCCCAGTACAACGAAGAGATTTGGCACCTGAGCTAATTTCGTTTCCTTTACCCATCCTCTTGAAAGCGGAGTCGCGGCAACGCGGTCCCGCTTTTTTGTGCCGATACGCCGGCGCCGTGGTTTGTCTCGACCAAACAATCTCGATCTGTAACAGGTAACCGCCGAAATCAGTCCTTCGTGTTACAGATCGAGATGAAAGGACAGGCAGCTCGACGCTGTCTCAATCTGTAACATCTAGGCCCAATTTGGCCCTCTACTTGTTACAGATCGAGACAAACTGACAGATGGGCAGCCCCAACACAAAGAAAGGCTCCCCTCTCGCCCAGCGGACGGAAGGGGAGCCTTATATGTGACCACGGCAAAAGGATGGCAAAGCCGCAGTCGCCCAAAAGGAGGGCCTGATTGAATCGGGCCTAGATAAGGTTCTTGCCAGAGACCTTATCGAAGAGGTGGGTCGCGTTCTTCTCGAATTTGAACCAGATGGGGTCGCCCGCCTTGAGCGCACCCTTGGCCTCGAGATCGACGACGGGGATGATCAGGACAAACTGGCCGTCGGGAGACGTCACATGAACGTGCTCGGTCGAACCCATGAGCTCGGTGACCTCGATGGTGCCCTGAAGCGCACCCTCCTCGCCCTTTTCGGCAAGCAGAATCTGCTCGGGACGCACGCCGGCCGTGATCTCCTTCACGTCGCCGCCGTCCCAATTAAGGGCGAGCTGAGCGCAGGTCTCGGGGGCCAGCGCGACATTCATGTCGTCGGTCTTGACGGTAAAGCCGTCGCCCGAGCGCACCAGCTGGGCATCGAAGAAGTTCATCTGCGGCACGCCGATGAAGCCGGCGACGAAGATGTTCGCGGGATGGTTGAAGACCTCCTGCGGCGTAGCGATCTGCTGGACAACGCCGTCCTTCATGACCACGATGCGATCGCCGAGGGTCATGGCCTCGGTCTGGTCGTGAGTAACATAGATGAACGTACCCTTGATCTCGTGGCGCAGCTTGATGAGCTCGGCACGCATCTGGTTACGAAGCTTGGCGTCCAAGTTGGACAGCGGCTCGTCCATCAGGAAGACCTTGGGGTCACGCACAATGGCGCGGCCGATGGCGACGCGCTGGCGCTGGCCGCCAGAGAGCGCCTTAGGCTTGCGGTCGAGGTACTCGGTGATACCCAAGATCTCGGCAGCGGAGCGAACCTTGCGGTCGATCTCGTCTTTGGGGACCTTCTTGAGCTCAAGCGTAAACGCCATGTTCTCGTACACCGTCATATTGGGGTACAGGGCGTAGCTCTGGAACACCATGGCGATGTCGCGGTCCTTGGGCGCCACGTCGTTGACGCGCTTACCGTCGATGAGCACGTCGCCTGAGGTAATGTCCTCCAGGCCAGCAACCATGCGCATCGTCGTGGACTTACCGCAGCCAGAGGGGCCAACGAGAACGATAAACTCCTGGTCATGCACGGTGAGGTTAAAGTCCTCCACCGCGAGCACGCCGTCCTCGGTAACCTTGAGGTTGTGCTTCTTCTCCTCGGTCTTCTTCTTTTTGCCAAAGAAGCCCTTCTTTTTGGACTCGTTGTTGGGATACACCTTCTGAACATGTTTGAGAACGATCTCGGCCATGTCTTTACCTTTCGATATGCGGCGCCGCGCTGAGGGGCGCCGCAGAAACTTGCAAAACAGTTACGGCATCAGCCCTTGACGGCACCTGCCACCACGCCGTCGATGATGTACTTCTGGCATAAGATGTACATGATGACGATGGGGATAACGACCATCATGATGCAGGCCATCATGGGGCCGAGCTCGACGTGGCCGTAGCCGCCGCGGAAGTACTGGATCAAGATAGGAATGGTCTTGTACTTAGTGGAGTCGAGGGTGAGGTAGGGCAGCAGATAGTCGTTCCAGACCCACATGGTCTCGAGGATGCCAACCGAAAGATAGGTGGGCTTCATGATGGGAAGGACGATCTTAAAGAACACCTGGACCGGGTTGCAGCCGTCGATCATGGCCGCCTCCTCAATCTCGAGCGGAATGTTCTTTACAAAGCCGGCGAACATAAAGACCGCCAGGCCCGCGCCAAAGCCAAGATAGATAAAGCAGATGTTGAACGGCGTGTTAAAGCCAATGCGGTCCGCCAAATTGGACAGCGTGAACATGAGCATCTGGAAGGGCACGACCATCGAGAAGACGAACAGGTAATAGAAGAAGTTCGAGATCTTGCTGTTGACGCGCACTACGTACCAAGCGCACATGGAGCAGCACACCAGAATCAGCACGACCGACGTGACCGTAATGATGAGCGAGTACATAAAGGCCGAGGCAAAGCCCTGCTCGTTAAGGGCGTGCAGGTAGTTTGCAAGGCCGTTGAACGTCTCGGGCGTGAGCAGATCGAACGCCGTGGTGGTGCTGATTGCGGTCGCTTTCTTAAAGGAATTGAGCGCAATCATGAACACGGGGTAGATCCACGCGAGCGACAGAATCGTAAAGAAGATCGAGAGCGCGCGGTTGATAACCTTATCGCGTTTCATTACTGCTGCACCTCCTTGGACCTCGTGGCCTTAAGCTGGATCATGGAGATGGCTACGACCAGGATGCAGAAGATAACCGCCTTGGCCTGACCGATGCCCTGCCATGCGATACCGGCACGCGAATAGAACGTGTTGTAGATGTTCAGGGCGAGCATCTCGGTGGAGTGCGCGGGGGCACCACCGGTAAGGGCGAGGTTCTGGTCGAACAGCTTAAAGCCGTTGGTGATGGACAGGAACAGGCAGATGGTGATCGTCGGCATCAGGTTAGGGATCTTAACCTTCCAAAACGTCTGCCATGCCGTGGCACCGTCGACCTTGGCGGCCTCGATGTAGTCGGACGGAATGGACTGCAGACCAGCGATGTAGATGATCATCATGTAGCCGACCTGCTGCCACAGGGTCAGGATGATAAGGCCCCAGAAGCCAGCAGCAGAGTTAAGGGCGATGAGCTGGGCGCCCACATTGGAGAGCAGGCAGTTGATCAGAATCTGCCAAATGTAGCCCAGCACGATGCCGCCGATCAGGTTAGGCATAAAGAAGATCGTACGGAAGATGTTGGTGCCCTTGAGCGCTTTGCGGGTGAGCGCCTGCGCGATGGCGAGGGCGATCACGTTGATGAGCACCGTCGACAGGAAGGCAAACGCCACCGTAAAGAAGAACGACGTAGCAAACTGCGGATCGGACAGTGCGCGCACGTAGTTCTCGATACCTACGAAGTGTGCGTTGTTGATGGTAATAAACTGGCAGAACGAGAGATAGAAACCCTGGATAAAGGGAATCACGAACCCGATCATAAACGCCAGGCACGTGGGCAGCATAAAGAGCGGCCACCAGCGCTTGAGTGCTTTGCCCATAAAAGGGTCCTTTCAATATGCAGAGGGCGGGCAAACCAACGTCTGCCCGCCCCCTGTCGCTAATCAGATAGCTTGGGCAGCAACTGCTTACTCGGAAGCAGCCTTCTCGGTCTTCCAGCCATCCACGAAAGCGTTCTTGACGCCGTCCCACTTGCTGTTATCGGCAGCGTAGGCAATCAGAGCCTGCTTGAGGTTCTTCTTCCACTCCTCGGAGGGGATGTAAACGAAGTCCCAAGCGACGGTCTTCTTGCCGTCCTTGGCCATGGCAACGGCCTGCTGCGAGAAGACGTTGGTGGTTTCCTTGGCGCTCTTGAACGGGGCGGTCAGACCCATCTTGTCAGCGATGATGCTGGTGGCGGTGTCAGAAGTGACGCACCAATACATGAAGTCCTCGGTGGCCTTCTGGGCATCCTCGGAAGCCTGGGAGCTCACGCACCAGTAGTTCTCGCCGCCGGAGCACAGGCCCTGGTTCTCCTCGCCGTCGACACCGATGTAGATGGGCATCATGCCGAGCTGGTCGTCGGTCATACCAGCCTTGATGAGGTCGGAGTAGGCCCAAGAGCCGTTCTGGTAGAAAACGGCCTTACCGGTTGCGAACTCGTTGGTGGCGTCGTCACCGGTCTTGGAAGCAAGCTGCGAAGGATCGCAGGTGGAGTCAGTGATATACAGGTCGAAGATCTGCTTAAAGTTGTCGAGATACTCGCCCTTGATCTCGTCGTCCTCCTGGTTGTGCTCCTTCTCGAACTCGTAGTAGAGCGGGAGGTTGGCGAGGTGGGTGGTGTAGCGCCAGCTGGAAGAGTCATCCATACCGGCGGAAGTGAAGGCACCGTCAACGCCGAGCTCGTCCTTGCGGGCCTGGATGTCGTCAGCGCAAGCCTTCAGCTTGTCGAAGGAGTTGATGTCCTCGGCCTTGTAGCCGGCCTTCTCGAGCAGCTGCTTGTTGTAGATGATGCCGTAGCTCTCCTGGACCCAGTCAATGCCCAGATCCTTGCCGTCGGACTGCAGCGCCAGGGAGTCATCGATGAGCTCACCGCGAAGCTTGGTATCGGAAAGATCGGCGCAGTAGTCCTTCCAATTCTTAAGGCCGGTGGGGCCGTTGACCTGGAACAGCGTCGGAGCGGAGCTCTTGGACATCTCGGACTTGAGCTTCTCCTCGTAGGTGTTGGAAGCGGCGGTCACGATCTTGACCTCGACGCCCTTCTCCTCCTTGTACGCCTTGGCGATCTCCTTCCACTCCTTGTCGACCTCGGGCTTGAATTGGAGGAAGTAGACCTCGGCAGCGTCACCAGAAGCAGAGGAGCCGGAGCCGGCAGAACCACCGCAGCCCACGAGGCCCAGACCAAGAACCGCAGCCGCGGAACCAGCAAAGCCCAGGAACTGCCTTCTGCTCATTTCGTTCTTCATTACAATCCACCCTTTCACACCGTGGCGGCACCCTTTGCCGCCGCCTTCGGAGATTGGCTTGGGGACTTTGCCCCTTTTGCTAATTTGAACAATACGCTTATTGGTTAGTTGTTTGAACAAGTATTACTAGAGCGGTAGAAAACCTTCGGTGAACGGTAATTTCGACTTGATACTTGACAAGTTTTGTATAAACAATTATTTGTTATCCAATGCAGAGAAAACGCCCGGTCAAGCCGATGCATCGTCGGTTTGACCGGGCGTTTTCGCTTTGAGGGCATGAGTCTCGTCAGGCTGCGAGCTAGCCGGCTATCGCTTGGAATTGACGCGGTAATGGAAGATCTCGGGGTGTGTGCGAGCGTGCGTCACCTCAAATAAGATGCCGTCCGAGGTGTACGACTGGCTCTCCATAACGGCGACGCAGTTGTACTTGCCAAGGTCCAAGTAGCTGCAGTCCTCATCGTTGGCGAGCTCGACGCTCACCGTACGGCGGCTCGCCATCACTTTGACGCCACGCTTGTGCTCCAGATAGTCGTAGATAGAGCTTGCCGCAATCTCGGGGGTCAGGCCCTTGGCGATCGACTCCAAAAAGTAGCCATGGTCCACTTGGCGCGCGCTGCCATTGAGGCTTCTGACACGCACTACGCGAATCAGCTCCTCGCCCACCTTAAAGCCCAGGCGACGAGAGAGCTGCTCGGTGCAAATCAAATGTTCAAAGGACTTAACGTCCGTCGATGCAACGGCATTGTTGCGCTTTGCAAATTCGCCAAACGACTCGACTTCCTCGAGTGCGCCCAGCATGTCGGTTTCGCCCTTGAGCCAAATAACGCGCACGCCCTTGCCGTGTATAGGCTGCACAAACATTTGGTCGGCCAGCATGCTCAAGGCGCGTCGAACGGTATTGCGCGTGCAGCCAAACTCCGCGGTCAGCTCGGCTTCGGTTGGCAGCATCTCCTGAAACGCATAGGTCCCGTTAATGATGCGCGAACGGATCTCGCGGTAGATTCCTTCGTAAATCGCTTTTGGCATGACTTCACCTCTAATGAATATGTATGGCTAGGCACGATAGCATTTCTTAAAGTTGTTTAAACCGATTATCGGCAAAGCGACAGGATTTAACCGTTGACGGTTTCTGTCGTGCCCAAACCGGTTTCGCTCAAAACTGCCGGTACGACAATCGTCTGGTCCTCTACAATGAATCCATTGTTTAAACGTTTCACCACGCGCAACGCGCCTCGATATTCGGGAGGCAGAACATGCTGCAAAAAATCCAACGCTTTGGCGGGGCAATGTTCGCGCCCGCCATGTTGTTTTCCATATCGGGCCTTATGGTCGGCGTCTCCGCCCTCGCAACGTCTGCGGATATCGTCGGCGACCTCGCCGTATACGGAACCCCTTGGTACGTTTTCTGGGCTATCATTCAGCGCGGCTCGTGGACGGTCTTTAAACGACTTCCGCTCCTTTTTGCCGTAGCGCTGCCCATTGGCCTCGCCCAAAAGCAACCGGCACGTTGTTGCCTCGAGGCACTCGTGGCCTATTTTGCCTATTGCTTCTTTTTGAGCGAGATCATTAAGCTGAGCGGAGACAACCTTGGACTTAAGTACCCGGCGACTTTGACCCCCGCTAGCGGCATCACCGTCATCGACGGCATCAAGACACTCGACACCGGCATTATCGGCCCGCTGGCGGTATCGGCAACCGTCGTCGCCATCCATGACCGCTTCTACGATGCCAAGGTTCCCGATTGGCTCGGCACCTTCTCGGGCTCCTCGCTGGTCTACCTCATCAGCTTTTTTGCCGTGTTCGCCCTTGCCGCCATCTCGGCCGTCATCGTTCCCTTCGTATACGCAGTGACCGAAACGCTGCGCCATGCACTTGTGGGCGTCGGCCCCTTCGGCGTGGGTATCTTTGTGTTTTTGGAGCGAGCACTCGAACCCATGGGGCTGCACCACCTGCTCTACATGCCGATCTACTACGACAACCTGGTCATTAACGACGGCATCTACGCCACGTGGACCAATTTGCTCCCCATTCTCTCCCATAGCACGCGCTCCCTCAATGAGCTTGCGCCGTGGGCTGGTTTCACCGCCACCGGCTGGGTCAAGCTCTTTGGCCTTCCTGCCATCGCCGTGGCGTTCTACACCACGGCCAAGCCCGAACGCCGCACTGGCCTCAAGACCATCCTCCTGCCCGCCATCGTCGCCTCGGCGGTCTGCGGCGTCACCGAGCCGCTCGAGTTTCTCTTTATGTTCACCTATCCCGGACTCTTTTTGCTCTATGCCGTCCTATCTTCCTGCCTCGCTATGGCTATGAACTTCTTTGGCGTCGTCGGCATCTTCTCGGGCGGCTTTATGGAGATGGCTGCCTTCAACTTTATCCCGCTCATGCGGACGCATGCCGACTCCTACCTTTTGGCACTCGGAATCGGACTCGTCTTTAGCGTCATCTTCTTTCTGAGCTTTCGAGGTCTTATCCTAACCTTTGACCTTAAAACCCCGGGACGCGAGGACCATATCGCCAGCAACGCGGCGCTCTCGCGCTTGACGGGAGACAACGTTGACGAAAAGCGTACATCCAAAACCGGCGCTTCCGACGACCAGGCCTCACAAGATCATCTGCTCGCCGAGCAGGTTGTGACGCTTCTGGGCGGCGTCTCCAACATTGTGGGCGCAACCAACTGCGCCACGCGGCTGCGCGTCGAAGTCGTGGACCCCTCCATCGTCGCGGACAATGCGACCTTTGTCGCAGCGGGCGCCAAAGGTCTCATCGTCACCGGCAAAACTGCCCAGGTGATCATCGGCATCTCGGTTCCCCGCGTCAAAGAGCACTTTGATCAGATTATGGGTCTCGAGCCGGGGTTTGCGCCCATCGCCTCAGCCTCCCCTGCCGCCAGTGCAGCCCATAAGCACGGCGACATCTGCTTCTTCGATATCGACGGCACACTCGCCTGGCAAGATCCCAGACTTGCCCAGGAGCTTCCCGAAGACGAGCGCGATCTGTCCCCCTATCCCAATGAAGCGGTCTCGCAGGCCATCCGCGAGTTTGTCGCCAACGACAACATGGCATTCATCTGTACGGGGCGCACCCTCAGCTGCATCCATCCCAAGCTGCTCGAGCTGCCGTGGACAGGCGTCGTGTGCCTCGCGGGCGGTTACGCCGAACTCGAGGGGCGCATCGTGCGAAATGCAGCCATGAGCCCCGGCTTGCTGCAACGCCTCGCCCCGTATCTTGAGCAATCGGACGAGGTGATTCGCTTTGAAGGTCTTGATCGCGTCGTGCGCATGAGCGCAGACGCCCCCGAGACGTACGGATACGCCCGTACCGTAGGCGATGCCGTCACAAAGCTCAAGCATTACAGCGCCTACAAGATCCTCATGTCTACGAAGCTCGCCAACCGCATCGCCCAGGATAAAGAGATCGAGCCGCTGCTCTGCTTTAACGAACTCGAGCTCGAGGTGACCGAAATCTCCCCCCGCGAGTGCACCAAGCGAACCGGCATCCAGGCCGTGCTTGGCGCCCTGGGGCCAAGCCACGGCACCGTGTACGGCATCGGCGATGCGAGCAACGACGTCGCCCTTATGGAAACGGTCGATGTTGGCATCGCCATGGGCAACGCGCCGGACTTCCTTAAGGAGAAGGCGGACTATGTGACCGATTCTATCGATCATGATGGCGTCGTCACGGCACTCGAGCACTTCGGGCTTATCTAGCCGTCGTCTTCCGCCGCGCTTTACGCCTGCGGGTCCAATTGCCTTCGCCCGCCGCGCCAAGCACCCCAATGTGGCAATATGTTGTATGCATATTGCATCAATGCGACCTTCAGAAAGAATGCGAGAGCCTGTGTCCAGTCCGTTTACCAGCTTTTTAGCCCAGCACTTTGACCAGATCAACGACTATCTGGCCACGTTCTTTGACGGACAGGCGACCTCCGCCGATATCGAACGCTATCTGTATGCCCCGCTCTCGGCATTTACGGCCAATGCCGGCAAGCGCCACCGCCCGCTCATCTGCATGCTCGCCGCCACCGCAGTGGGCGGCAGCTTTGAGAGCGCCCGCAGCGCCGCGGCGGCCATCGAACATTTCCAGTCGGGTGCGCTTATCCATGACGACATCGCCGACAACGGGCAGCTGCGTCGCGGCAAGCCCTGTATGCACCTTACCGAGGGCACGGGGCTTGCCATCAACTGCGGCGACCTGGCACTCACCATGGTCACCAAGACGGTTCTCGACGACCCCACGCTCGAGGCAGATGTGAAACTCCGCGTGCTCCACGAGCTCACCGAGATGATCGTCCGCACCATCGAGGGCCAGGCGCTCGACTTGGGCTGGGTCCGCGACGAGCGCTTTGACATCTCGGTCGACGATTATCTGGACATGGCGACGCACAAGACCGCGTACTACAGCGGAGCCACGCCACTTGCCGCCGGAGCCATTATCGGCGGCGGCAGCGAGGAGCAGATTGAGGCACTGCGCGCCTTTGGCCTGCACACGGGCCTTGCCTTCCAGATCCAAGATGATCTGCTCAACTTGATCAGCACCAAAGAGGCCGCCAACAAGGACTTCCGTACCGATATCACAGAGGGCAAGCGCACCCTCGTCGCCGTGCACGCCCTGTCAAACGAGCGTTATCACGACGAGGTCGAGGCAATCCTTTCCTCGGGCACCGAGGACCCCGCGCAACTCGCACGTGCCGTGGAGATCTTCCAGCAGACCGGCTCGATCGATTTCGCCCACGCCTACGCACTGGACCTGACCGCCAAAGCCAAGGCCGCCATCGAGGACGTTTCGCTCGACCCGCATGCGCGCGAGCTGTTCCTCTCCATGGCAGATTTCTTTGTGGAGCGCCTTAACTAGCGGGGGTTATAAAACCTGTCAGCAGCGTATTTGGGTACAACTTGCTACACTGTTGAGTGCATGTTTATGCATCCCTTTGCGTTGTCTATCCGACACACGCTCAAATAGTACGAATGGTACGCCGAAAGGGGTTCGTTCATGGAACCTATTACAACGGGCATGCAGGGAGCAGCCGTCGAGGACGTCCAGTCCCGCCTTCTGCAGCTCGGCTATACAATCGATGACACCGAGGTTGCCGACAAGCGCTTTGGTACCACCACCGGACAGGCTGTTGGCACCTTTAGGCTCGATAGCGGCCTTGCCGCTGGTTGTGCCGTCGATATCCCCTGCTGGAGCGCCCTGGTAGACGCCTCGTATAAACTGGGCGACCGCACGCTTTATCTGCGCATGCCCAATTTCCATGGCGCCGACGTTCAGGCCCTGCAGCGCGCGCTCAACGTTTTGGGCTTTGCCTGCGGTGAGGACGACGGCTACTTTGGCCCGCACACCGAGGCCGCTCTGCAGCAGTTCCAAGAAAATGTCGGCCTGTTTGCCGATGGCATGGCGTTCCAGGATACCTACGCCTATATCAACCGCCTGCATCACGTGTGGGAGGGCAAGCCCTCGGTTACCGAGGCCGAATCGCGCATCGGTTTTGCCCGCGCCGCCAACGTACTCGAGCGCTTCCAGATTGCCGTCATCGGTGAGGACCCCATCGCGCGTAGCGTTGCATCGCGCATGTGGAACATCGCCACGGCGACGACCGATAGCAGCGGCATGATGCTTTGCGATTCCGATGTCCCGACCGACGTGGATCTGGTGCTCGAGATTGCAAGCGATGAGCTGCCCGCAGATGCAGCGCCACGTGCCACGATTGCCCTTGCCGAGTGTCACAACCTGGCACAGCGCATCCGCACTGCCAATGTCGCCGCACAGCAAAAGCCCGCGCGCATCCGCATTGAGCTCACGGGCATGACGCGCTACAACGGAACCTTCACCGCAAGCGATGCGCAAACACTCGCCGTACGCCTGCTCGATGGCGTTTGCGATGCCCTCGCAGATTAGGTAAACTAGACGAGTTGCTTTTGGGCAACACCACACATTGGGACGTAGTTCAACGGTAGAACTCCGGTTTTTGGTGCCGGCTGTTGGGGGTTCGAATCCCTCCGTCCCAGCCATTAAAACTGAGCGCCCTGAGCCCATAACGGCCCAGGGCGCTTTCTTGTGGGCAAGCGGAGGGATTCGAACCCGCAAGGGTGCGGAGCTGAGGAAATGCGAAGCGTTTTCCAGCGCAGCACGCAAGGAGCGGGGCGCGGCCGCCGAAAAGGCGGACGCGGAATCCCTCCGTCCCATATCAGCCGAGAGCCCCTGGCATTCAGCGAATCGGACCGACGCCGCCAAGCGGAGGGATTCGAACCGGCACTTAGGGACGTTCCTAAAGTGCCGGCACTAAAGGAACGTCCCCAAATGCCGACTCGGGGCTATTTTCGAGGACCTTCCGAAGGGCTGTGGCCAAAATACAGCAAATATGAGTACTGTTACCGTTGTAGCTACATTATTTACGTTAATAAAAGAAGCTGTGAATGAGATTTATTCACATCAAGATTATCTTTTATTGAACACTTGAGGAGATACGGCAGCATATCTGCTCGATCGACACGTCAAATCATCTAATTTGAGGTCAAAATTTCTGCTACCAAAAGAGTATCAGTACTCATATTTGATGTTTTTTGACCACGGCTCTTTATAGACACCCTGTACAGCGACTGTAGTAGATTTTGGAACATGTCCGTCAGCCCAGTTCCGAAAAGCGATCCGCCATCTACAAAGTGCCGCGTGGCCCCGGCGGGCCGGACATTAAGTTTGTCGCGAGTTCCGCACGCAAAGAAGGCCACGTGACCTCGATGTTTTGGACGTGACAGCGAGAGGGGTCCTGGTATGGCAAGGTGACGTGAAACAAGGCGGCGCTGACCTTCTGGTCGCGCCGCCGAAGTTGAACGTCAGATTGCCGTGCCAGGGCCCCTCGCAGCGTCGAGAAGACCGCCGTTCGGTAGAACGGCGGAATTTAGTTATTCAGCATGCGGTCGAAGCTTCCCGAGTCGCCATCCCGATAGTCAGCGGTCATCAGAATCTCCTGCGGAATGCGTCCGCCCTCGCGCAGCACATTGCGGAACTGCACGCGCGTGACCATGGGCAGATCTTTAATCGTCGCCGCCAGGTTCTGCGGCACGCCCTGGTTGGCAGCCGCGGGCTCGCACTCGCCGCCGGCCTTCACGCGACGCTTGTGCTCGGCAAGCATGGCGCGATACATACCGGCATGCAGGCGAATCTCTACCACATTGGCGTTACGGGTCTGCTCGACAATGCGCGCACCCTCTCGGTCGATGTCGCCCACGTAGTAGACATAGTTAAAGCGATAGCCGATCTCGGCCAGATAATCATCCAGTGCGTGCGAAACGCTCGCCTTGCAGCCGCCGCCAAAAATCACGCCACCCACCTTGGTGCCAAAAAGCTTGGCGTGCTTGCGGCCGCGCAGGAGCTTGACGATCTCGTCATAGGTGTCCAGGTTCTCGACCATAATGAACGGCTTGTCGGCGCCCAGCGTAAAGAAACCCGTAAAGTGCACGGGGCGGTTGGGGGCGACCTTAATCGCCTGCATGCTGATGCCCTTTTCGGTCATACGCCGAATCAGGCGCTCGCCGTGCTTGCCGTCAAAGGCCTTCTCATCGTTAAAAATCTGGTAGGCGCGCTGGCGACGCGAAGCGACCGGCGTATCAGCTCCGCGATTCTGCTCAATCCAAGCCTGGATGATTGCAATCTCCTCAGCAATCTTGCGGTTGGACATCTCGTTGTGCTGAGTGCGCTGCGGAGCCTTTTTGCCGTCCTTGCCCTCGACCTTAACAATTTGAGTCTGCTGCTCCTTAATCTTGGAGAGCGCCGTAGGCGTGGGAACGACCTTGAGCAGCTGCCTGCCCAGGACACGTGCCAGAGCAAACGCCGAAACCTCGCCATGAGCGGGCGGCTCAGGCTGCTGGGCGGCCACATCGTTTGCAGTCGGTTTGGACTGCGCCTGGGATTTGCGCTTGGAATCTGCCTGAGCTTTGCGTTCTTGCTTTGGCGCGGACGGACCCTTTTGCGAGCGCTCGGGCTTGTCCCCCTTCGCCGGCTGGTGCTTGGGCTGCTCCACCGGGGCCTCAGCCTTCGCATCCTTGCTTTGCATCGCCGCCTTCTCGGCCGCGGCCTCGGCATTTGAGGCACGACCGCCGCGGTGACGACGACGGCGAGGCTTGCTTGAGGCGCTCTCCCCCGCCTGCTTATCAGCGGACTGTCGAGCTTTGGCCTCGGCGTCGGCCGCAGGCTGCGACTCGGAAGGTTGCTGCTCGCAAGCTACCGGCTCAACGGCTTTCTCGCTTTGTTCGGCCTTCTCGGCTTGAGCGGTCGAAGCCGGTTCGCCCTTCTCCTGACGCTTTACGGGATACGCGCGTCCCGCAAAACCGCGGCCGGGACGACACGAACCCGGAGCCCTCTTGACAGACTCCTCAACATCGTCTGCAACCTCGGAAGGCTCTTCATCCTCATGCGCGACATCCTGCTGTGCAGCCTTAAAGTGAGCACCGCGACGACGCCTGGGCTCTTGGGCCTCCACGGGCTTTTGCTCCTTCGCGGGCTTCTGCGGCTCGGCAGTAACCTCGGTCTCAACAGCCTCGGTATCGAGCTCATCCTTTTGAGCCACGGCGCGACGGAAGCGCTCCTGCTGGGCACGGCGCTGAGCATCGCGCTTGCCGCCCCCACCAAAACCGCCGCGGCCGGCCTTGGCCGTAAAGGCGCGAACGACGTTCTCATCGAGCAGCTCGTCGGTATCGACATGCTCGCGCGGGGCCGTTTCCACCGAAGCGGGCACCTCGACAACGCCCTCGACGGCCTCTTCGACAGCCTCGGCAAGCTGCTCCTGAGCATCACTTATCTCGGCATGAATGGTATAGAACGCCGGACGTCCGTTAATGCCGCTGCCCTCGATCTTGGTAACAATCTTTGCCGCGATGAGTTCGTCGCGCATCGCCTTGGTGTCGCATTCCTTATCGACGGAGCGGAAAATCTGCGCCAGCGCGCTCGACTTGATCTTGAGTGCCTTGCGGCAGAGCAGGTCGTAGGCAACTAGCTTGGCGCGCTCGGCAGAAAGCGACGTCTGGCTGCTCAGACGCTCAGCCAGGGCGTCGACATTATTTTGGTTATCGGAATATACCGTCTTGGCCACGGGGCCCCTTTCATATGTACACATATACGTCTATATGGTACAACGCGCGCCCTTATCCACGCAAAACATCTGCGAGAACACTCGGGCATCGCCCGCTTTTGCATGAAAAAAGACCGAGCCCGCGCAGCCGCGGACCCGGTCTTGTCGAGTTGTATAGATGTGACGTTCAACTCGTCAGGTCGATTACGCCTTGGCGGCCTCGGCGTCGGCGGGAGCCTCGGCGGCAGCGGCGCGGCCGTACTCGGCCTTGCCCATCTCGGACCACTCGGGCTCCTCGTCGGGCATGGAGCCGGCCTCCTTGCCGAAGAACTCCTTGAGGCAGTTGACGGCAACGATGAGACCCAGGACCATCAGCAGGATGGCAAAGACAAGCTGCAGGCCCTTGGTGGCGGCGACGGAGACGGCGGCCGTGGTGGCGGTAGCCGGGATGGTACCGAAGAAGCCGTAGGCCTGGACGGCGGTCATGCAGCCCATGGCGCTCTGGACCAGCGAGGTGAAGGTGCAGCAGAGCAGGAAGACGACGGGCACGTAGAGCATCCAACCCTTGCGGCCGGTGCACTTGCAGAACACGGCGAGGGTGATCATGGTCATACCGCCGAGCAGCTGGTTGGAAGCACCAAAGAGCGGCCAGATGTTGGCATAGCCGCCAAAGGCAAGGGCGAGACCGGGGAGCAGGGTGACGACCGTGGCGAACCAGGGGTTGCCGAGAACCTTCATGTAGCCGGCCTTGGACTCGATGGCCAGGGCGTCGTTGGTCTGGGCAAAGAACTCGGAGAACGAAGTGCGGGCGATGCGGGCGACGGCGTCGAGCGAGGTCAGGGCCAAAGCGGAAACGTTCATGGTCATGAAGACGGTAGCGAGCGTGCCGTCAACACCGAAGGCCTGCATACCGCGGGAGATACCAGCGGCGAAGATCTGGAACGGGGTGGAAGCGACACCGGCGTTGAGGGCACCGGTACCGGCGGTGTTCATGTCGGAGAACATGATGCCGGCGACGATGATGGCAAGGATGCCGACGAAGGACTCGACGATCATGGCGCCATAACCGACCTTGACGGCGTCCTGCTCCTTCTCGACCTGCTTAGAGGAGGTACCGGAAGAAACGAGGCTGTGGAAACCGGAGAGAGCGCCGCAGGCAACGGAGACAAACAGGACCGGGAACATCATGCCCGAGGCATTGCTAAAGCCAGTGAAAACCGGGGCGGTGATGGTGGCCTGGCCGTTAACACCAAGGACGACGATGCCGAGGACAGCGCAGACGATCATGACGATCATCATGATGGAAGTGAGGTAGTCGCGAGGGGTCTTGAGCATCTGGATGGGCATGGCACCGGCAAAGACCAGGTAGACCATGACGACGGCGAACCACTGGAACTTGTCCAGGTAGACCGGGAACTGCATGCCGACGGCGAACATGAGGACCATGAGTACCACGCCGGTGACGAACTCGGCAGCGCCGGTGAGGTTGAACTTCTTCTGGGCCCAACCAAAGGCCATGGCGACGAAGGTAAACAGGATGGAGATGGTGCCAGCGCAGCCAGCGGCATAGGACTTGGTGAAGTCGATGGCACCGGTAGCAGCACCAGAAGCGTCAACGGCCGGGGTGAACATGAACGTCTTGCAGACCATGTCGGTGAAAGCGGCGATGACGATGATGCAGAACAGCCAGCAGAACAGCAGGAACAGGCGACGGCCGGTCTTGCCGATGTACTTCTCGATGAGCTGGGCCAGGGACTTGCCGTTGTTCTTCATCGAGGCGTACAGGGCGCCAAAGTCGTGGACGGCGCCAAAGAAGATGCCACCGACGAGGACCCAGAGCACGACGGGAAGCCAGCCGAAGGCCATGGCGACGATCGTACCCGTAACAGGGCCGGCACCGCAGATCGAGCTAAACTGGTGCGAGAACGCGGTGAAGGCGGAGACAGGTGAGAAGCTCTTGCCGTCCTTCATGCGCTTGGCCGGCGTGAGGGCCTCTTTGTCAACGCCCCACTTGTTGGCCAGCCAGCGGCCATAGCCCAGATAGCCGCAGGCGAGCACCGCCGCAGCCACAACCATGAGCAAAACTCCGTTCATTACATTTCCTCCTCTAAAAAGAACTTCCCAGACATAAAAAATGAGGGCCGTCGGTTGCGCTCGACGGCCCTCATCTTCATCAGCCGCCCGTTATCGTACGGGCTAGCTGTATGTGCTAACCCGCATCAGATAATTACTACGCTGATAATGTTTAGCTGATGCGTGAACATGTCTAAGAAATCCTCTTCAATCATGATGTGAACGATCCGTGCGTGTTCACATCCCCCAGTGGATGAAAAGGAGTATGAAACTTTAGTTACCTAAAGTCAACGCAAATATGTAATGAATTTTCCACTTTTTTGAATTTCTCGGTATAAAACGCCACTGACCTCGGACTTTACCTGACAAAAGTTTTTGCATGAGAGATGCCCCTCGGGAGCGGTCGGGCGTATACAAGGTTTCCTGCTCTACAGTCCTGCTCGCACGGAGAGCACATTAAGTGCTCTCCGGCTCGTGCGGAACTC
>ERZ507062.158-NODE-158-length-38233-cov-8.90243_pt1 | contig 38233 bp, 38 predicted proteins | sample MGYA00513786_ERZ507062 | MGnify/ENA metagenome assembly ERZ507062 | reverse complement strand
GACAGCAAACTATGTCCGAGAAAATTGTACAGCTAAACGAGGAAGTAATCAAGGGCCAAATCAAGGAATTGGTCCGCGGCAGCGTGGAGGAAACCCTGAACGAGCTGCTGGAAAAGGAGGCGGAGCCGCTGACGCAGGCGGCTCGCTATGAGCGCAGCGAGGCCCGTCAGGGCTACCGCAGCGGTCACTACGACAGGAACCTTGCCACGACCTCTGGCGACGTCACGCTCCATATGCCCCGGCTCAAGGGCGTGTCCTTCGAGACGGCCATCATCGAGCGGTATCGCCGCCGGGAGAGCAGCGTGGAGGAGGCCCCCATCGAGATGTATCTGGCGGGCGTCTCCGTGCGCCGCGTGGAGGACATCACCGAGGCACTGTGGGGCAGTAAGGTCTCGCCCGCTACCATCAGCGAGCTGAACAAGAAAGCCTACATTCACATCGAGGACTGGCGCAACCGCCCGTTACAGGGTGGGAGGTATCCGTATGTCTATGTGGACGGTATCTACCTGCGCCGCAACTGGGGCGGAGAGTACGAAAATGTGGCAATTCTGGTGGCAATTGCCGTGAACGAGGATGGCTTTCGCGAGGTTTTAGGAGCCGCCGATGGCATGAAGGAGGACAAAGCCAGTTGGGTCAGCTTCTTTCTGTGGCTGCGCGGACGCGGCTTGGATGGCGTGAAGCTCATCGTCGGCGACAAGTGCGTGGGGATGCTGGAGGCCGTGGGTGAGGTGTTCCCGGATGCCAAATACCAGCGCTGCTTTTTTATAAAGTTCTATAACACTACAAGTTCATCGTTGCAACATGCAGGGCTCTTTCAACAGCCTGATCCATGTTGTAATACCTGAAATCAGCCAGGCGGCCACAGAGGATTAAATTCGGAATCTTTTCTGCCGCATCACGATACTGTGCATACTGCTTCTGGCTCTCCGCTGTCAGTACGGGATAGTATGGCTCAGCCGAATCCGTACCGCCGTATGGCAGCGGGTATTCCAACGCGTAGCTGCTTCCTCCCCCCTCTTGTGGCGGGAGCTTTTTATACTCAGTGATCCTAGTGAATCCGGGTTCCTGCGGATAGGCAACAACGGGAGCCTCCTGCACACTGCTTTTATCCGTATACCGCCACTCAAATCGCAAAGAGCGGTAGGGCAGCCTCCCATATTCACGGTCAAACAGTTCATCCAGTGCCCCGGTATAGACAACCGGGATGCGGCATACCTCTCCGTCCAGCATCAGCTTGCCATCACGGATCCGCAGTCGCTCCAGTGCGTCTATACCGAGCTGTACAGTGATGTCGGGATGGTGCAGCAGGTTTTCAAAAAAATGTGTAAAGGAATGGCGCGGCATGACCTGATAATCATCTCCAAAGTAACCCTCATCATAGGAAAAACGCAGCGGCACACGCTTCAGCACACTGGGGTCGATCTTGCTGGGAGACACTCCCCACTGCTTTGCGGTGTAGGGCGCGTAGTCATTCTGGAACAAGAACTCCGCGTAGCCCCGAATGTCCTCGTCGGGGTGCGCCAGAACCTCCACCACCGTGGCGGTATCCCGGCCGGAAAAGGCTTTTTTGAGCTTTTCTTTCAGCAATTCCGCCTTTTCCGCTGGATAGAAGGTGTCGATGGTAGTGAAATTGAAGGGCGTTGGCGTGTACTTCCCGCCCCAAACCGCACCGCAGGTCAGCTTGTAGTCCTGCCACTGCTCAAAGCGGCACATATAGTCATACAGCTTTTTTTCATTAGTGTGAAATGTGTGGGGGCCATATTTTTGAACGAGGAAGCCGTGTTCGTCCACATAGTCGTACATGTTTCCGCCAATATGCTCACGCCGCTCCCACAGGGTCACTTTCTTTCCGCGCTCTGCCAATTCGCGGGCAATAACGCCGCCGCACAGCCCCGCGCCAACTACCAAATAATCCATATTATTTATTTCCTCAGTTCTTCCCTAATACTGTCGATTACACCGATAATCCCCTGCCTAAAAGGAATTGAAGGAATATATCCTGTATCGTCATAAAGTGGCTTCAAGTCCACACACGAAGACGGAAGCCTTGCATCTTTATAAGGAATTTCTCCGATACCAAGCGGCAAATTAGGATTTATCAAATCGCGAATCGTTAGAATGTACTCAGATAAGGGGCAATTGTCTCCATGCCCGATTGCATAAAATGCCCCCGCCTTCCCCTTCTGTGCAATCATCAGAAACGCTTGTGCAACATCATCGATATGGACATAATCCCACTTTTGTTCCAACCGTGTCAAACTGGGCTTTTGCCCTTCCAACAATGTACGGATCGTATAATAGATCACATTGTTATCGCGCCGATCCGCAGCATAAATACTGGAAATAACTGCATATACAAACGAAATATGTAATTCTTCGCACAAAGTTCCACACAAATACCGCGCGGCAATTTTTGCTGCGCCATAAGCATTCTGCGGTGAAGGACAAGCATGGGCGTTGATTAACTGGTCACTGTATGCATACTCCATAGTTGAACCTGGGAGGATAAACCTTTTCGCGTGCAGTGCCGCCGCTAGTCGAACCGCTTCCAGCGCAAGCACAATATTATCATTTTGTAGAGAAATATTGTCACGTTGCTCTGGAGAGACACCCCCCCAAGCCAAATGAATAAATGCATCTGGTTCCTGTGGAAGTTGCTGGCAAAACTCGCTCCATGCCAAGAGGTCTACTTGGAAAATACGAACATTATCTATGCCTTCAATTGTTTTCACCAGCGGGCTGCTCTTAATGGTAACCGCATAGACCGAAAACCCCTCGGATGCAAAACGATTTACAAGGTGGCGACCAATAAAACCATCTGCGCCAGTTATCACCACACTACGCGTCATGAGTTAAATACTCCTTAATCTCCCGTTCCATCTCGCCGGCTACATCGCCGCCGGCCAGCCAAACCCGCGTCCACTGGCAGGTCTTGGCGATGGCCTCATCAATGTGCCAGCGAGGCTGCCAGCCGAAGGTGGTCTTCAGCTTGGAGCAGTCTAGCTTCAGGAAATTCGCTTCATGCGGTGCGTTGGCCTCCGCCTGGTTGATCCAGTTAAAGCCCGCGCCCCACTTTTTCTTGAATAGCTCCACCAACTCCCCGGTAGTCACGCAGTCGCATTCATCAGGCCCTACGTTGTACCAACCGGCAAGCTGCCTGTTCTCATACTGCCTCTGGGCGATCATAAGATACGCGAACAGCGGCTCAAGCACGTGCTGATAGGGGCGCGTAGAATGCGGGTTACGCACACCGATGGGTGTGCCCGCCTGCACGGCGCGCACACAGTCCGGCACAATGCGGTCAGCAGCAAAATCGCCGCCGCCGATCACGTTTCCGGCGCGGGCGGTGGACACAGCCACACCGCTATTGACGAAGAAGCTGTTGACATAGCTATGAGTCACCAACTCCGAGCAGGACTTGCTGTTGGAATACGGGTCGAAGCCGTCCAGCGGCTCATCTTCGCGATACCCCCACACCCACTCGTTGTTGTGGTACACCTTGTCCGTGGTGACATTCAGAAAGCTGCGGACGCAGGTGCACTGCCGGACACATTCCAAAATGTTTACCGTGCCCATCACATTAGCTTCGTAAGTATACGCCGGGTTTTTATAGCTCTCGCGAACAATGGGCTGCGCCGCCAGATGCAGCACGATCTCCGGCTGTGCTGTATCGAATGCCGCCTTCAGCGCAGCAAAGTCGCGCACATCGCCGATGACCGAGGTCATATCCTTCGCCACACCGGAGATGTCAAACAGGCTTGGCTCTGTGGGCGCGGGCAGCGAGTATCCTGTGACAACAGCCCCGGCCATAGTCAGGATCTTGCACAGCCAACTGCCCTTAAACCCGGTATGCCCCGTGACAAATACACGTTTGCCTCGGTAGAAATCCAAATTCATGTAGTCCATCAGTCAGCCCACACTTTCCACGGGGCCTGTCCGCTTTCCCATAGCTTTTCCAGCATGGCCATCTCCCGCTTATCATCCATACACTGCCAGAAGCCACGGTGGGTATACGACATCAGCTGCCCCTGCTCCGCCAGCGTCTGAAGCGGTGTACGCTCGAATACACAGGTATCACCGTCCAGCAGATCAAAAACCTGCGGCTCCAGCACCATGTAGCCGGCATTGATGAGCGCGCCGTCTGCTGCGTTCTTTTCGCGGAAGGATCGAACAGCGTTATCGCCGCCGATGTCCAACACGCCCTTCTGCTGCTGTTGGATCACCGCTGTCAGCGTGGCCAGTTTGCCGTGTGCACGGTGAAATTTCAGCAACTCCGCGATGTTTACATCGCACACGCCGTCACCGTAGGTCATCATGAAGGGCTCGTTGCCCACATAAGGTTGTATGCGCTTGATGCGCCCACCGGTCATGGTGTTCAGGCCGGTGTCCACCACCGTGACCTTCCACGGTTCGGCCCGGTTATTATGTACGGTCATTTCGTTCTGGCCGCGGGTAAAGTCAAAAGTAATATCACTGGTGTGCAGGAAGTAATCCGCGAACCACTCCTTGATCATGTGCTGCTTGTACCCCGCACACACAATGAACTCGTTAAAACCGTAGCTGGCATATTCCTTCATAATATGCCACAAAATAGGCATGCCGCCGATCTCCACCATCGGCTTTGGACGGTATTGAGATTCCTCACTGATACGTGTGCCGAATCCACCAGCTAAAAGTACGACTTTCATACCTGACTCCTTTCTTGATTTCCCATTTTGCTGTGGTTGTGTTTCCACTCCATAAGTTCCTGCTTCTGCATATCCGTCAAGTCACTCTCAGCTATAACACAGTCTTTTACAAACTGGAGATTTTCTGCAATCGCCAATCGTTCTTCTGTGTTAGCCCCCTGTAAACCTCCCCGATAGACTGTGTTTAGATACTCGTCAACGATTAGGTGCCGACCATAATACTGATCATAATCTGCCTGTCGTGTCAGCAGCTTTTCGTGAGCCTCCCTCCATCGTTGGATCATTACCGGCAATTCCCAAACATTAGTAGATGACCCTGCGCTGTCCACTCGGTAGTAGTAGTATGGCGTATCTATCCACACAATTCGATCAGTTTGTGTCAGTGTATCAATGCGAAATCCGACATCCACATAGCCAGCGCCGTCTGCCTCCACAAACTGAATATTTCGTTCTTCCAGATAGGACCGACGGTATAGACAACTCCATACTGAAGCGTGGATTTCCAAAATTTCACCGTATTCCTTAGCAGAGAAACATCGGTTTTTAGGAAGCAGCATTGCCATCTTCTGGCGATAAGGACAATCGTCCAATACCCCGCCTTCCATAAAAGCTATATAGGGCGTTTTGACAATATCCGCTCGATACTTCTCCGCGGCGGAATAAAGCGACTCGCACATATCCGGAAGAATATAGTCGTCTGATTCCACAATCAACACATAGGGACTGCGCGCTAATGCCAGCCCAATATTGCAAGACGCACCGTAACCATTATTAGGAATATGGGGTGCCCTGATTCGCTGGTCCCGTGTAACATAGTGATCAATTATATCCCTAGCTTCATCCTGTTCGCCCTTGTCTACAATGATAATCTCAATGTCTTGCATTGTCTGAGTAAGTACACTGTCAAAGCATTGAGATAAATACTGCTCTCGCTTATAAACGGGGATAATGACAGATACTTTGGGCGCAGATTTAATATCTGCCTTGCTTTCTCGCAAAAGCACCATATAGCGTCCAAGCGTAGCATCCTTTTCCGCTATAGTTTTCATTTGACTTGTATATTTTTGTTTTAACGCCGCTATGTATTCTTGATCCTGCTTTTGCTGCTGCATGAATGTAGCAAGTTGCGTATGCGCCTTTTGCAGCTCAGCCTGAGTTTGTTCAAAGTCTTGCGATATCTGCTGATTATCAGCCTGCACTTGCATCAATTCGCTCTGAACCGCATCTCGCTGATCTTCTATCTCTTCACTTCTCAGCAAAATTTCATCCGCCTGACGGCAGTACCATTCCACGTTCTTATCGGCTTCTGCCATCTGCTGGCTGAACCATGTTCGCGTGTCCGCGTAATAACTCCTGCGGAAAAGACGAACTCGCCACGGGCCGATGCGGAACGTCCAATATATATCCTCTCTCCTTACTCCAAAGAGTTTCTTTAAGGCCTTCTTTCCAACCTTTTTGCCAAGCCATATAGCGCGCAGTACCGTATACAATAGTGCCGAACGGCACATCAGCATCTGATAAAACCTTCTGCGTCCGGGATATAGCGCAAACACCGGTTCCAAGAGTCGTGCACTCTCTTCCCCAAACAGCGCCGGCACATGGGTAAAATAATACGGCCAGTCCCTCTTGGGCAACCGGGTAAGCATCCATTCCGCGTACAGGAATTTAAACTCTTCCACGCGTGCCAAAATTTTCTCATCTGCTGTGCTGTTCTCTTCCAAAATGTCCTGCTGCATTAGGGCTCCACTGATGAATTCTTCAATGTGACGCTGTGTCATATTGTTGGAAAGATTGCCACTAGTGCGTTGGCGGTAAAAATACAGCGCTTCTTGCACAGTAGCGATACGGTCCGTTCGCAGGAACGCCTTCGTCATGGCCGGCACGTCTTCCCAAGCAAGTACATTGGCACGAAAGCGAAAACCCGCCAGCCCACGGATATACGATGTGCGAAACAGCTTACACCATCCTGCAGGCTCCAGCAGCTGTTCTGACCGTTCTTTCAGTGGCAGTGCCTCGTTACTGCGATCATACCATGTCAAAGGGCGATGTAAATAGCGGTGGGTAAGATCATCATCTGTAAAACCCCATACGCCGCACGTTACGATATCCGCGGTCAGCTCCTCTGCCTTGCGGTAGAGCTTTTCAAACATGGTGACATCACAGATATCATCGCTGTCTACAAACGCCAGATATTTGCCTCCTGCTGCATCCATACCAACATTGCGTGCCTGAGGCATTCCAATGTTTTCTGCCAACGTGATAACCCGCACCCGTGAATCGCACTGGGAGTATTCCAGCAAGATATCAGCACAGCCATCGTCATCCCCGTTATTCACACAGATAATCTCTATATTATGCAGTGTTTGGTTTACAAGGCTATCCATACAGGAACGCAGGTATTGCTTGACATGGTAAACTGGCAACACTATGGAAACAGCCGGGCAATCATTATACTCTTCTATGGGATGAGATGCTTCATCATCCATATCCTCCGTGGTTCTATGCGCACAATCCGTCCTTCGAGCCTCTCTTCTGGCTCTGCGGTAGTCCAAAAATCCATACTGCCGGATATAATGCAGTCGATCCATTTCGCCTAGGTAACCTGTAAGCCTTTGAGTTTCTCGGATCTTTATGCCATCTGTCCGTTGTTTGTTTATCCAAACATTGAAAAGCCGTTCGCCTAAAAAGCCCAACACACGGCACTGAACTGGGTCATCATACTTTTTGTCTGTTACGGGTAATAGTTTTACGAGAGGCAGAATTATATCAAACAACCATTGCGCGTAATCGAAGAACATCTCCCGCGTCATAATAAACATATTGCAGAAGTAGCCCTGCATGGACTGTGCTGTCTCCATCGCTGCCTGCGCGTACTCGGGAATATTTGTTTTGATATAGTCGCGTGTTATATCAAAGTCCTCAGGATAATGGGAGTGCTTATAGTGGGTCTCCAGCGTAGTTGGTGTTTTCCAGTCGTAAGGGTCAAGGATTTTCTCGCGGCAAGGAAGTACTATATCGCTACCTTGGCAATATTTCAGTATAATTTGTTCATCCCACCCAAACCGGCGGCGGGTACGAAGTGAAAAATCAAAAAAGGCGCACTTCCATAAGTCGATTTCAGGAATCGACTCTCCAAAGTTAAGAAACCGCCGGTAATGAAACAGACCGATATAGTCTGGATCGCCCAACTCCGCATAGTGCTTCCACGCCCAGTAGATGGCCGTCAGCTCCGCACAGTATGGGTGCAGCCTTCCGATGTTCTTTCCTTTACAATCCCAATAGTCGTCCCGAAACTCCTCTTTTAACTTGTCAGAGGCAAATTGTGAGCCGAGCAGAATCGGCGCAAATACATCATCGTCCTGAATGCGAGGCGTCGCTTTGTGGCAGCACACCAATATCTTTAAAGAACTCACTTCATCAACCTCCACGAAAGCATGATTTCCTGCATCTTTTTACACGGGGCCGCCAGTTTATTTTCATATAGTGCCGTCACAACAATGGACGCTGCAACGATAAGGATCGCAATCACCCCCCCCGGAAGTTCCGCTGCCACTGGCAGCAGTAACGCCCGGAACGGTAATTGATTGAGATAAATACCATAGCTGTATCGAGATGCAGTATTAATAAACTGGCTATATGGCAATCGTTTTTCTGCCGCCAAAAACACCAAGAAAAACAAAATTGCATACATTGCGGAAACTCCAAATGAGTTGCCTGTATTATAAGTCTCCGGATTGTAGGCCATGATGTTATAGCGCACAATGCAGTACCACAGCAGTACCGCCATCAATACTAGAAGCAACGGCCGTCCTCGTTGGTCTGGCCATCCCGGCAATTGACCGCCAGTATGAATGCAAAAGACTAATCCCCCAAGAATAATATAGAAGCCATACGATAACGTTTGACCCAACGTAAACAATGCTGGTATCAAAAGCCCAATCTGACAAATCAGCCAGTTAGCACCCAGCATTGCCAGTACGCCTAAAAGCACACGACGTTTTATCAGTGGCAGGCAGCACACAAATAGCGCATAAAGCAAAACCTCGACTTTCACCGTCCACAGTGCGCCATTTCCCTCGAAATACATTGGTATATTGCTCTCGCATACCAATTTGACTCCAGCCCGTAGCAAGTGATATACGACTAGGCTCAACAGAATTGGAGGCAATAAGCGAAAGAATCTCTTTACGGCGAAAGCATAACCGCTTACAGGCCGCTGCACTTCTGAGAGCAACAATACATAACCGCTGATAAGAAAGAAAATGACAACACCAAAGAAGCCAAAGTGCTGAACAATGGATAGAGGCCAAAGAATGTACCTCTCCACGAAAGTTATTGGAATATCAAGACCTCGTTCCACATACACACCCGGGTAAACATGATCATAGGTAACGAGAATCATTGCGATAGCCCTAAGATAGTGCAGTGACCGCACGCTTGTTTGCCTGTCAGTCATCAAAACTCGCTGAACGCTTTTCGTCACAGATGTCGTTCCTCCTGTGTCTTGAGCTTCGGTTTCGCCCGTGTCATTGTAGCAATTTCCACCGATGTAGTGCGTCTTTTAGACAGTTGCGGTAACCGCTCCCTTTTGGCAGGACTCTATCCACCACTGCCCGTGCGGCCTTCTCCGCACTCGCTTTCACAGCGCACGGGAATAATGATCGCTGCCTCAACCTTTGAGCATTCCGGAAGAATACCAACTGCCGTTGGTTTACACGCCAATTCTCGTGTGTTGAAATTTGGTATGTAAAAATCCCAAACAGGATTTCACCCACATAGCCGGGAGTCCGCCGCATATTCTCCGTATAGTCCCTCATATCCACAATGCGTTCCAGTTCAAAAAGGATCGGGAACTCAAACTCGCATAACCGCTGAAATAACTCTTTCCGCATCACATAGCAGTTGTTGCCCCGAAAAGCCGAACCATTCAGGTATTCCCGTGCTGCCGCACTATACGCCGGTGCCAGCTTATCAATTAATTCCAGCATAGTGATGATTACCTTTTTCTCCAGAAAAACGCCATCCTGTGCGGCCCACCAATTTCCTACGGTTTCTTGGAAGCCTTGCGGACTGGGCATTTCCCTCACATCGGCACAGACTGGCACGATCGCGTCATACTGTTCTATGATCTGACGCATGGCCGCTTCATCAAGCAGCCCATATTTCTTCTTGCACGATGGCAGCAGCATCGGCTCATACACCACATGGTAGGCGTCCATTGACCGCCACTTGTCCGAAAAAGACAGATACCTCCGATAGTGACAAAGCCCATAATAGTCACTGTGTACATTTTTCCATGCCCAATACTGTACGGTCAATTCGCAAAAGCTTTCTCTGCGCCTCGAGATGTTCTCACCTGTATCATCTCCTTGTACAGCTTGTGCGGTTCGTGTATCTGCTGCCGCACCGCAGCGGATCGGGATCAGCAGCGGATTCTCCACCGCTTCACTGTCCGTGTCGATCCGGTTGGACACAAATATCTTTATTTCACTCATCTCATCGTTCCCTCTGGTACTGCTTGATATGGTCCAACCACGTTGTAGGAATTAATCCTACTGCTACCGGTTTCACCACATAAGGGAGCGCCCAAGGCAACCAGCCCAATTGCTTGAACAGCCGCATTCGGGTGACAACCTCATTCCAACGCATCACCCAAGTACGTTTACGCACGCCTCGATCCGGTAAAGTGTAACTAAAGCACCGATCTGGCAGGTTGTCGCCATGCAGGCCCGCAATGTATATGCGCAATAGCAGGTCGTAGTCCTCACATCCGTCGCAGCGCGCATCTTCGCAGTAGCCCCCTACCTTCGTCAGTACCTCTTTTCTGAATATCAGTGTAGGGTGAACAAATGGCTGTACAAAAAGGAAATCTTTGGCCTGTGGTGTGGTTGGGAGGTGAGAGATCCCAGCATCTTTACCGTTTTGACGATAGTTTACGTTGCATCCCACGAAAGCACACTCCGGGTGCTCCATTAAGTAATCCACCTGCCGTTGAAAACGGTTCGATGCAGAAAAATCATCTGCATCTTGCCGCGCGATCAAGCGGCCTCGGGCCGCCTCCGTGCAGCGATTGAGTTTTTGCGCCAACAGAAAGGCGCCGCATCCATCCACCAGTTGGATGCGGGGATCATTTTCTGCATAATTCTCAAGCATTTTCCGTATTTCGAGAGAAGATCCTTCCTCGCAAATAAGAAACTCAAAATCCGAAAACGTTTGGTTTAGGACAGATTGAATAGCGCTTTCCAACACATGTACCGGCAGCCGTATCCCATGCACTCCCATAATCACAGAAACCAAAGGATTTTTATCCGGCATACGCATCGCACACCTCTTGTGTTTCGCCGTACATTTTCACTTCTCCGCTGTCCAGCCACAGGACATGGTCGCACATCTCCCGGATCTGGCTGAGGCTGTGGCTTACGAACAGCACCGTAGTGCCGCCGCTCATCAGCTCCATCATCCGCGCACGGCTCTTGGCCTGAAAGGATTCGTCGCCCACGGACAGTATCTCATCCACAATGAGGATCTGCGGGTTCACCACCGTGGCCACCGAGAATGCCAGCCGGGCCATCATGCCGCTGGAGTAGTTGCGGATAGGCACGTTGATGAACTCTCCCAATTCCGAGAACGCGTGGATCTCCTCGAACCTCTCCTTCAGGAACTCCTCCGTATAGCCAAGAATGGCGCCGTTGAGAAAGATGTTTTCCTGTCCGGTCAGGTCGGGGTCAAAGCCGGAGCCCAGTTCCAGCATGGGCACGATGTTCCCCCGGCAGGTTACGCTGCCCCGGGTGGGTTTCAGGATGCCGGAGATACACTTGAGCAGCGTGCTCTTTCCCGAGCCGTTGCGTCCGATAATGCCCAGCACCTCGCCCTTGTGCACGTCGAAGCTGACACCCTTCAGCGCCCAGAACTCGTTGGTCTTGATCTTTCCCCGCATCTTCCGTGTGACGAACTCCTTCAGCGACATGATGCGGTCATCCGTCAGGCGGAACCGCATGGCCACATCCCGGGCGGAAATGGTGATTTCGTTGTTGTCCATAGTCCACCTCACAAATACAGCACAAACTTGTCCTGATTCTTTTTGAATACCCACGCGCCGGTGACCAGTGCCGCAATGGCGTACAGCAGACACTGAACATACATGGCGGGTTCAGGCGAAACCCCATCCATGATGCACGTCCGCACGAAGGTCACATAGTAGTACAGCGGGTTAGCTTCCACGATGCCCTTGATGCCCTCCGGCAGAATGGACACCGGATAGAAAATTGGGGTCAGGTACATCCAGATGGTAGTCAGTACCCCCCACAGGAACTGGATGTCCCGGAAGAATACCATGGCTGCCGATAACAGCAATCCCATCCCCAAACAGAACAGCGCCAGACACACGAACACATACAGTGCCAAGATATAGGCCGGCGTGGGCAGCAGGCCGGAGATCAGCGCCACCGCGATCAGCGGAATCATGGAGATCAGCAGGTTGATGAGGGAGGACAGGATCCTCGTCAGCGGATAGATATACTTGGGCACATAGACCTTGGTGATAAGGCTGGCGTTGCCCACGATGGACGTCAGCGCCATGCCGCAGGACTCGGAGAAATAGCTGAAGATCACATTGCCGCACAGCAGATACACCGGGAAATTGGGAATATCGAACTTGAACAGATTGGAGAACACCACATACTGCACCGCCATGTTCAGCAGCGGGTTCAGAAAGCTCCAGAACACCCCCAGCACCGAGCGCTTGTACTTGGCCTTGAAATCCCGGTCCACCAATTGCTTGATGAGGAAGCGATACTTCTGCATGGCGGTGATGGCCTTCACCAGCGCACTGGGTTTGCCCCTTTGCCAGCGTCGGTAAGACCACAGCAGATACGCGGCCAGTACCGCGCCGAATGCCGCGGCAAATTCCCAGTAGTGAAGGCCTGTCCAAATATAATCCTCGCCGCCGGCGGAGAAGCAGAGCATCCCATCGGCGGCAGCACCGTTCAGATCGAGGACAAACCCCTCCTCCTGGGGCGCGGAGGTGCTCATCATAGGTGAAACGGCGCTGCCGGGAGCGGAATCCGCCCATAGGCGCAGCGTCAGCGGCACACCCGCCAGACCCTCTATCGGCGTGTCGAAGGCCAGCGTGGTCACGCCGCCTTCGGTGATGGATGCCGCATCGTAGGACTGCTGTCCCAATAGCTCCTCGCCGCAGTACAGCGCCATAGTCGCCGTGCCGGCGTTGGCGCGGTAGTATGTGCCCCATTGGACGGATACGCTCTCCAATCGCTGGATCTTTGCGGTGAACGTCTGCTGCACATACGTCCCCTGCACCAGCTCTATCGTCCCCGCCTCGGCGGCGGGCATGGTCACCTCGCCGCGGGAACGGCGAAAATGCAGCTGGTCGCCTGCCAGAAAGTAAAACGCGATGATGAGCACCGCGTACACGGCAAAACACAGCGCGAACACGCGCTTCAACTCAAAATGCTGCTTATCTTTTGCTAAAGTCATAGTGAGATCCCTTACTAATTTGATTTACCATCCTACGCTGACCTCCTCCACCTCCAGCTGGCGTTCGTAGGCCTGCTGAACGAGGAGGTCGAAGTTGGCTTCTATAGCCGTCACGGCGGCCTTGTGCAGCTGGCGCAGTGCGCGGACATTGGCTTTCTCGATGGGTATCCGTGCGTCCTGTCCCAGCTTTTGGATGTAAACTCCCACCTGCGTGCGCATCAGTGGCGAGCCGTTCTTCTGTGTGAAAATCGTGCCGGTCAGACGCCCATTTTGCTTGGCGTACGCCAGCAAATCGGTTTGCAGACCCTCTGAAAACCGGACGATCTCCCGTCCTTTCACCAGCTAACCGGTCTCTGCGGCCTCCACTGTCACTAGCGGCAGGTCAGACACAGACAATCCCGTGGTGGCAAACAGCTTCGCCAGCACATAGCCCCGCCGATCCTCCAAGAGCTTGGCGGTTTGCAGCATCCGCAGATACTCCTGTCGCGTCAGCTCCGGGGCTTCGAACTGGGGAGGGCGAAGCTGGCGGTCTACCTGAAACTCCCGGCAATCCATCGCCTCTAACAGCGCGCTTACAGTGGAAACTCTGCAATTCACCGTTCGGATGGCAAACCCCTCGGTCAGCAGCTGCTCACGCCAGACGGATAGTGAGTCCTTCGCAAGAACACCGTCCGGTAAAAAAAGCGAGGAATTGCCGCAGGACTGTCTCGCAGAGATGCAAGCTTGACCCGGTACGGCCTTCTGCACGCAGGATAGACACATAGGCCGTGATCACATCCTCCGTCAGCGTCACGGACGACGCGCTGCGATGGAAAAGTGCCGGGTCTATCTTTGCGCTGTTCGCTCTTCTCCGTGCCATAGTCGCTCCGTTCAAGACATAATTATTAATCTGACGAGCTACTGTCAGAAATGTCCAGTGTTTCGTCAAAATCACAGTGGTAGTGTACCACATTTAGTGGCTAACGTCAAGCAAACGCAACCATTTCACACAATTGTGCAGAGCCGATTCGTTGTGTTTTGAATCGGCTTTTCCAGTTATATCCATTTGCGCCTCGCAGCCTTTGCTGTGAGGCATTTTCATTTCACGGTTTCCAACAAGTTGCACGAAATAATAATTATGCCCACATGCTGAGCAGGCCAAGCCTGTCCAGCTGGCGGGCACTTTCTTTTGCCGTGGACAGCAGGTAGATGCGGGTCGTCTCGATGCTGCTGTGTCCCAGCACATCCGCCAAACGCACCACGTCCCGGCAGGCGGCGTAGAACGTCCGGGTGAACAGCCCCGGTTTCCCTTAGTTAGAGATATTGTTTTAGGACAACAGACGGAGGATATTAGAGGTTTTCTTGCCGTCCTTGTTGTATTCCACAGTGATACCGTTACGGATCTTCTGATAGTTCTGATAATTGGTCAACATTAAATCTCCTGAAACGGGAGTATGACACAACTCGTCCACCACCGTGCGAACGGTCTGTTCCGGAATATCCGGATTGATCCGGCACAGGCTTTCCAACATCACATCCGGCAGAACAACTTGTTTCTTATCTTTACGTCCGGTTCCGTCAGGAAGTGTATCCGGCTCTTCTGTCATACAATTCAGAACAGTATAATTATGCCGCTCCTGCAAAGCCTTAATAGCAGCTTGCTCAATCATATCTTCCGTTATGATTTTCGGCATAGAATCACCTCCTACAACTTTTATATCTGAGCTAAAATTGCACTAATAGAACTTTCTCTGTCCAATTTCGCAATCTCTGCTTTTCTTGCCGCTTCTCTTTCTCGTTGTTCCTGCTGTGCAACCTGTTTAACATGGGCTGAGTACTTTGCATTTGCCTTTGGAATCCAATCCAATACATTTTCCACAATCGTTTTAATGCTATTAGGAGATTCGCTCGAATATACAGGCATACTTATCGCATATCTACCATTCTTTTCAAGCTTCTCTGGACCATAACTCATCAATGCCGAATAACTACCCAAATGTCCTCCCGAAAGAATCTGGAACCATTCATAAGGAAGTTCACGATCTAAGGTGAACACAATGCTTCCGTTGATAAATTCCTTCTTCGTGACAGTAGCATTAAAATCACCCGGACTTGTAGCTTCGTCCACCACTTTTTGTAGCTTGAGCTTCTCTTGATCTCTATGATACTGTTCCGCACGGACTTTCATTTCCGTAAGGATTTTGTCCTCTGGGTACAGTCTATCCTCAGCATTCTGCTTGAAAAGCTGTGCGAATACATCATCCAGATATGCATAATCAGGTGCGACCAACGCAATAGTTTTGTGATCTACCGCTTGGGGAATCTCACCAGTAAACATTTCGTTCAAAATCAGCGCAGCAGCATAAATATCTGTCTGGGCAGTCGCTACTTCACCTTTGACACGCTGTTCCGGTGCTGCATACTGGAAATTCGCCATTCTATCACCTTTCTTTGTTTCGATGATAGTCAGCAATTCATCCTCCGCAAAATGTGCAATACCAAAATCACAGATAATAGGCTCTAAGCTACAAGCCTTAAACATAATATTTTCAGGCTTAATATCTCTGTGGATTGTACCAGTTTTGTGAGCATAACTAAGGCCTTCGATTAATCCGATAAAGATAGTTACGGCATTCTCTGGATTTATCTTTGCTTTCATTTTGTCACGGAGCGTTTCAGCGTACAACGGCATCACATAAAAAACATATTCTGTGCTATCCAGTATCACATAGCCACGATCCAAAATCTCAACAATGTTTTTATACTTATGATTTTCGCAAAAATGGATTTCATTCTTAAAGCGTTTAAGTTTTCCAGCGGAGAGGGTTCTCTCAACGAACTTAATCGCAACAGATTCTCCATGTCCATTGGTAGCAGAGAACACTCTACCATTGCCACCAGAACCAACCTGTTCAATCAGGATGTATTCGTCAAAGGCAGTTTTTACAACAGTACCTTTCTTCATTTTCTTAACCTCTACATCATGCTCAATCTGTACCTCAAAATAATCATCCAAGTGAGCGGATAGCACACTCAACTTTCCTTTGAGGGAAATAAAGTCTTTTTCATCTGTAAAGCCATTTTTGAATCCGTTGTCCAAAATTTGGAGTGTGTCAACCACCAACGAGTCTTGCTTCATCATCTGAAGTTCTCGCTTTAATTCAGTCTTCCAAATTTGAAAATCAGAATCTCTATTTATTGTTTTTACATTTGGCATGAAATTGCCGCCTATGGGTTTAAGGTGTTTTTCTATTTCAGATGTTCTTTTTAATATATCCGACAGTTGTTTCATTCCCATTATCTATATCACACCTCCAGTTTTCCACTCATCAGGCGAGAAAGCAGCATGTCACGTTGCTTGGCAAGGGTTTGATTTTTCATGATGAGCAAAGAAATCTGATTGTATATATCAGCACTCATTTCTGTAAACCGCTCCATTGTCTTTGCATCAGGTTTGATAATCTTCATACGTTTCATATCCTTTATCGGTAGTTGTGGCTGAGCAGAACCAGACGCATACATAGTCATATAAGTGAAGTTCTGAGCCATAATGATACCTCCAATAAATCTTTGATTTTCATATTGGAAGTAATGTAAGCGTGAGTTTTTGGTAGTTTCTTTAACTTCGGGAAACTCCCGCAGGTTGTGGGGAAACACCTTGCTCCGCGCTACCTTCGCCGCCTCGCACAGCTTCTTCATCTCCGCCCAGATGAACTTCCAGGACAGGCCGTTTCATTTCTTCGTCAGAAAGATCTGCCCGTGGGCGACACCGCACTTTTTGGCGTATTTCAGCAGCTTGCGGCACAGCTTTGTGGGTAACAGGATGGTTCTGATCTTGCCCTTCAGGGCGATTTCCGCCACGCCGCTGTGCGCCGCCTCCACGGTGATGTATTGCAGCTCGCTTACCCGGATACCCGTGGCGCAGAGAGTTTCCAACCGGAGCAGCAGCCGTATGTCGCCCCGCGCCTGGGCGGCGTCCAGCAGCCTCTGGTATTCGGCGCGGGTCAGCTCCCGTTCCGATTTGCGGAACATCCGCCGCTGGAGCTTGAGGTACCGCACCTTGCAGTCTTCCCGCCCCATGCAGACGAGCAGTTTGTTTACCGCCACCAGCATGGCGTTGACGCTGACGGGACGGTAACCCTGCTCCAGCAGCTGCGCCTTCCACGCCGCCGCCAGTTCCTTCGTCACTGCGCGACCGTCCAGCCATGCGGCGAACCGCCTTGCCGTTCTCATGTAAGACTCGATGGTAGATGCTTCCCGCTCCTCCCGCCGCAGATACCCTGTAAACCGCGCCAATTCCTTCTCCGTAATCTCAAATTTCTTCCGCATGATGCGCTACGCCTCCCGGTCGTTTTTGAGTATTGTAGCAGGCGGCGCATGGAAAGGCAAAATCCTATGCGATACTCGTATGTTTACATCCACCGCATACCGAGATTGACACCCAAACCATCCCCTCTGGCAGCCTCCAAAACGATGCCTCAGCATCATTGTTCATACGTGATATTCCTTATTTCAGCATCATTGTTCATACGTGATATTCCTTATTTATGTAGGCTGCAAGCTCCAAGACGAACTGTACAGCAGATGGGTTTGTCCTGCGCGAAAAAATATCGGCAAATAAAAGCGTACCTGCACAGGATATTTCTTCCGCCGTACAGTGAATCGCATCTCGTACATCAGTAATAGAGACATCATAGAGTCTGGCGACAGGTATCCAAACCAGTGGTGTGAAAAGAACACTGCGTAATGGTTGGTCAGCTACAAGGGCGATGGCGTAGGCCGTATAGAAGAACTGTGTATGATCTGCTCTTATGCCAAGAGCTCGAAGCAGCGCATAAACATCTGAATGCAGTCTCTCAAAATCGCGGTGTATCACGGGGCGACACTCCTTTGCATAGCACGGGATATAACCCATCAGTTTCCTCTAACCTCTCATTTGACAAGAACTGCAACATGTCACAAATTGTCGAATACCGGCACACCCCAAAGGAGAAAATCTACTAATCAGACAGATTTTACAGTCATATACCGCGTTGTTTTGTTGACTTTTCCCGTAAATTTGTATAATATATCTGCAACGAGGAAGCGGGCACCACGCAAACTAGGCACTGTGCTGTGCTACGGTTATGCGGATAAATGTCGGTTTTTGAAGTGAAATAAAGGAGAGGTCTTTGTGGGATTGGGGAATGCAAAAATCCAGGAATTGTACGAAACTGCGTATCCAACTCTGTTTCGAATTGCCTGCGCCTCCGGACTGGGAAGAACTTTTGCAGACGACATGGTACAAGAGACATTTCAAACACTGTTGGAGCGCCGGGACGATCCTAAGGTAGCAGAACATGAAAATCTGATGGGCTGGCTGGTGATCACGCTGCGGAACAAGATCGCAACAGAGTTACAGCGAAAGTGGCATCAGGTGGAACAACCGTTAACCGAGCGGTCCGCGATAGTGGAGTCAGGCTATGAAATATCATTTCGGGACTCCCTTCCCCGCCAGTTGTCAGAAGATGAAAAAGACCTTCTGTGTATGTACTACGAAGCCCAGCTAAGTCACCGAGAGATTGGGCATATTCTTGGCATTTCAGAGGCTGCAAGTCGTATGCGATTGATTCGAGCAAGAAGCAGCTACGAGAAGTGGAGAGATTTTGAAGAAAAGGCAGAAAAAAAGTCGTTACATAATAGGAAGCTGCTCAAATATGAAAGCGAGGAGGTGTTGGGATGTCCGAAGCGGAAAGAGCGCCCAACGGCGGCAAGCAGGGCTCTTTGAAGCAATCTGAGGGGCATTGGAAGGAAGACGTCCGTGATCGCTGGGCGGAACTCATGCTTGAAGATGCTGAATATGATGATCTGTCTGCAGGACTGACAGATATCGTTGATGAAATGCAAAAGCATGACCCAGAGATGACAGTAACAGATGCTCAGGTACAGAGGAGTTATTTACGTTTTTGTGAGAAAAATCCACAACTCCTGGAATCTGAAGAAACTGCTGCACCTGCCGCAGCGAAAAGAAGAAATCTTTCTGCGACACCTTCCCGCAAGCCATTCAAGAAGCTACTTGTCCTGGCAGCTACACTTGTCATAGTGTTGTCTCTATTTACAGTGCAGGCCTCCGGCTTCAATCTTTTCCGAACGTTGGCCGAGTGGACGGCGTCTGTGCTTCGGATAGGAAATGATTCTTCTGAGCAGATATCAATGGGGGAAAATGATCTTGCTGTGGGAGAAACCCGAGTCTACGAAACGCCAGAGGAAATGCTGACCGATCTGAACATTAAGGGATATGTCCTCCCCACATGGCTTCCCGAGAGATTCTCATTGCAACTTTGCGAAGCAAGAAAACGCGAAGTAGGAATTGACCTTAGGGTTATTTATACTGCCCATACTGGATGCTTAGCGCTGAAGTGGTGGCAAGATCCCAACCGTGACACACCCTTGATTGAAAAGGATCAGAAGGATGTCCTGAGACTGTTTATTTACAATATTGAGCACTACATTTTTCACGACGAAGAATCTGGTATGGAAAAAGCCGTGTGGAACGACGGTGACTTTGGATGCCGCATGATGGGGGATGTATCGCAAGAAGAATTGGAGAGAATTGTTAAATCAGTATATGGAGGGTAGATATCATGAAGATTTCAAATAAAGCCTTTATATCAAGTATCTTGGCACTATGTATGGTGCTATGCTTAGTAATTACAACTTATGCTACAACACGAGCAAGCGCCCATCTGGATAGCTACCGCGCCTCCCTGACGCCTAAAAATAGCAGCAGAATCGCGATAACTATTGATGTTGATGGTACTGGGTTAATGGATGACATCGGGGCAACTAAGATTTATGTGTATAAATCCACCGATAATGAACACTTTTATTACCTTCGTACCTTTGATTCCAAGGATTATCCTGCCATGATGACGCATAATGCGTACTTCTATTACGAAACACCTATCACTTTCCAGGGCGTTGCAGGCTGTTACTACTATGCTAATGTGGATGTTTATGCCGCCAAAAATGGTGGATCCAGTACTCGTACATACACAACATCTTCTGTCCAGGCATCAAATAATCCTTCCACCATCCAGATAGCAGAGTAAAGCAGGTCTTTCGCAAACTATAGCAAGCGCTCGGCTGATGCCGAGCGCTTGCTATTTATTGACACCGCTGAATAGTTTTTGCTGCGGAGGCAACGACCTATCAACTTTACAGCATCCTTTTTGTGCCGCTATGGCGTCCTCTGCCCTCTATTCTTCCCCATACCACACCGGTCTTGCGGCTGTCTCAAAGCCAGTCCGGTGTGAGATCGCCACACCGTCCGTACCTGCGGCGCAATGCACCACCAACAGGCGGCCCAGCCAGTCGCGGCCTGCGGCGATGCCGACGTGTTCATCCTCCGGATAGAACAGCAAGTCCCCCGGCTGTACTTCGTCCCACTCTATGTCCACGCAGTTGGCGTGTTGCTCCATAGCCCCGCCGCCCTGCCCGATCACATACGCGCCGCCGCTAGCGTTGTAAAACGCCCAATCCACGAAGCCGGAACAATCAAGGCCGTAAGGTTGCTCCGTGCCGGTGGTGGCGCTGCCCTCGGCTGTGACCTCCGTCAGCTCGCCCCAGCGGTCGTCCCAGCCCAGCATCAACGATTTGCCGCCCCAAAAGTAGTCCACCTTGCCCACCAGCGCCAGCGCATAAGTCACCACCATACGCCGCTCCATAGAGAGATCGTCCGGCAATCGCTCCCACACCTCCATGGCTTCGCCGGTGGGCTCCATGGTGTGGCTGTCCGCAAGGACGCCAGCCGGTGACAGCGCCGCCGCAACCGCGATTACCGGCAAGGCCAGCAGCAGGAACAGCACCACACCGCCGCCCGCTGCGGCTATCGCCTCAATACCGGCGCGGACGACCTTGCCTGCCGCCCGTGCCATCTGCTCCAGCCGCTGTCCTGCTTTGCGGGCGGCGGCTTTCGTCTGTTGGAGCATCTGCCTTTGGGCGGTGCGTTGGGTGTGCTGCTTTGCCCGCTGCCGGGCGGCGGTCATAGCAGCCGTAGGCGGTTTTTGTGCCGGTTGGCGCGGCACTGTGGCAGTGTGCTGCGCCGCGGCGGTCTGCTCCGTTGACCGCCACATATCCCGCTGGCACACCTGTGCCGCCGTTGTCTCCTGCCGCTGCCGTACCTTCTGCGCACGGTATTTGTGCAGGGCATATTTCCGCTGGAGCTGCTGCGTAGCGCGGAAAGTCAGATGGGCGGCGTCCGCCGTCCCCCGCTGCGCCTGCTCCGTGGCGTATTCCACCGGCTGCCGCTGGTGCTGGGTCTGCCATTCCTGTTTCTGCTGAGCGTAGTGCCGCTGCAAGATACGCACCGCCGTGCGGGGTATGGCGTTTTTCTGCCGCGTTTTCGGCTGCTCCATGGCGGCGCGGGTCTTGACGTCACGCATTTTGCTCCCCCGGCTTGGTGGTCATCAGGCGGTACAGCTCCGTGTCGCGGGGCAGCTCATTGATGAACGGCACAAGGCAAGAGCCCACCTTGATCAGCCCGTGGCCTGCCGGGGCATCGCTGACGTAATCCATCTGCGCGTCGCTGGCATCCAGCAGCTTGGCCAGCTCCGCACGGTCGGTAGGTGCCTGGTTCAGCAGTACCAAGAACTCGCTGTTGGCGAACATCAGCCGCGCTGTGTCGGATAGCAGGCACTCCTCCACGTTCTGCGTAATGCCGGTGAGGGTGGCGTAGTATTTGCGGAACCGCTTCCAGCATTTGTAAAGAAATTCACTGGAATAGTTGTTGATGGCACTCTTGCCACCCACACCGGGGCTGGCGAAGAACAGATAGATCTCGTCAATATAGACGTGGGTGTACCGCCCCTGCTGTCGGTTGCGAATGACGCGGTTGAGAATGCTGTCCAGCATCACCAGCAGGCCGATGGGCTTGAGGTTTTCACCCAAGTCCTGAATGTCGTAGCAGATGATACGGTTGCGGGTGTCGATATTGGTCTGGTGGGCGAACACGTTCAGGCTGCCGGTGGTAAACAGCTCCAGTGCCAGCGCAATTTCATGGGCAACAGGCTCCTTCTGCCGCATGAGGTCGTCATAGAGGTCTTTCAGCGTGGGCGGATCGCCCTCGTATCTGCGGATGTACTTGCGGTAGATGTTGGCAGTACAGCGGTCGATGATGGATTTCTCCTTTGCGCCGATCTCGCCCGCGCCCATGAGCTGTTCGCACAGGGACATGATGAATTCGCTTTTCAGCACCAGCGGATTGCGCCCGTCACCATACTCCTTGGAGATGTCCAGTGCGTTGACATAGCTGCCGTTGGAAGCGGAGATGGTGATGACTTCGCCGCCCAGGGCGCGGATCAGCGGGCCATACTCCCGCTCGGGGTCTACCACAATAATATCGTGGTTGGTATTCAGTCCCACGAAGCCGATCTCCTGCTTGGCCATCATAGACTTACCGCTGCCGGACACACCCATATAAAGGCCGTGTCCGTTTAGCATCGCGTCGCGGTTGCAGATGATAAGGTTGCGGGACACGGCATTGACGCCGTAGTACAGGCCGCCCGTGTCCATGATTTCCTGCGTCTTAAAGGGCAGCAGCACGGCGGTGCTCTCCGTGGTCAGCGTCCGCATAGCGTCGATGCGCCGCAGACCGTAGGGCAGCACCGTGTTCAGCGCGTCCTCCTGCTGGTGCTTCATAGTGGCAAACTGACAGCCGTGGGAACGCCCGATGGCAGACAGCGCCTCCGTGTCCTGTTCCAACTGCTCCTCGCTGTCGGCAAGGTGCGTCAGCGTCACCAGCGCATACATCATCCGTTGGTCGCGGGCGGTGAGGTCGTCCAGAAACTCCCGCGTCTCCTTCCGCATTTGCTCCAGATCGTAGGGGATGTTGGCGGAGAAATTGTTGTGGTGGTTCTGCCGCTGCTGCCAGCGGGTGATGTCGCTCTCCACCGCCATGATGCGCCGGTGCATCTCCGACACAGCCTCATCAGTGGCCACCGGCACAATGTCGATGGACAGCATCATGTTCCGGGGATAGTCCATCAGCTCGGTGATCATGGTGTCCTTGATGAAGCTGGCATACTCCCGCAGGAACAGGGTGCGGCCCACGCGCTCGTCCACGGCGTAGTGGTCGTGGAAGAATTGCAGCGTTTCCGGCGCGATGGCGTCGCGGAAGTCGTGGCCGCGCCGCTGGGCGGTCTGCAGATCAAAGGCGAAGGCCGATTCCTGCCCCACGCGGAAGAAGTCGTGGAACAGCCGCAGACGCTCGTTGAGAGTAATTTCCCGTATACCGGAATCCATACGACCGAGGCCAGCGGTCAGGTCAGTTCCCACGCGGGCGAAGAAGGTGCGGGCCTCCTCGATACTGTGCTTGGCAACGGACACGGTGATGTACTTCTCCTGCACCAGATTGTTGCTGCCGCTGGCCTTGTCCAGCAGAATGTCGTTGTACTCGCGGCGCATATAGTCGCGGCCATCCTGTCGGTAGACCATCAGGAGGTTTCGGCTGAACTCCTGCCGGTTGAGCTGGCGGTTCACCAGCGTCAGCTTAATACCCGCGTCGATGGGCAGGCTGTTGAGGACGCCGCAGTAGCCCAAGAACAGTTCCATTTGCTTTTCCGGCGAGGCCACGGCGTAATTGATGTCAAAAAAGCGCCAGGTCTTGGAAAACCTGCCGCTTACCTGAAAGATACCGTCTTTATAGATGCGCTTGATGGGGATGGACTGCTGCACACTGCGTGGGATGTGAAAGGCGTCCCGTTCCGTGCTGCGGCCCTTGAATAGTTTTCTCACTTCTTGTCCTCCTTCTCCCAAAGATTGTATAGGTAATTCTCGCTGTGCCACAGCCGCCGACCGGCCAGCAGAAAATTGGTCTTGCACCACGCCCACAGGAATTGCTCCAGCGTCAGGCCATTGTATTGGAAGAAGCCTGCCGCCGCCATAGGCGCAGCACCCACGATGCACAGCCAGCCCAGCGTCTCGCGGTCTAACACGCCCCGCAGGGCGAAGTACAGCCCCACCGCCGTACCCACCGCCAGCAGCGAACAAATAAGCTGCCGCGCTGTCAGGCCGAAGTAGACAGTCTCCTTGTAGCTGCGTATTTCTTTGTTGATTTTGATTTCCATGTGTTTTCTCCTTTTGGGCAAAAGAAAAGCACCGGAAACCGGTGCTTTTCTTCGTTGTTACCTTAATGAGTAAGATGTTGTCAGAGTGCAAACTCATATAAAAGGAATTTCCTCGGTATTCCGATGTCCACATATGTGATTTCGACAGTATCTACATAGGCAAATCCAAACGACATATACATTTTCTGTGGAATATCATTTCCCTCTATGCAGTCAAGGCGAATGGATTTCAGCCCTCTTTCTCTTGCGGTATCGATTGCGTGCTGCACCAATTGCTTGGAATACCCGCGACCGCCATATTCAGGAAGCACTCGCAGAGCATGGAGAACGACCATCTCTTTGTCTTCCGCATCTGTCAGCCATCGAACTGTGTGGTAAGCCTCATCGCAGTCATGATTCATGATATACGCGGCAACGATTTGGCCATCTTCTATGCCGATAAACTGATCCTTCTCTGCAATCGCATTTTTGACCATTTCGTCCGAGGGAAAGCCTCCTTTATCGCCTTCCGGCAGAAAGTCCTTTTCTCCCAGAACCTCACACATACGGTCATAAAACTGCCGTAGTTCCCGAAAATCTTTTTCCTCCGCACATCTGATTAACACGATGACAAGCCCTTTCGTATATCAATTTGCTTTTTTCTGATTGTACTACTCAGCAGAATCGTTTGCAACCCAAAGATACGGCGCTTTTCCTGCTAATACCAAGGCAGAAATTAGCAAGAAAGTATAGGGCGATATTTTCTCACATTCCAAACATCTCCCGCACCACGCGGTCGGCACCTTTCACCAGTCCCACCAACACCAGCATATTGAAGATCACCTCGCCCAGATAGCCCCACACCTGCGTGACTACCGAGCCGCCGCCCAGTACCACCGTGTCGCTGGCGGCGAAGGCCGAGAACACGATACAGGCCAGCACGATCACCGCGCCCTCCAGGCACACGCCCATATAGCTTTTGAGGAAGGCACGCCCCATTTGGGACGTGCCCTCTCCCGCAAAGGACGCCAGCGCCACCGGCGACAGCGCGGCATATAAATAGAGCTTAAAAAACCGGCCATAAACGGTGAGGATCATCAAAAACGCCAGCACCGTGATAAGCAGACAGCCCAGCAGCGTCACCAGCCACAGCGGGATACTGGCGAGAAAGCCCACGTCCTCGATGGCGGTCGCCATCTCCGCAGGCAGCGACACAGCCGCTCCGTCGATGCCGCCCACGCTGCCGGCAGCGGCGGAGATGATACCGGCACAAACCGCGAAAATGTCCACCATCAGGTCGATGCCGTAGGTAACAGCCAGCTTCGCCATGACGAAGTAGATAAAATGCCGCAGGACGTGTTCAGGCCGCTGGAAGTCCCGAAAGCTGGCACTGCTGCGAAAGATGCCGATGGCCAGAAACAGCGCCAGCAGGCCGTAACCAATGCCCTGCATGGCTCCGTTAATGGTCTGAATCGTCTGCCAGATGGTGCCACCCTTGAACGCTTGGGGCGATTGGGTCAGCAGCGACCACATCTCCGTCAGCTTGTCGTTCCATACGCCAAAGGCATAGTTGAGATTGTCAATGATCCAGTTGTTGTCCATACCTTACACCGCGCCGATCAGCGTCAGGATCTCCTTGGCAAAGGTAATAAGCAAGCCACCGAACAGACACAGCAGACCCTGCGTCCGCTGACTGGCGTCGTGGCTCTGGATGCTCATGCCCACCTGCACGATGCCCCAGCCGAGAATGATAATACCGATGGCCTTGATGACCGAAAAGATGAAGTCGGACAGGTTATTAACGATGGTCAGCGGATCACCGCCGGTGGCGTAGACCGGCACAAGGCAGCAGAGAGTGAGTCCCGCGCCTGCACACACGGCTCTTACAATGGTGTTAGGTTTCTTCAATTTCATGTTCGTCCTCCAAAAATGTATAGTCGTCCAATGTGCGGAACACATAGGGCAAATCTGTCAATGCGTAATCGGTTACAGGTGGCGGATTGTGGATATAGGGCTTTGCACCGCCATCCTGCGTATAGCGGTAATTAGGGTGCTTCTTGATGTTGTACTTTCTGTCGCGCACAGGACTTTCGCCGCGGATCAGCAGCAGCGCGTCCCGCGTAGGCATACGGCGTATCTCGTCCGGCGTCATCAGCTCACGGCCCGTCAACTGATAGTTGATGGAGCTGGAACCGCTTCGCCCCCGTGTCTGGCCTCGTGTTCGGATGCTGATGGTTTCTTTACCCAGCAGCTTTGACATGAACTCCAGCGATTCCGGCTCGTTGCCGCCGCCCAAAAACAGCAGCGTGTCACAGTTGCCGATGATACTCTGGTATTCATCCCGATAGCGGGCCTTGATGCTCTGGATATTCTGCACGATAATATCAATGCCGATGTTGTAGCTGCGGCAGGTGGCCAGCACCTTGGGATAGCTGTCTGGCTGGGGAACATTGGCCCACTCGTCCTGTATCACACGCACCGGCACCGGCAGACGCCCGTCATACCGCTCGTCCGCCCGCAGATAAAGCTCCTGAAAGCACTGTGTAAATAGCATACTGACCAGATAGTTCATGCTGCCATCGTTGACAGGGGTAATGCAGAAGATTGCCCGCTTCCGCTCACCCAAAGAGCCAAAGTCCATCTCGTCTCGCTGCATGATGTTCGTATATTGGGGAAAGATAAAGGCCGCTAGCCGCACAGAAGCGGTCACAAGGATGCTCTTGGCGGTTTTTCCCGCCGCTTGTTTGTAAACCTTATATTCCCGCACCGCTACATGAGTTGGGTCTCGTTCCTCCAGTGATTGAAACAGCAGATCCAGCGGGGTTGGGTACTGATCGTCCTCTTCCATCACCCGCGCACACTCCAGCATAAACATCAGCATTTCAAAGGTCTGCTCCTCCTTTGGCGCTTCACTGAGCAGGTACAGCATCAGGGCGGACTCCAGCGCAATCTCCGCTTTCTCCCAAAAGGGGTCGCTGGACGCTCCCTTGGGCGGTGTGGTATTTTTTACCAGATTGTCCATCAGCTTCAGCACGTCCGGCTCCTCACGAATATAGCGGAACGGGTTATAGCCATCCGACTGCCGGGGATGGATCAGATCAAACACCTTGATGTCATAGCCCTGACTTTTCAGAAAATAACCGGTGGAACGCAGCATTTCCCCCTTGGGATCGACCACCAGATAAGAGCAGTTGGCATCCATCAGGCCGGGCTTGCAGAAGTACCGCGTCTTGCCGGAGCCACTACCACCCACCACGAGAACGTTTAGATTCCGCTGGTGCTTATAGCCGTCCATGCCGATGGAAACGTGCTGGGTCAGGATCACGTTCGGTCCGTCCTTGTCGGCGTATTTCTGGTTCATTGTCTCCGCCGCCCCCCACTTGGCCGTGCCGTATTCACCGCCGGGGCGGCGCTTCTCGCGGTCTGAGCGGTACAGCAGCACCGCAAAGGCGCAAAGCAGCAGCACTATGACGATGCACTTCACCGTATATGGCGTCCAACGCAGTAAAGACGGGCGTTTCAGCACTTCACTGAAATGCCCCATCCATACGAATATATTGCTGCCCTCCTTATAGGCGCTGGCAGCCACAACGGCAAGGCAAACAGAAAAAATACCCAGCAGCGCCCACGTCACAGGCTTTACAGGCTTCATTCCATCACCCTTTCGCAGTACACCACATACCGCTGTCGCCCACCGCTGGCGTAGGGGTGGCAGGTCAACAGCGTCAGCAGATCGCGGTTCGGTTGAATTTTGATTTTCTCTACCTCATGGGGCTTGATGATCTGAATGTCAGCTACGGTATAGGTCAGCGTCTCCCATAGATTTGTCAGCGTAACGGTATCGCCAACCTGTAAGCGGTCGATGTGCCGGAAGTAGTCCGCGCCGCGCCAGCCCCGATGACCGGCAATGACGCAGTTTGTGTTGTCGCCGCCGATGGGCACTGACGTGCTGCCCAGCACCGCTGCGCCTGCGGCGAGGTGCGCGTCGGATGCACCCAGATAGACCGGCATGGTAAGCTCCATAGCGGGTACCTCCAACACACCGATGATCTCATCTTCGATGCCGTAGGCAGTCAAGTCGGCGGCGGGCGCCTCACAGGCTTCAAGGTCGGTGAGGTTGCACTGCTTTTCCGCGTAAAGCTGCCGGTTGTACTCCTGTAGAGCCGCCAGCAGATCGGGGTATTGCTGCTCTGGCTCATTACGCTCGGCTAAAAACTCCTGCACAGCAGTTGCGGCACTGCTTTGGAGTCTGTTCCCCGTGACCACCGGCCACAGCATCACACAGATGCCCGCCACGGCCAGCAGTGCCGCCAGTACAAGGGATGTCTTACGCATGGCGCACCCTCCTTACCAAAAAGTAAGCACCACCGATTACCGCCATCGCGCCAAGGCCGACACCCAAGCCGGTGAGGTAATGCTGCGTCCACGAGGATGCCGCTGGTTTTTCCACGGCGGCAGCGGTTGCCTGTTCGGGGGTGTACGGAATGCGGTGGCCTCGTACCAGCAGCCTGTGCGTGTTGATGCCGAACGGCGTACAAGTCACCAACGTGACCAAATCCTTGCCATCCGCAATTTGCAGCAGACTCGTGTCCGTGGGCAATACCGTGTGGATGGCGGCTACCTTGTATGCCAGCACCTCACCCAGCACATGGATATAGAACATATCGCCCACTGCAAGCTGGTCTATGTCCGAAAACAGCTTGGAACTTGCCATTCCGCTGTGTGCCGACAGCACCGCGTGGGTGCTGCTACCGCCTACCGGCAGAGATGTGCCGACCACATGGCCAACTGAGTTTTCCAGCGTGTCCGCGTCCGTGCCGTGCTGCACGGGCAGATAAACATTGATTTTAGGAATATCAACATAGCACATGACACCACCCACTGTGAGCTGCTGGGCATAGGCCAAGGGAGGGGCGGATACCCCTCCCTCGGTAATGGTCGCCGCGCCGGACAGCATAGCATTGTACCGCTCTGCGGCCTCACGCTGGGCAGTCAACTCGATGTCATCGGTGTCCGCAATAGCGGCGGTGTAGGCGGTTTCTATGTCCGAGTGGTATTTACTGTTGATGATCGTGCTGACCAATGGATAGGCCAGCAAAACTCCCGCCACAGCAAACAGCACGAAAGAAATAAGTATCCATTTATGTCTCAAAAAATACCTCCCGTTCAATTTTGATTTTTCTTATAGCTACTACGTTCGGGCATAAAACAGTCCGATTGCAATTTTGCAGTCGGACTGTTCATGATTATTCAGTTGTCTTTTTCAAGCAGCCAATCCACAAGATTTTTCACGCGGATGCCGTTGTAATTGCCAACTGTCAGATGGTCGGCAGTCAGGATGATCTTTTCGTAATTGTCGCGGATCAGTGTCAGTGGACGCATTTCACGTTCGAAGGTCTCCTTCGCCGTCATATCCGCCGTTACCTGATAATAGGTGTACTCACCCTGCTTTTCTGCGACAAAATCGACCTCCGTGTTGCCCAGCTTACCAATCATCACCTTATAGCCCCGGCGCAGCAGTTCAAAATAGACCACGTTTTCAAGAGAAAAACCGAGGTCATAATTTCTGCGCGGCAGAATGTGATTTCGCAAACCGAGATCTACGACATAGAACTTCTTGTTGATCTTCAGAAGCTGCTTGCCCACAATGTCAAAGCGCTCTGCGGGATAGAAGATAAAGGACTCTGTCAGGGCATCCACATAATCATCCACCGTATTGGGCGACACCTTTCTGCCGGAAGAAATCAGATAGTCTGTGATGCTACGAACAGAAACCGGGCTGCCCACCACGCTGGCGAGGTACTTTGCAATGGATTTCAGCAGCGCAATATCTGTTACCTTCCGCTTGGATGGCTCACTCTCCTTGCGGGCTTGCCGGTCTTCGATGTCCTTCACAATGACCGTGTTGTAGATGCCCTCTAAGTAAGTCTCCACTTTTTCCGTGGTGCGATCCATCCTGGCAACATAGGGCAGTCCGCCGCATTGCAGGTACTCCGCAAAACCGCGGTCAGCGTCCAACTCTGTGATCGTCAAGAACTCTTTCAGTGAAAGCGGGAGCATCTTAATCTCCACATAGCGGCCTGTCAAAAGCGTTGCAAGATCGCCTGAGAGCATATACGCATTGGAGCCGGTGATGTAGATGTCCACATCTGGTTTGACATACAGACTGTCCACGACCTTTTCAAAATCCGCAACCTTCTGGATCTCGTCCAGGAAGATGTAGGTCATTCTCCCGGCCACCAAGCGTTCTTTCAGATAGGCGTACAGCCTTTTGTAGTCCAGCAGTTCCTCGTATTCCAGTTCCTCGAAGTTCACCGATACGATCTGCGCGTCTGTGACGCCGTTTACCCTCAGCCAATCCTGATACTGCGCCAGCAGCGTGGACTTTCCGCAGCGGCGAATGCCGGTCACAACTTTGATGACCTGCTCGTCCTTCCAGCCGACTAGTTCAGCAAGATATTCTTTTCGTTCTACCAAGGAAGCCACCTCCTAAAAGAAGTATTCTCATTATAGAACGAAATATGCCATCTGTCAACAAAATATTCCGAAATCGGAATAAAATTTCAGTTTCATCAAAATTTATTCCGCAGGCGTGCTTTCGTTTTTCTGTTTCACTGCTCGCCCCTGTGCTTGCGGGACTTCACCACGATGAAAGCCGCCGCGCCCAGCAACGCCACGCCGCCGATGGTGAACATCCACGTGCCGTAGCCGCCGGTCTTGGGCAGATCGAAACCGGGGTTGTTGACCACAGTCAGCGGCACAATGGCGTTGCCATCCGTCATGGTGACATCCTTGCCGTTGACGGTGGCGGAGGCGGTCAGCAGCTTTGCGCCGCACTTCTCACACTGCCCGTTCTCAGCGGTCTTGATAACGATCTTGACCGCGTCCCTCAGCAGCACATAGCCCTTGTCGGTGGCAATTTCGGTCAGAGAATAGGCATCGTCCTCCAGCTCCTTGACTACGATGTGGCCGCTGCTGTTGGGAACGAAAGTGGTAGCGTCAGCTTTCTTTGCGGCAAAGCCCTTGGCATAATACACGCCATCCTTCTGCTCGGCAACCACGAATACATCGTCGGTGTCGTTGTGCAGCTTAAACTTCACATTTCGCAGATTGCCGCCATTGTCAGAAAACTGCTTAAGGACGTCAATGCCGTAGGTGTAGACATGGCAGCAATTCTTGAGGGTATCAAAATAGGTAGTGTTGGTACGCTTCCACGTCAGCACGACCTCGTTGGGGTTGTCGGTATCGCCCATCTGGGCATCGACGGTCAGGGTGGCGGCGTAGGTGAGGCGCATGGTGCAGTCGGAGTAGCCACGCTTCACGCTGTCGGTATACACGGTGGCCGCCTCGTTGATCTCGCTCAGGCCGGATTCGGTCATGCGGATGGTCATAGTGTTGGCCGCGTCATCGTAAACCACGGCGAATTTGCCGGAGCTTTCATCCCAAGTGGCGATCTTGTCGGTGCAACCAGTGCCCTTAAAGAACTCAATGACCACATCGTTCTTGTTGTAGCGGATGCCCTTGGACATGGTGTCGACGTATGTGTACTCGCTCAGGCGGGAAGCCTTGGAGGTAATGGTGGGAAGGGTGCTGATGATCTGGTAGTCCACGGTGTCACCCACGGAGGCGGTAGTGGTATGGGCGTAACCATCGGTAATGTCGGTCAGATTGCCGGTATTCTTGCCGGTGGAGTTCTTAGCCTCACGCACGGTCTTTTCGAGGTCAGGATTTCCGGTCTGATTCTTGGGGTAAACGGTCACATCGTAGTTCCATGCCGCGCCGTCGATGCTGGTCATGGGCAGGGACACGAGGAAGGGATTGCAGGTGCTGGTGACACTTTCAGGGACTCTGGTCTCCACGACGAGATACACCCCCAGCTCCATGTCAGATGTGGAGGTGTGGCCGGAAGCATCCGTTTCGGGCATAGCCACACCGCCGTTCTTCACGGCGGTTTCCAGAGCGTTCTTCACATTCGTAGCATTGGCGGCCAGCGCAGCGGACAGCTTGTTGTTGAGCATATCGCTGGTGAAGTAGTTGATGCCATTGTCGGTCTTGTGAGCGTCTGCGGCAGTCAGGCTGATGGCAGACAAAACGGCGGTACTGCGGTCAGAGCTGTCGAAGCCATACAGCACACCCACCTGGCGCTGGCCGTCCACGACCTCATTGTTCATGGTGATGTCAGCAACGCGGAGGTATGTGAACTCCACACCCTGAATGGCGTACTTCGCCAGCTTGTCAACAACGGCGTCATCATGCAGGCCAGTGGAAACGTAGGACTCCGCGTCCCATGCGCCATCGTTGCCGGCCTTGGTGATGTCGTACTTGTAGATGCTCAGGGATGCTTTCTTGCTGGGGTCGATGGTAGGCGCAGAATCTGTTGCGGCAAATGCCGTCGTCATCAAGCCGATGGCCATGAGCGCCGCCAGCAGCAGCGCCAATACGCGATGAATCTTTTTCATTTGGTTGTCTCCTTCATAAAATCAGATTTTTTGCAAAAATAAACACCCGCAAATGCTGCGAGTGCCGCAAACAGGAAATAGGTTGTAAATCCCGTGCCGCCTGTGAACGGTAGGGCAAATCCCGCATTGTTGCAGGCAGTGATGGTAACATCTCGGTTGCTGCTGTCCAATGCTCCGGCGAACAGCGGCTCGGTCAGCAGCGTGTAGCCTGCGGGAGCTTTCACTTCGGTGATACGATACTGTGTACCGATCTTGAGGTCGCTCCACTTGGCAATGCCGGTCTTGTCGGTGGTGATCCGACTGACCTCCGTCCACGTCTTGCCGTCTACGGAAGTCTCCAGCAGCAGCTCCGCACCGGCAAGAGGTGCGCCTGTCGCATCCACCTTGCGGACGGTGATGCTGCCCTTCTCCTCCACGGCTTTGATTTTAATGTACGCCTTCACAGGGTCGCGCCCCACGCCGGTGTAACCGGCCATCGCCTGATACCGTCCCGTCCGGTCGTACCAGCAGATCACCGCTCGATCCGGATCGATCTCATAGGCACTGCCGGTGGCCGAGGAGGTTTTTTCGGTGGAGAGGTTCTTTGCAGCCTCCGCCGTGGCCGTGATGGTCAGGGTGTTGCCCTTCCGTGTGAAGGTGATGCCGCTCCCGCTGCTGGCGGCGAAATTGTAGTCACCCAGCACCTCATTGTCATCCGTGACCGTAGCTGTATAGCTACCCGCTGCGTTCCTCCTCAGCTCGATGGTGTCGCACCAGCGCGGTGCGTACTCTGCAAAGCTGGGGATCATCGAGGCGTTCTGCATCGCCGCCGCGATCTTGTCATACCACAGCTCGAAGGTCGGGTAGCGGCTCGTGTCCACGCAGCCATAGAACGGACTGTATCCCCAATCATCGTAGGTATAAGCGTTGCGGTATTCGCAGATCAGCTCCCAGATGATGGCCTGCGTGGCCGCCCACTTTTCCGCGTTGATGATGGCACTGCTGTTCCGGTCGCCGGACGCTGCGCCGTAGTCGGCGCTGGGATAGCCCAGGGACATCGCCAGTGCAATGCCGCTCTGCACAGAGGCGGGCAGGTTATACCAACATCCGCTGCTGCCCTGGACATAGCTGCCGCTGTCATCGGAATGGACACCGGGCTGGATGCAGTACGCCACCGTTCCGTTGGCGTACTTGACGTGGTACAAAGCGCTGCCGCTGCCGAGGCTGCTGGTAGCCGAGATGGTCATGTTGATGACAGTCGGGGATGTGCTTTGGCTGTAGTCATACTGCCGGAAGGTGATCTGACCGGAATAGACGAACTCTCTATATTTGACCGTTACGGTGGCGGCGTAAGCGGTCACCGCCAGTGCTGCCGCCATGACCAGTGCCAGCACAAGGGCCGTCATATGTTTGAATACTCTCAAAAGGCTTCCTCCTTTTCAAAAGATAAGACCTCTCTGTTTCCAGAGAGGTCTTGCGTATTGTTTTTTCTCAGCCTGCATAGAGAACGTAGATGAGCAGGCTTGCACCATCCTCCACGATGCAGACGTTGCAGCGGAGGCCAGCACCGGCCAGCGTGTTCACGCCCGCCTGCATCATGAGCTGTTGGAAGGTGTAGTCCACCATGTCCCGCGCCTTGGCCTCCAGTGTCTCCTGCGAGGCATCTGTCGCTACCGATGCAGGGAAGCGGTAGGCGCTGTTGTCCAGCGTCAGGCCACCGTCCGCAGTGACACCATACTGTGCGGCAGCGTAGGCGTTGGCCGCCTCAACAGCCGCCCAGCGGTCTGCCGGTTTATACTCCGGCTCGGGCTCAGGTTCGGGGGCGGGTGCAGGCTCCGGTTCCTGTACCGGCGCAGGCGCAGGTTCGGGTTCAGCCGGTGTAGGCTCCGGCTGTGGCGCAGGTGTCACCGGCTGTTCGGGCGTGGTGGGTTGCTCCGGCACGTCGGGCTGTTCCTTGCCAGTGGGTGTGGACGGTGTTTCCTCCGTTTTGGCCGAGGGTATCTCTGCGTCTTCGGCGGGGTTCGGAGTCTCCTCGTCGCCTGCGGACTCTGTCTCCTCAGTATCCTCCTCAGCGGGTAGGCTCTCGACATCTTCCTGCGCCTTGCCGTCCACAGGCGCGATGGCCTGCGTTGCGCTCTGCACCGACGCCACGGGCAGCATCGTCGATGCGGAGTTGTCCCCGGTCTGCCCACAGGCTGTGAGCAGCAGGAGCGTCCCCATCATCAGGGTCATAATCTTCTTTTTCACGATAGCATCATCCTCTCTTTTTTAAGATAGTACCATTATGTGGCCGCGGCTATTTGCCGTCAAATTTTTGCCTATCGCTCCATGTCCTGCTCCTGCTTTTTCTCCTGCTGCTGCGGCGCAAGGCCACGCTGGATGCTGGCGCGCTGTGCGGCGAAGGTCTGCTGAAAATCAGCAATAACACCCATCCTGTCACGTGCTTCCAGTCCATCAAACATTTCCACAAGCCCTACGGGCTTAGGTCTGTCGCAGGGAACGCCGTAGCTGCGGCACAGCATATAGCTGACACTGTCCGCGCTCAATGCACAGCTCTCCCTGCTGTAGTACGGGAAATTACCGTGGTCATGGATGCCCGCGTGGACGGCCTCACGACTCAGCGCACGGAACGCCGCGCTGTCCGAAATATACCCGCTGACGATGATCTGCTGCTGATTGGGGTCATACAGCGCATCCTGCCCACGGGCATCGCCGGTCACGATGGGGACAGGCGACACCATCAGAAGCTGGTACAGCGCCTTGCTCATGGCATCGCTGCCGTCCACCAGCTGGCTTTTTGCCGGCTGACCGCGCCCGGTGGTCTGGGAGATGTCAAACACACGCCCCACCTTATAGCCGCGGTACTGCCGTCCGTCCCTGACGTAGGTATCGCCCACGCGGATCTTCATGCCCACTTCCTCCCGCATGACGTTGCGGTTCAGACCGTTCCAGCCTTTCACGCTGTTGAAAACCGTCACCTCCGGGTTCTGCTCCATCGCCAGCAGCACATTGGACGCGCTGAAACGCGGATTATCCGCCTGCACATCCAGATAATGCAGGAAAGCGCCGGTGCTTTCGGTCACACGGAGCGCAGCAGCGTCATTCATGTCATTGAGGCTGTCACGCTCATCCGCCTTTCTCTGCTTCCATTCCTCGGTCTGCTGCTCCTTCTGCCGGATCAGTTCACTCAAATTTGCCATAATCTTCTCCTTATTTTGTTCGTTCATTTTCCTGCACAGGGACGGCTCTTGCCTGCCGTGCCATCTGCTCAGATACCTTCTTCAGCTCCAGCATTTTTGCCCGCACAGATGGCTTATCCATCTCGGTAGACGTTTTGACACCATTCCCGCGCTCCCTGAAGCTGCTCTCTGACCGAGCGCAGGGGTTCACTTTTTTTGCCGGTGCATCCTCGTGTACCGGCGCGGGATACCCCATCCGTTCAAAGATCCGGTTGATCTGCTGGGCGTCCTTGGCTTTGGCCATGATCTCCACCGTGCCGGTCTTTTCTACGCGGTTGATGATGGGATAAAACAAAACGCCGTAACGCTTGCTCTCCATCTGAAAGCCTTTCAGATCCTCCTGCTTGACGGAAAAGATGGTCAGTTCCTCGCCGTCCTGGATCAGCCGCTTCAAGCCCGTCTTACCGGCCAGCTTGGGATTATCCTTGGCCAGTGCCACCAACAGGGCTGCCAGGTTTTTTGCGCCCAGTCCCGCCAGCTTGACGGCACTCTCCGTGATCTGGATGCTCTCCTTCACTACCAGGTCGGCAGTCTCACCGCTGGTACTCATGCTTCCGCACCTCCTTCTTCATATCCTCCTGCCGTTCTTCTTCGGCTTGCTGCACCTGTTGGGATACCAAAGGCACATCCTCCAGTATCCTGCGGCACATGGCAAGCTCCTTCCGCTTTTCCCGCAGGGCGGCGGTCTGGCGGTCGATCTCCGCGCTGCACTGCGCTTTGTACGCCTCATCTTCTGCATCTCTCCTTTCCCGATATAGTGGTTTCCTCTGCTGTTCGCCGTCGTATATCTCCCGTTGGAGGGCGGCGATCCGCTGCTCCAATTCCTCCGCCGTGGTCAGGCCGTTCGTCCACAGATACCGGAACTGCCGGTCATACCGCTGTAAGCGGATGACCTCCTGCCGCATGGAAAAAGGGACGCGCCGGAAGTTCTTCTTCCGATGCGTCCCTCGCAGCAGGTACAGGTATCTGAGATACAGTGCCTGAAACCCCGTAATTTTCTTTTTTGGCCCGGCAGGGCGCTTTCCTCTGACGCGGTAGCGCCTACCCGTGCGTGTCATGGCAGGTACAGTCTGTGCGCCGCCTTCCCGCTGGGCAGCCAGCCGCCCGCGGATGTCCCGCTCCGTGTACCCGTCTCCCAGACTATCCAGCCGGATCGCCCGCTTGCCGCCCGGCGGCAGCACGGTCACATATTTGTGGTCGAGCCGGTTCTGCACCACATAGCCCTCCCGCCGCAGAAGCATCAGAAACGTCTCGTAGGTGTATGCTTCTCCGATGATGCGGTCAATGTCAGCGCGAATAATGCTGCGGATTGTAGGCTTACCATTCTGCTCCGCTTTCCATTCGGCGTAGTGCTTTCCCTTACCCTGCGGCGCGATAGTGGACAGGTCATTCTCCCTGCACAGGGCATCCGACACGCCCCGCACATCAAAATAGTAGCTACCGGGGCTGCTGTGGTATTTTTTGCCGTCTACGAAGGACACGGAGTTCACCACCACATGATTGTGCAGATGGGCCTTATCCAAGTGGGTGCCGACGACCGCCTCATAGCGGTCGCCAAATAAACGCTGGGTAAACGCCACGCCGATGGTGTGGGCCTGCTCCGGCGTCACCTCACCCGGTGCAAAGGACTGGATGAAGTGATACCCCACCACGCCGCCCGGCTTGCTGAACCGCTGCTTCGTAGCCTGCATCTCTGCATAAGCCGTTTCACAGCTTTCGCAGTTAAGGGCAGATGTAAAGAAATGCTGTTCCGTTTTCTCTGGATTTGTGGCGTAAGTAATACCGGCATCCAGCGTGGTCTTTTCGCCGTTGACGGCATAGTTTATCCGCTTATCCAGCCGGTCACGTATGGCGATGATCTTCGTGATGGCCATATCAGAGTTCTTTCACCGCCTGCCAAAGCATTCCCTGCATCGCCTTGATCTGCGCTATCGCATCCATGCGGACAAAGCCGCTGGCATTGGCGACCTTGGCAATTTGGTTGATGTTTACGGCCACGCCGGACATCTGGTGCAGCAGCTCCGTCAGCTCGCCGGGCGGACGGGGACGTAGTTCCGCGCCCACAATAAGCCTGCGGATCACCGGCTCCATTTTCAGGCCGGTATCCATGGAGAGCTGCTTCAAATGTGCGTACTCTGTGCTGTCCAGCCGCAGAGAGACGCGCTTTGCAATTTCTCTCATGTGTTCTGCTCCTTCCGTTTTTTAATGGGGTTTTAGGGGGCTTTGCCCCTTAACAAGCGCGTTTTGCTGTCAAAACGCTATGCTTGCCAGGACAGCGGCGCTCTGCGCCGCGTCCTGCAATACCTGCCGAA